>JACCDX010179513.1_pt1 | contig 27924 bp, 21 predicted proteins | sample 7449681 | NCBI WGS metagenome assembly JACCDX01 (sample SAMN15323450, study PRJNA562643) | freshwater metagenome | isolation source: river surface water | place: USA:Blue River Watershed | collected 2017-08-18
AGCGCGTCAACGAAATCAACAGCAAGCACATGCTGCCCGGCGGGCTGCAGATCGTGCCCTTCTATGATCGCACCGAACTGGTCGATGCATCGCTGTGGATGGTCGGCAAGGTGCTGATGGAAGGCATCCTGCTGGTGGTGATCGTGTTGTTCATCTTCCTTGGCGACCTGCGTTCCAGCCTGGTGGTGATCGCGACACTGGTGATCACGCCGCTGGTCACTTTCATGGTGATGAACAAGATCGGATTGTCGGCCAACCTGATGTCATTGGGAGGACTCGCGATCGCGATCGGCCTGATGGTCGACGGTACCGTGGTGGTGGTCGAGAACGTGTTCCACAAGCTCGGCCATGCGAAACCCGGAGAGCGGATGAAGATCGTGCTCGACGGCACGCTGGAAGTCGCGAAGCCGACCATCTACGGCATCTCCATCATCATCCTCGTGTTCCTGCCGCTGATGACGCTGACCGGCATGGAAGGCAAGACCTTCTCGCCGCTGGCATTGACCATCGCGATCGCGCTGGCGGTGTCGCTGGCGGTCTCGCTGCTGCTGTCGCCGGCACTGTGCTCCTACATCCTGAAGGGTGGCGCCGATCATGATACGAAACCGATCGCATTCATGAAGCGCCACTATCTGGCGTTGCTGAACACAGCGATGGGTGCCGAGAAGAAGACCGTGGCCGCAGCGATTGCGCTGCTGCTGGCCTCGTTCGCGCTGGTGCCCTTCCTTGGCAAGAGCTTCATTCCGATCATGAAGGAAGGCTCGATCGTGCCGTCGATCATCCGCATGCCCAGCATCTCGCTCGATGAAGCGGTGAAGATCGACGTCGAGGCGATGAAGGCGGTCAGCCAGGTGCCGGGCGTGCGCATGGCCGTGTCCGTGCTCGGCCGCGGTGAATCACCAGCCGACCCGTCAGGCCCGAACGAATCCAACCCCATCGTGTCGCTGGACCCGGAATCCGGCCGCACGCAGGTGGAGATTGAAAATGACATCCGGCAGGCGCTGGCGCACATTCCTGGCGTGCAGGTAGTGATGAACCAGCCGATCGCGCAGCGCGTCGACGAGATGCTGACCGGCGTGCGCTCGCAGCTGGCGATCAAGATCTTTGGCGATGACCTGGCCGAACTGAAACGCCTGTCGGAACAGGTCGCGCAAATCGTCAAGCAGGTGCCGGGCGCACGTGACATTCGCGTTGACCGTCTGTCGGGTCAGCAGACGCTGACCATCGATATCGACCGGCGCGCGATCGCACGCTACGGCATCAATGTGGCCGACATCCATCAGATCATCGAGACCGCGATCGGCGGCAGCGAGGTCAGTCAGTTGTATGAAGGAGAGCGCCGCTACGCGATCCAACTGCGCTATCCGGAAAACTTCCGCAATTCGGTGGACGTGATACGCGAAACTACGCTACGCACGGCCGACAATGCGATGATCCCGCTTGAAAGCGTGGCCAGCATCAAGCTGATCGACAGCCCGCCGATGATCAACCGCGAGACCGGCAAGCGCCGCGTCGTGGTCGGCGCCAATGTGTCCGGACGTGACCTCGGCGGCTTCGTGGCCGAGGTACAGCAGCAGGTCGAGGCCAAGGTCAAGCTGCCCGATGGTTATTACTTCTCGTGGGGCGGGCAGTTCGAGAACATGCAGCGCGCGATGGGCACGCTGATGGTGATCGTGCCGCTGACGATCGCAGCGATCTACTTCCTGCTGTTCCTGATGTTCAATTCCGCGCGACTGGCGGCACTGATCATCACGGTGCTGCCGTTTGCATCGATCGGCGGCGTGTTCGGCCTCGCCGTCACTGGTGAATACCTGTCGGTACCGGCGTCGGTCGGCTTCATCGCACTGTGGGGCATCGCGGTGCTGAATGGCGTGGTGCTGATCACCTATGTGCGCAAGCTGCGTGAAGACGGCTTGCCGATACGCGAAGCCTTGCGCGAAGGCTGCGCGCAGCGCTTCCGTCCGGTGATGATGACGGCTACGGTCGCGCTGCTGGGACTGGTGCCTTTCCTGTTCGCATCCGGCCCCGGCTCGGAAGTACAGCGGCCGCTAGCCATCGTCGTGATCGGCGGGCTGATCACGTCGACCCTGCTGACCCTGGTCGTGCTGCCCGTGTTGTACCGCTGGTTTGAGCCGCCTATCGAAAATCAACCGAAGACCGGCAACAGCGTTTGATGACCGCTGAGGTCTGATGCATTTGCGACACGCCGGCCAGCGGGCCGGCGTTGTCGGCGCGGCTGCGGGTTACACTTGCGCGCATCATGGCCGACCCCACCGACTCCCCCACCGTATCCGGCACTGCCGGTATTCCTGCAGCGGCTCGCGGAGCTGCCATACAGGCTTCCGCCGACGAGCGCCGCACCCCGACGATGCTGCTGCTGAACCCGAATGCGGGCGGTGGCCGCGGCGAGAAGATGCAGCGCGCGATCGAAACCTGCATCGGCGTAGCGCAGCCGCGGCCGATGTTCTTCATGACCGACAGCGTGCGCTCCGCGCGCCGGCTGGTCGATGCACTGCCCGCCGGCAGCCGTGTGATCATCGCCGGCGGCGATGGCAGTGTGCAGCAAATGCTGCCTTCCCTGGTCGTCGGCGGACACACACTGGCCGTGGTACCCATAGGCAGTGGCAACGATACTGCGCGCGCGCTCGGCGTCGACAGCAAGAACTGGCGCAAGGCACTCGACATTGCGCTGCATGCGCCAGCATCGACGATGGATCTCGGCGAGATCAGCTACATGGACGCCGTCAGCCGCGGCCAGCGGCAAGCGCTGTTCTTGTCCAGTCTCGCATTCGGATTCGATGCATCGGTGACGGCGCATGCCGCCGGTTTGCCAGGCTGGTTGCGGGGCTTGCCACGTTATCTTCTGGCCACGCTGATCGAGCTGTCTGCGCTACGCCGCTTCAAGGTCAGCATCAGCGCCGACAACCAGCCCTGGTATGACGGCGAGGTACTGCTGGCCAGCAGCCTCAATACGCCAACCTATGGTGCCGGCATGCCGCTGGCGCCGATGGCCAGTGACAGCGATGGCAAGCTGGACCTGATGCTGGCCGAAGGCATGGGACTGACGCGCGTGCTGCAACTGCTGCCGGCAATGCTGCGCGGCCGCCATGTCGGACGCCCCGGCGTGCGGCACCTGGCTTACTCCCGGCTCGAGGCTACCCCTGCCAAGCCGATGCCGATCGCGGCCGATGGCGAATACCTCGGCGAAGTACGGACACTGCATGTGAACCTGCGCGCGGGTCTGCTGTCGGTGGTACGCAAGCCGACAAGCTCCTGACGCTACCCATCCTCTGCCGGGCAGACCTCCATCTGTCCGCGCCATCGTTCTCAATTTGAAAATAACAAGAACGTAATCTGCGCGCCTTCGCATGCCGCGCTTTAACTTTGCGACGGATGTGTAATAAGATCGACTACGTCCGGCGTCGCATTCAGCACTGACCGGTCATAAAAATAGAACGAATCACGCAGCATTCCCGATCTGATTTCCTGTCATGTCCGCCGCCCGCGCGCCGGCCTGACGCTGCACGGGGCTGTGCTGCGTGAATGTACAGCCAGTCCAGACGGAGCATGCATGGAAATCTCCCAAGCGATAGACATACGCACTGCGATGCAGGCCTCAGGCGTGATCATGGCCTACAACGGCTCGGTATCGGATGAACTGATGGTGACGCTGGCCGACATCCTGAAGCAGCGGATGGAAGGTCTCGACGACGCCAAGCGCTCGCGCACCGTGTTCTCGGTATTCATGGAAGGCATGCAGAACCTGATCTGGCACGGCCGTACCGGCGATGGCGCCACCGGCATGGTTTGCATCTCCGAACATGACGGAGAGATCTCCATAGTCTGTGGCAATCGCATTCAGCGCGATGCATCGGTAAAGCTGAAAGAGACGCTCGAACAATTGCAAGGCGCGGACAAGGAAACCATACGTCAGTTGTACCGCGAAGGCATGTCGAAGTCGAACGAGCATGAAGGCCCGGGTGCCGGCCTCGGACTGCTGGAAATCGCGCGCCGCGCGTCGCATCCGATCTCGTTCGCATTCACCGATATCGATGAAGCGCATGTGGACTTCTTCCTCTCCGCACGAATCTGAACCCTGGAGACACCATGAGTGAACTGCACATCACCGCTACCGATCGCACACCGGAAATCCGCCTGTCGCTGACCGAAGGCATCTTCAGCATGAAGGGTGAATCCTTCCCTGAGGATGTCTCCGCTTTCTATGGCCAGGTCATTGTCGCGATCGACCAGCTGCCGGTCGCGATCAAGAAGCCGCTGGCGGTCGACATCGCGATGGTCTACATCAACAGCTCGAGCATCAAAGCGATGTTCCGCATCTTCGAAGGCCTGGAGGCGGTACGCAAAGCGGGACACGACCTGAACATCACCTGGAATTTCCAGGACGATGACGACATCATGCAAGAGCTCGGCGAGGACTTCAAAGACCGCTTCCCCGAATTGCCGATCGCCGTGCAGGCAGTCTGACGCCAGCATCACGACGCATGGAAGACCCACTGTTCGACTTGTATGACCGCGAGAAGCGGCTGCTGGCCGAGGGGCCATCCTTGCTGGAAAGCGGCGACGATGCCGAGGTGCGCGCATTCGCGCACCGCTTGTTCGAGCGCTTCGCGAAAGTCGTGCGCGAGAACGAAGACCTGACTCGCCACTCCGACCGCCAGGAGCAGCGGCTGGTCAAACTGAACTCGAACCTGAAGACGCAGACGCGCGAGCTCGACCAGCGCAAGACCGAGCTCGAGAATCTGTCGCGTCAGCTCGCCAAGTACTTGCCGCCACAGATCCACGAAGCACTGTTCGCCGGCAATCACGACACGCGCATCGCGACCCAGCGCAAGAAGCTGACCGTGATGTTCTCCGACATCAAGAACTTCACGCAAACCTCGGAAAGCCTGCAACCCGAGGCACTGACCGAATACCTGAACGAGTATTTTTCCGAAATGACCCAGATCGCGCTCGAACATGGCGCGACCATCGACAAATACATCGGCGATGCGATGATGGTCTTCTTCGGCGACCCGGAGAGCAAGGGCGTGCGCGAAGATGCGCGCTCTTGCGTCGAGATGGCACTGCGGATGCAGGAACGCATGCTGGTGCTGCAGAAGCGCTGGCGTGCGAACGGTTTCGAGCGCCCGTTCGAGATCCGCATCGGCATCAACACCGGCTACTGCAACGTCGGCAATTTCGGTTCCGAGCAGCGCCTGTCCTACACCATCATCGGCGGAGAAGTGAATCTCACGCAGCGGCTGGAGTCTGCGGCCGATGTCGGCGGCATCCTGGTCAGCTACGAGACTTATGCGTATGTGCAGGACATGGTCGAGGCCGAGCTGCGCGGTGCGATTCAAATGAAAGGCATCGCACGCGACGTGCGCACCTATGCGATCAAGGGCCGCAAGTCTGCGTCTGGCGAAACCTCGCTGTCGCTGGCGCATCCGGCCGGCGTCGCGATCGACCTCGACCCGGCAGCGCTGGATGCGGGCGTACGCAGCGAACTGGCGGAGCAACTGGCGAGCCTCGCCGACAAGCTGCGCAGCGGCAGCTGATGCCTCCTTCCGGCATCAGTACCGGCAACGGCGCAGTCACTGCCACCGAACCCACCACCTGCACACCGATGCAGGACCCGCACCTTCTGAACTGGAGCAAGGCTATGCGATGTTTGATGCGCTGGCTGCTGACGACCCTGTTGAGCTGTTCCCCGGCCCTCGGACTGGCGCTTGACGTCACGCCTGATACGCCGATGGCCTTTAGCGATCCGAAAGAAACGATGGTGCTGGATGTCGCCGATGTGCCGGACAGTGTGCAGGCTGCGCTGAAGAGGCTGGCCAATTTCAGGCCGGCTGCCGACGCGGGCCGTCCCCGCTCCGGCCAGCGCTACTGGGTACTGGCGACCCTGCACAGCCGGCTTGAGCGCGATCGGGAGTTCCGTGTCGATGTGCCGCTATGGGAAAGCGTTGAAGCCTACGCGATCGACAGCAACGGACACGTAACGCCGCTGCGCACGTCAGGATTGTTCCAGGGTGCGCATAACAAGCTTGCCTTCCAGAACCCGTTCACCACGTCCCTGTCACAGGCAGCCAGCCAGTTCACCGTATTCACCTTGCCGGCAGGTCAGGAAACCCGGCTGCTGCTATCGCTGCAATCAAATCCGAACACCTTGCCAGCGACGCTGACGCCCTTATTCAGCGATCACGCGCGACAGCTTGAGCAGCGACGCCTGGGCCTGGTAATCGAGGGCCTGATGGTCGGCATACAGCTGGCGTTGTGCATTTTCGGCTGGTACTCCGTGCTGCAGAATCGCGACCGCACCAGCATCTATTACGCAACGTGGATCATGTTTGCGATGTTGTCCACCACGACGCTGTATGTGCATGACGGATCGCGGATGTTCGAGTTCATGCTGGACATTGAAGGTGTCAGGAGCGGCCTGCATACGCTGAGCTGGAACCTTGCGTCCGCCGTCTCCTATGCGCAGGCCATCACCTATGCGCTGTTTGCGCGTAACTTCCTCGACCTGAAAACCCATGTGCCGCGTGTGCACCAGCTCACGAATGTTTACGTGGGGATGACACTCATCCATTTGGGGATCGTGGTGTTTGTGCCGCACCAGCTGCCTACCAGCCTGTTGTGGGGGCCACTGGCGATCCTGTTGCTGATCACGCTACCCAGCATCTGGGCATGTGCGTATTACCGCTATCGGCAAGGCTACCGCATCGCGCTGTTTTTCATGCTGGCGATGATCCCCTACCTCTTTTTCCGGATGCTGTTCATCCTCGGATCACTGTTGCAAGTGAAGTCCCCGTTCATGCTGCTGGAATCGAAGGGACTCGCGCTGTTCATGCAGAACACGTCGACCGCGCAAGCGGTAGGAGTCTGCTGCGAGGCGCTGATCATGGGCCTGGCCGTATTCACGAAGAACCGCTGGCTGCAAGATGAACTGAAGCAGGAAGTCGAGAGCCAGAACCAAAGGCTCGAAGCCACCGTGGCCGAGCGCACCCGCGAGCTGGCCGACAGTAAGGCCGATACCGAGCGCCAGCACCAGCTAGTGCTCGATTCCATCAGTTACGCGAGCCGCCTGCAAAAGGCGCAGCTGCCGCGTACGCAGCGCCTCGATGGCCGCTTCCGTTCTTTCGACGCGATCTGGGAGCCGCGCGACACCATCGGCGGCGATGTCTGGTGGGTGTCGCCACCCGATGAGCAGGGATGCATCACGCTTGCACTGGCCGATTGCACCGGCCATGGCGTGCCGGGCGCGATGCTGTCGGTGCTGGCCAGCACCTCGCTCGAGCGCATCGTCGCCGCCAATCCCGGCCTCGACCCGTCAGCAATGCTGATGGCGCTCGACCAGGCACTGCGCCGCGGACTGAACCAGGATGTGGAAGGTGCCGAGAGCGACGACGGCTGCGATGCGGCGATCGTGCGCATCGATACCGCGCAACGCGTATTGGAGTTCGCCGGCGCGAAGCTGGGGCTAATGCATGCGCATGCCGATGGCCACGTCGACCGCATACAGCCGGCACGCATCTCGCTCGGCTATCCGTCACCCCCTAAAGACGTTCCGCCGGTGCACACGATCCGCTACGCTTCCGGCGACAGCTTCCTGCTGGTTACCGATGGCATCACCGACCAGGTCGGCGGCGAAGGCTCGCCGCGCGCATACGGATATCGTCGCCTGACCGAGCTGCTGCAGGCTTGCAAGGGGCTGGATGCGGTATCAATTGCCCACCGCATCCGGGATGAGCTGAATGCATGGCAGGGATCACAGCTGCGTCGTGATGACATGACGGCGCTGGTCCTGGCGATGGACTGAAATACCAGAATACCGCCGTCTTGGCGGACCAAACTGACCGGAGCAAGACGATGCAACGCTTGAAGCGCTGGCTGCTGACTGCCCTGCTGTGCCTTCCATCATTGACAGTGCTGGCCACCGAGATTACACCGGATACGCCGCTGATATTCAATGATGCAAGCAGCGTCAAAGTGCTGGGTGACCCGTCGGCACAATTAAGCGCGGATCAGGTCGCAGCGCGCGTTGCAGAATTCCAGCCACTGAGCAGCCTCACCGCACTCGAACGCAGCCACCGCTACTGGGTACTGGTCAGCTTGCACAGCACACTGGATCATGATCGCGAATTCCGCATCGATCTGCCGGCCTGGGAAGAGTTTCATACCTTCGTGATCAACACCGATGGCAGCCTGCGCGAGCTGCCGACGAATGGCGCATTCTGGGGCAGCTATTCGCATCTGGTGGATGCCAACCCTTACAAGGCTGCGATAGGCCGCAGCGACAGCCAGTATCCGGTGTTTGTGCTCCGGGCCGGGCAGCGCATGCAATTGCTGCTGAAGCCCGTGAGTTCCGGCGCGAAGTCGCCTACCGTTTTATCGCCAACCATTGTCGATCACGCGCGTTATCTTGAGATTCGTCGCTTCGGGCTGGTGATCGAGGGCCTGTTTGCCGGCATCTTGCTGGCTGCCAGTGTGTTCGGCTGGTATTCGGCGCTGCAAAACCGGGACCGCAGCAGCGTGCTGTACGCAGCCTGGATCATGATCGCGCTGGTGTCCTACAGCGTGCTGCCGGTACATGACGGCTCGCGCATTTATGAATTCCTGCTGGACTTCGAAGGCCTGACCGTCGGGCCGGTGTATGTGACCCGCTTCGTCGGTAACACCTTCGGCTTCATGCAGGCCATCGGCTATGTGCTGTTTGCGCGCAGCTTCCTCGACCTGAAGACTCACTTGCCGCGGGTCTACCGCATCAGCAATGTATATGTGGTGCTGTCGATTGCGTGGTGGATCATGGTGGTGCCTTTCTGGCATATCGCCGTCACGACGCCGACAGTCGTGTTCGGGCCCTATGCATTGATGGTGATCGCGATGCTGCTGACCATTTTCGGCAGCGCGTGGGTGCGCTACCGGCAAGGCGTGCAGGTCGCGAAGTTCTTCATGTTTGCGATCCTGCCATATCTGTTCTTCCGCGCCGTATTCTTGCTCAGCACCTTCCTCAGCGTGCCGTCGCCGTTCAGCTTCATGGAAAAAGCCGGCCTCGGCTTCTTCCTGCAAAGCTCCAACACAGCGCAGGCTGTTGGCTTCTGCTGTGAAGCCCTGATCATGGGACTGGCTGTGTTCAGCAAGAACCGCTGGCTGCAGGATGAATTGAAGCGCGAAGTGGAAACGCAAAACCAGCGGCTGGAAGCGACTGTCGATGCGCGTACCCGCGAGCTTGCCGCCAGCAAGGCTGATACCGAGCGCCAGCATCAGCTGATCCTCGATTCGATCAGTTACGCGAGCCGGCTGCAGAAAGCGCAGCTGCCACGGACCCAGCGTGTCGAAGGCCGCTTCCGCTCGTTCGAGGCGATCTGGGAGCCGCGCGATACCATCGGCGGCGATGTCTGGTGGGTGTCGCCACCCGATGAGCGGGGACGCATCACGCTTGCGCTGGCTGACTGTACCGGCCATGGCGTGCCGGGCGCGATGCTGTCGGTACTGGCCAGCACCTCGCTCGAGCGTATCGTGGCCGCTGACCCGGGCAAGGATCCGTCCGCGATGCTGATGGCGCTCGACCAGGCGCTGCGCCGGGGTCTCAATCAGGATGTCGAGGGAAGCGAAAGCGATGATGGCTGTGATGCCGCGATCGTGCGCATTGATACGGAACACCGCTTGCTGGAGTTCGCTGGCGCCAAGCTGGGACTGATGCATGCGCATGCCGATGGCAAGGTGGACCGCATACAGCCGGCACGCATCTCGCTCGGTTATCCGTCACCCCCGAAAGAAGTCCCACCTGTACACATGATCCGCTATGCATCCGGCGACAGCTTCCTGCTGGTCACTGATGGCATCACCGATCAGGTCGGTGGCGAAGGTTCGCCGCGTGCGTATGGCTATCGCCGACTGACCGAGCTGCTGCAGGCATGCCGAGGACTGGATGCGCACGCGACCGCGCAAAGAATCCGTGAGGATTTGCGGGCATGGCAGGGCCAGCAGCTGCGACGCGATGACATGACCGCGCTCGTGATGACGATGATTTGACGTAAGCAGCGGCTTCAACATAATCATCCGATAGTTCCGCCGCAAGATCACTGAGGCGTGGAGAAACATAGCCGAGGTACTGCGGATCAGGAACGAAGATGTCGACATCTTTGCTGCGCCGGTGTCCGTAACGAAGCATCAGGACCGTGCCACCGCCGAAGGTCCACAGTGGATCGCGGACGCCGCCCAGAGACGAAAAAGTATCGATCAGCGTCAGTGCATGGGACAGCAGGACCGACCATGGCTCATCCGGGTCTGCATCAATACGCTTTACGGTGGATGCCTGCATGGTTCAAGCCCAGACTGCACGCGGAGAATTCAGATGCCGGGCCCATCGCCTGACATGCGACCAGATCTCTTTGGCCGGAACGGAGGTCAGAGATGACGCTTCCTCGACCGCAGAGATCAGCATGCTGACCGGCGCTTCATCGATCAGCGTCGCAACATGCGCAAGCCGACCGTCAGGTATTTCGCCGGTGGCAAAGGCGGTCGCCAGCTCAGTTGCTGTCAATTTCTCTCGGTAGCTGACGCTGGCGCTAAGGCTGGCCGATTGAAGCGCATGCCGAGGGGGTTCAGAACGGAGAACGGCGACCAGGGCAATGCCGAGCAAGTCAGCCAGCAGGCCAAGCTTGCGCAACCCCAGATCGGACAAGCTACCGTTTTCGAGCAAATTGACGGTCGTGCGTGACAGTCCCGCCATCTTTGCCAATTGTTGCTGGGTCAGGCCCAGCGTCTCGCGTCTGGCCCTGACAGCCAGCCCCAATTCCGGGATATCCATCGCCATGCGCCCCCAAAGAATGTTCAATATACTGAACATTCTGTGGGGGCGCAAGTGACGATACGGTTGCCGATTCCTTTCGGTCAGCGTGGCCTTGCGCGGCGCTCGAAAGTATCGGCGTTGGCACTGGTCCAGTGGCTGCGGAAAGGCTCGGGCAGCAGCTCGATCTTGGCCTCATCCAGCAAGGCCCCTGCTTCGATCGCAGGCAAGGTGCTGGCCAGCGACACCGCGACGCCGCTGACATTGCGCACCGTGATGTGTTCGGTGGTGATCTGGCTCGGGCTTTCCAGCCCGGCCGCACCGACCAGCTCGGCCAGCGCCTCGACGGTCAGTTCGTGGAAATTGCGCACACGGGTAGCCTTGTCCGGCACCACGAGCGCACGTTGGCGATCCGGGTCTTGCGTAGCGACGCCGGTCGGGCAATGGTCGGTATGGCAGCTGCGTGACTGTATGCAGCCCAGCGCGAACATGAAACCGCGTGCCGAGTTGCACCAGTCGGCACCGAGTGCCAGCGCACGGGCGATGTCGAACGCCGAAATGATCTTGCCCGACACACCGATCTTGATGCGGTCGCGCTTGCCGACGCCGACCAAGGTGTTATGAACGAGGCGCAAGCCCTCACGCATCGGCATGCCCACATGGTCGGAGAACTCGACCGGAGCGGCGCCGGTGCCGCCTTCGCTGCCATCGACAACGATGAAGTCCGGATAGGTCTCGGTCTCGAGCATCGCCTTGACGATGCCGAACCACTCCCAGGGCTGACCGATACAGAGCTTGAAACCGACCGGCTTGCCGCCCGACAGATCGCGCAGCCGGCGAATGAAGTCCATCAATTCCTTCGGCGTCGAGAATTCACTGTGCGCCGCCGGCGATACGCAATCCTGGCCGAGCGGTACGCCTCGCGTAGCCGCGATCTCGGGCGTGACCTTGGCCGCCGGCAGCACGCCGCCATGGCCGGGCTTGGCACCCTGCGACATTTTTATCTCGATCATCTTCACCTGCGGCGACTTCGCTTGCTCGGCGAATTTGTCGGCATCGAAGTGGCCGGCCGAATTGCGGCAACCGAAATAGCCGGAGCCGATTTCCCAGATAAGGTCGCCGCCGTTCTCGCGGTGATAGGCCGAGATCGAACCTTCGCCAGTGTCATGCGCAAAGCCACCCATCTGCGCGCCGCGGTTCAATGCACGGATCGCATTCGGCGACAGCGAACCGAAGCTCATTGCCGAGATATTGAAGATCGATGCTTCGTAAGGCTGCTTGCAGTCCGGGCCGCCAATGGTGACGCGGAAGTCCTTCGGGTCCACGTGCCTGGGTACGGCCGAGTGCCCTATCCATTCGCTGTCGCTGCCGTACACGGCCTTGATGGTGCCGAAGCCGCGCTTGTCGTTCTGGCGCTTCGCACGTGAATACACCATCGCGCGCTGGTTACGCGAGAACGGCAGGTTCTCTTCGTCGCTCTCGAGGAAGTACTGGCGGATCTCCGGACGGATGTATTCGAGCAGGAAGCGCAAATGGCCCGTGACCGGGTAATTGCGCAGGATCGCATGATGTTCCTGGCGATAGTCACGCCAGCCAAGGATGAACAGCCCAAGGCTGATCAGTGACAGCCACGGCGATATCGGCACCAACAGAAAGATGCCGAAACCAGTGAGCACCCATGGCAGGAAGCGCGTGTATTGAGCCATCATCCCCTATCCTCTCTTCAGTGTCTGCGATCTGCACCTGTGCCGGTGCTGTCTGTACTGCGAGTGCTGCGCTGGCGGCGGACGGGCCAGGAGGCGGCCCGTCATGTTCGATGTCGTCAGTCGAAGTCCACACCGACGTCCGGGTCACCCGGCAGGCCAACATAGCGCATCCGTATCTTCATGCCGGACTTGACCGGCTGCGGCGGGAAAAAGCCACCCAGGCTCAGCAAGTCGCCCTGCTTGAGCGTGATGCCGTCTTTCTTCAATTCCTTCGCCAGCCAGATCGCGGCCTCGAGCGGATGGCCGAGCAAGGCGCTGCCCTTGCCGCGACCGAGTTCCTTGTTGTTGTCGGCCTCATCGACCATCACCACCGTCATCGATGCCAGCGCGTCGGCGAAGGCCTGGGTCTGCTGTACCGGCAGCTCCATGCCGAGCACACCGCCGCGGAAGCCGACGTTGGTCGCGATGAAATTATTGCCGCTGAATTTGCCCTCCAACATCAGGTCAGGCAATTCGATGAAAGGCACCACAGCCTCGAGGTACTTCAGCGCCTCGAGCGGTGTCTTTGCATCAGCGAGACCCGGGTCTTTTACTTCGACGATCATGTCCGCTTCATAGAGCGGTATCGCACCGAAGTCGGACGGGAGCAGCGCAACGATGTCGACCATGTTGCGGTTGTACATGTAGCCCCACTTCGGCCCGCTGACCCCGAAGCGCTGCTGCAGCGCCGGGTTCGTGAATGCGGCCTTGTAGCCAATCGGGTCACCGAGCACGACGCGCAGCTTCTTGCCGAGCTTCTTCTTCGCGCACTCGGCGTCTTCGATCGAGATGTCGTTGCCGAAGCCCTTGCTGACGCGACGCTTCGCAAAGTCGGCGACGTAGGCATCGACCGCAGCATCATCAGGACATGCAGCGATCGCGCTGCCGGCAAACATGCCGGCGAGTGCAAGACCTGCGAGTAACCTGCTGACGACCATAGAAACCTGACGGAAATCTGAATTACTTTGAAGTTTCATTGAAAAAATCCTCTTTTTTCTGCCTGTGGGGGCTGTTTTTTTCGCGCCGAGCATATCACGACGCAAGGCAGCCAAAATTCGTGAAAAATTTTCCGAAAAGGAATTGTTTCTCGGTGACAACGCAACTTGAGTTGAATACACTACGTCAGACGGAAAAACGATTATCAATAAACAAACATTCCGTCCCGCATCCAGGACAACAAACGAGGGGAAAACGATGCAGGCACCGACTGGCGCAACGCCAACGCCGGACTCAGCGACGCAGCCTTATTTCACGCTGACCGATTTCATCTTTGTCGTCATTGCCATCGTCGTCGGCATTCTGGTGGTGCGCCTTGGCGTGACCACCTGGACCGAGGGCATGCATACCGAAGCGACCAAGGCCAATGGTGAGCAGTTCGCCGCGTGGCTGGAAGAAGCCGGTGCCAAGCGTGCTGCCGGTGAGAAGACCGGCGTCGCGGCCTGCGATGCGGACGGCGCCAGCTGGAACGACTGCCGCGACGCGCTGGTGGCCAAGGATGGTCCGCTGGCCAGTCTCGCCAATGTTGCAGCGCCCGGCAGCGCTCTGTTCGCCGCCGCATGCGACCGCAACCAGCTTGATACGCTGGGCACCATCATCATCGAGAAAGGTCTGCCGAAGCCGCCGGATGGCGCATCGCTGATCTACAGCGCGATACCCGATGCCGAACCGGTTAAGGATGCGCTGTCGCTGCGTGTCGCAGTCTGCGGCCGCGGCTACTCCCAAATCAATGTCCGTGAAGTCAAGTTCTGACGCGCAGGAGCCCGATGATGCAAACCGCTGATAACGTCCAGGGCAAAGGCCCGTCGCTTTCGCTGCGCCAGTTCGTCTATGCGTGGCTGTTCGATCCGAATAACCCGAACAATTTCCAGAAGCAGTTCGACAAGTACATCTTCCTGCTGATCATCCTCAACGCACTGTCGTTGGTCGCAGAGAACATCCCTGTCGTCTTCGAGCCGTACAAGCAGGCCTTCCATTACTTTGAGCTGTTCTCGCTGGCGGCCTTCACGGTCGAATATGTATTGCGCTGGTATGTGGCGCCGGAAGACCCCGAGTTTTCCGGCTCGGGCTTGCCGCGCTTTGCGTTCATGCGCAGTGGCTATGCACTGATTGACCTGGCCGCCATCCTGCCGTTCTACCTGACCATGCTGGGCCTGGTCGCGATCGACCTGCGCATGATGCGCGCGCTGCGACTGCTGCGTCTCGCCAAGCTCTTCCGCATGGTGATTCCGGCAATGAAGGAATTCCGCGACCTCAACCGCGGACGCACCTTCCGCCAGCAAGTGTATTCGCTGCTGCATCCGACCGAGACCAGCGGCAAGCTGCAGGACATGCTGGATACCTTCGTCGTCTGGTGGGTGTTCATCTCGGTCTGCGCCGTGGTACTGGAGTCGGTCGAGGCCGTGCACTATGTGCTGAACGTGCACTTCATCGTGCTCGATGCGGTGGCCGTGTTCATCTTCTCGATGGAATACATCTTCCGTCTGTATTCCTGTGCAGAAGACCCGCGTTTCCAGGGCATCATGGGGCGCATCCGCTATGCGAAGACCCCGATCGTGATGATCGACTTCCTCGCGATCGTGCCCTTCTTCCTCGAAAGCCTGCTGCACCAGCTGTTCGACCTGCGTTTCCTGCGGATCTTCCGCCTGATGCGACTGCTGAAGCTGACCCGTTACACCACATCGACCGGCACCCTGCTGAAGGCACTGAAGCGCGAATGGCCGGTGATTGCTGCATCGACCTTCATCATGATCCTGCTGGTGATCCTGACTGCCAGCCTCGGCTATCTGTTCGAGCATGACGCTCAGCCGGACAAGTTCGAGAACATCCCGCAGTCAATCTATTGGGCGGTGGTGACCCTGGCATCGGTCGGTTACGGCGACATCTCGCCAGTGACCCCGGTAGGCCGTCTGATGACCATCATCATGGCACTGGTCGGTATCGGCATCTTCGCGGTGCCGGCGGCGGTGCTGTCGACTGCGTTCAACGACCAGCTGCACAAAGATCGCGAGATGATGCACGCGGAACTGGTCAGCTTCCTGAAGGATGGCGAGATCACCGACGACGAACGTGTGCTGATCATGAAGCAGGCCGAGGAGCTGCATATCTCGCCCGAAGAGGTCGATCTGATCATCGAGAAGGTGAGACAGGAAGCCGAAGAAACGCGGCGCGGACAGTTGCCGCTGGATGCGATCGCTGCAAGGCCGGAAGTCGCGTTCGAGCAATTCCGCACCGCGATCGGCAACCTGCGTCAGATCATGTCGGCCGGTGATACCAAGCAGATGCAGCAGCTGTTTGACACACCGGGCCGCGCGACGGATGACGAGCGCGCGATCTGGCGCCAGCTGTACCGGCAGTAATCAGTAAAAGAAAACACGGACCCCGGCAGCTGTCGCCGGGGTCCGTGGCGTGATCAGGAACGAAGTTCGCAGCGAGGCTGCACGGCCGACTGCATCAGGCCCAGACCAGCACCGTCACCAGTACGGCGAGCGCACACAGGAACAGGATGAAGCCGGTGCGATCACGGCGCTGGGGCTGCAGGTTGTCGGCTGACGGACCGCGCAGGTCGAAGCGGGGACGCAGACGCCGCCCGGCGCGTATGAGATTGTTGATGATGACGAAGCGCATGCCAGTCCTCCGATCCGCTGGTTTGTGGTTGTGTTGTCACGGGTCGCTCCCGACCGCAGAGGCCAGGAAGGCCCCGGCGATCCGGGCAGGTACCGATTTTATAGTGTTTTGTAGTGTTTTGAAGTAAAGCATTTCTCGGGCCGCCGGCAATGGCGCCCTTTCGATGAACCCGGCATTCTGAAACAGGCAACACCTTGAACTTCCCGAGTCACTCCAGCACCTCCGCGGCACCCACCGACATGAAACGCACCCTGATGAAAATCCTCGACGGCACCGCGCGCAACCGCGCGAGCAAGGCCGTTGAATGGCTGATCACGCTGGTCGTGCTGACCAATTGCGCAGCGGTGGTCATCGATTCCATGCCCGACGTGCATGCCGAATACGGCCATTACTTCCACGAATTCGAATTCTGGAGCGTGATGTTCTTCTCTGCCGAGTATGTGCTGCGCGCCTGGAGCTATGGCGCGCGCTACAAGCAGGAAGAAGGTGGTGCCTGGCGTGGCCGCAAGGAATACATGTTCAGCTTCTTCGGTCTGGTCGATTTCTTTGCGACCGCACCGTTCTACCTGCACACGCTGTTCCCCTACCTCGACCTGCGGGTACTGCGCGTGCTGCGACTGCTGCGTATCCTGAAGCTGTCCAACTACAACACGGCGCTGCAGGACTTGTTCCAGGCGGTGTACTCGGAACGCAAGGCCTTTGCTTCAGCGCTGTTCCTGCTGCTGATTGCCACCATTGTGTCGGCATCGCTGATGTATTTCGCCGAGGGCCATGAACAGCCGGAAGCCTTCCGTTCGATCCCGCATTGCATCTACTGGGCCATCATTACAATCACCTCTGGCTATGGCAACGTCGAGCCGGTGACGGCGGGCGGCCAACTGATCGCCTTGATCACCGGCTTCCTCGGGGTCTGCATGGCAGCGATCATGACCGGTATCGTTGCCTCCGCATTCTCGAACCAGATGTCACGCAAGCAGGCGGCCTTTGGTCAACAACTGCGCGAAGCGCTGGCCGATGGCATCGTCACCGAAGCCGAGCGCGAGCTGCTGGCCAAGCTGCAGCGCCAGTATCGGCTGTCCGACGATACAGTGAACAGCATCCACGACGAGATCAAAAAAGAAATGGCGGAGGCCGCCGCCAACTGAGGCGGCGCTCCGCAGTGCGTACGGGCCCCACCCGTACCCGCAGCATCCAGAAGAACCCGGCCGCCGCGCAGACCAGTGACGCGGGGCCACCAGCAGGCAGTGATCCATGGCATCCATCAAGCAAAATATTTTTGAAATTCTCGAGGGTTCGGTCCACAACCGGGCCAGCCGCGCCTGCGAAATTTTCATCGCAAGCCTCGTCGTCGCCAACGTGGTGGCCATCATTCTCGAATCCGTGCACGAACTGCATGTCGAATACGAGCATTACTTCGAGATGTTCGATGTGTTCAGCGTCGTCCTGTTTTCTGCCGAATATGTATTGCGTGTCTGGACCTATGGCGTGAAATACCGGGCTGACGAAGGCGGCGCGTGGCGCGGCCGCAAGGAATACATTTTCAGCTTTTATGGCTTCATCGATTTCTTCGGCACCATGCCCTTCTATGCGCAGCTGCTGTTCCCGGGCCTGGACCTGCGCGTGCTGCGTATCTTCCGCCTGATGCGTATCTTCAAGCTGTCGCGCTACAACAGTGCGCTGCAAGATCTGTTTGAAGCCATCAAGACCGAGCGCGACTCGTTCACATCGGCCATGTTCCTGCTGCTGATTTCCTGCCTGCTGTGCTCGTCGCTGATCTACATCGCCGAAGGTCATCTGCAGCCGGACGTCTTCCCGTCGATTCCGGCAACGATGAAGTGGTATATCCTGACCATCATCTCGGGCTGGGGCAACGTCGACCCGGTGTCCATGTTCGGCACCATCCTCGTGATCCTGACCCAGGTGCTGGCCATCGCGCTGGCCGCCATTCTCACCGGTGTGGTGGCGACCGCCTATACCACCCAGGTCGAGCGCCGCGAAGCCATTTACGAAATGCAGATCCGCGAAGCGCTGGCCGATGGCATCGTCACCGATGAAGAGGCGGCGCATCTGGAGTCGCTACGCATACAGTTCGGCATGACAGAAGAACAGGTCGAAGCCATCGCAAGGCAGGTACGCGAAGAAAATGCAAAGAAACAATCAGGCCTGCCTCCCGGTACACTGCCCGTCTGATGCTGGCAGCCTGCGGGCTCGCTCGGTGAAGAGCACGGCTTTGTGATCACATTTCTGAAGTTGGATTGTCTGAATGGTTGAGTTTTTGCAGTCGCTGAACTGGATGGTCGTGGCCCAGATCATCCTGATCGATATCCTCCTTGGTGGCGACAATGCGATCGTGATCGCGCTTGCCTGCCGCCGCCTGCCAGACCATCTGCGCATGAAAGGCATCGTCTGGGGCACGGTCGGTGCAATCGCCATCCGTATCGTGCTGATCTTCTTTGCGGTCAGTTTGCTGGCCCTGCCCTGGGTCAAGACTATTGGCGGCCTGTTGCTGCTGTGGATAGGCGTCAAGCTGCTGGCGGAAGAAGACGATGGCCATGACAATATCGATGGCGGCGAACAGCTGTGGTCTGCGATCCGCACCATCATCATCGCCGACCTGGTGATGAGCATGGACAATGTGGTAGCCGTTGCCAGTGCGGCCGACCAGGCGCATGCCGACTACAAGATGGCGCTAGTGGCGTTCGGCATCGTGATCAGCATTCCCATCGTCGTCTGGGGCAGCTCGCTGGTACTGAAGATCATGGACCGCGTGCCGGCCGTCGTCACCGGCGGTGCGGCGCTGCTCGGCTACCTGGGTGGCGCGATGGTCTCGAGCGACCTTGCGCTGAAAGACAAGCTATTGCAATGGCTGCCGATGGATTTGTTGAGTGCCCCCGACTTCGGCGTGCGCCTGTCGCTGACCGGTACCGCCGGCGCACTGCTGGTGGTGGTGCTGGGCTGGTGGCTGGGTCAGCGCAGCAAAGCCGATCCCGACCCCGACCCCGAATTCAATCCGGACGACGCCCGGTAAAGACGTAGCGGTTCAGGCTGAAGAAATAGCCACCCTCATCGCTGATGGCTTTCGCATCGGCTTTCCATGCAGCGATGTCGTCCGCACTCAGGCCGTTGCGGCCGGTCGCAAAATTGCCGAGCAGCGTCATCATGCCGACGCTGTAGGTCTGCGTATCCCACACCAGGTTCAGCAGCGGCACCACATCCACTTTCACTTCGGTGAATCCCGCTTGCCACATGCGGCGCACCAGCGTGCGCGGCAGCTGAGGATGAGGGATATGTTCATTCCAGGTTTCCAGCACGCGCCGCATGCGCGCATCATCATGGCTGGCCCAGACTGCCGATTCCCAGTCGGTGTCGACCAGCACTGCGCGACCGCCGGGCCGCACCACGCGCGCCAGTTCCTTCAGTGCGTGATCGACATCTTCGACGTATTCATAGACCTGGGAGGCGAGCGCGATATCGAAACTGGCATCCGCATACGGCAGCTGTGTCACATCTGCCATGCCGAAGCTGACGTTGGGGTGCGAAGTGCAGCGACGTTGCGCCAGCGCGAGCATGGGCGGCGCGATATCGACGCCCAGCACCGAGCCCTGCGACCCCACGGCTTCGGCCAGCGCCAGCGTGGTCAGTCCGGGCCCGCAACCAATATCGAGCGCATGCTCGCCGGCTTTCGGCGCCAGCAGCGCCAGCACGCGCTCGCGCTGTTCGACGACGTCCGGTGTCAGGTAAACGGCTTCCAGTTGCCGTGAGGCGGCATCATCGAACTGGTCTTGTGCGCTGGGTGCTGTGCTCATCGGTCTCGTTGGTTCAGTAGTGTTCAGGTAATCAGGATGAAGCTTATTTCTCTGTTTCGTTGGCACGGCTGCCGGGCTCGGAGGTGAGCACCGAATCATGCAGATGCCATGCGGCGACCAGACCTGCAACAGCGCCGAACATCACATAGTAAGCAGGCGCCAGCGGCGTGCCCGTCACCCTGATCAGCCAGGTCACGATCAGCTGCGCAAATCCGCCAAACAGCATCACGCCGATGTTGTACGACAGTGCGAGGCCCGTGGAACGCATGCGCACCGGGAATTGATCGGCCAGTGCAGTGGACACGGCGCCAAAACCGATGCCGATCGCGCTGCAGACAATCATCTGCATGGTCGCCAGCCGTGCCAGCCCCGGTTCGGCGAGTAGCCAGGCCAGCAGCGGATACGGCAGCACCAGATAGGCGACGCTGGCCAGCATCATCACCGGACGGCGGCCGATGCGGTCAGACAGCATGCCGAACAAGGGCGTCATCACGATCAGGCACAGCAGGCCGGCGACCTGCGCGGTGAAGGCATCGCCGAGCGGGATGCCGAGCTGGGTCTTCGCATAGGTCGGCATGTAAACGAGCACGACATAGAACATGATGGTACTCGACAGCACCAGACCGAGCGAGGACAGCAGAGCGCGCCGGTGCTCGCGCCACAGCACGCGCAGGCCGACTGCGCCGGCAGGTTCGCGCGACGCATCGATGAAGGCCTCGGTCTCTTCAAGGTGACGGCGTATCCACAGCCCGACCGGACCAATCAGCAGGCCGACCAGGAAAGGCACGCGCCAGCCCCAGCTATCGACCTGCTCGGGCGTCAGTCCCTGCGAAATCAGCATGCCGGCCGCCGCGCCACCGAGCGCGGCCACGCCCTGCCCGACCATTTGCAAAGAGCCGAAGAAGCCGCGCCGCGATGGCGGCGCGCTCTCGACCAGGAAAGCGGTCGCGCTGGCAAACTCGCCGCCGGTGGCGACGCCTTGCAGCAGGCGCGCCAGCACGATCAGCACCGGCGCGGCGGCGCCGATCGCCGCATAGGTCGGCGCGAAAGCGATCATGGCCATCGACACCGTCATCAGCAGGATGATCAGTTGCAGCGCCGCCTTGCGGCCGCGCCGGTCCGAGTACATGCCGATCAGGATGCCGCCCACCGGGCGCATGAAGAAGCCGACACCGAACGTCGCCATCGCCGCCAGCAGCGACGCATAGTCGCTGTCGGCGGGGAAGAACAGCCGCGAGATGATGACGGTCAGGAAGCCGTAGACAACGAAGTCATACCACTCGAGCGCATTGCCGATCACGGCCGCCAGGATCTGGCGCGTCTTGATGGCGGGCTGGCCGGTGCTCTGTCGCGGTGTGACGGCTATTGCGGAAGTATCGGTGTTCTGCATGGTGTCTGCTGTCGCTGAATTGTTATCCGTTAAACTCGCCTACATTACCTGATTCGGAGACCCCTGATGTCCACACTGATCGCCGGCCTGCTGATCTTCCTCGGCGCCCACTCTGCCCGGCTCATCGCGCCCGCGTGGCGCGATGCCACCATCGAAAAACTTGGTCACAATGCGTGGCGCGGCCTGGTGAGCGTGCTGTCCGTCATCGGCTTCGTGCTGCTGATCAAGGGCTACGACGCTGCCCGACTGAACCCCATTCCGCTGTATGAACCGCCGCTGTTCCTGCGCCATGTGGCCGTGCTGCTGATGTTCTTTGCCGCCGTGTTCGCTGCGGCTTCGCAGGTGCCGCGCAACCATATCAAGGCCCGTATGGGCCATCCGCTGGTATTGTCAGTCAAGACCTGGGCGCTCGCCCACCTGCTGGCCAATGGCACGCTGGCTGACGTGATCCTGTTCGGCGGCTTCCTGCTGTGGGCCGTGCTCGACTTCATCAGTGCGCGCCGTCGTGATCGCGCGCAGGGCACCGCCTACCCGGAAGGCGCACTCGGCAACACGCTGGTCACGGTCGTGGTCGGCGCAACCATCTGGGCCGTGTTCGTGTTCTACCTGCATGCGCGCTGGGTAGGCGTCGCGCCACTGGCGCTGTAAATGCTGTATCTCGCTGCCATTCAGCGCGGCGGGCGCGGCATCCAGCGTATCGGTTGCGCACGCAAAGCGGGCGCTGGTGCGCCCACCGCTGCCAGCGCCTGACCGAAGGCCTTGCCGCCTTCATCGGCCAGCGCTGCATTGCGTACCTTTGCTATCGCATCGGCACGCTCGGCTGCCGTGCCAAAGGTCGGCGGTGCGACATGCTGCAGCACATGCAGCAGTCGCTCGCGACCGCGCTCATGCGTACTGCCATAGCCTTTCAGCAGCCGCCCGCATTGCGCCAGTTCATGACCCAGTCGCGCGTCTTCCTGCAAGCCCGCGACCAGTGCCGACAACCAGGTCTCGATCAGTGACTGTTCTTCTGCATAGCGGCTGCTGAAGCGGCGCACATGCTTTGCCATCGCCAGTGCGCGCAGTAACAGCATGCCAGCTACCGTATGCGATGCCAGCTTCAGCGGGAACGACCACGGACCGCGACCTTCGGCAATGCGCTCGCGCTCGGCATCCCGTAGCCGCTCTGCCACAGCAGCAGGCAGCAAGTCCGCCACCTCGGGCATACCGGGCTTGAAATGATCATAGAAGCGCAGCAGATCGCGCTCGCCGGCGCGCGCCTCGCGCCTGACGCGCACATGCCGTGACGCACGGCTCTTCAGGTCAGCGACGCGCGCAATGTCGTCATACGCCATCCACAAGGCCAGCCATCGTGCCGCCTCACGAGTGGCATCGAACGCTGATGGATCGCGCCCTGGTGCCGCCATTTCGGCATCGCGCACACGGCGCAAACGGTCGAGATACAGCCGTCCGTAGCGCGCGTCCTGGTATTCGGTGACACGTGCCAGTCCGAGCGCTGCAAGCTGCTGCGCGTCCTGCGGGAATTCTTCGATCAGCGCCGACGGCGCTGCTGCGATCGCATCAGCGACGATGCGCTGCGCGGTGTCAGCCTGCGCGCGGCCGTCGGCAATGATGCGCCACGCGGCATCAAAACCAGCCAGACTTTCAGCGACGCCGCGCTCACCGGCGCGTATTGCATCGACATAGTGTTCTCGGTCGAAAGGCAGCAGACCGCTGGCCGCAATCGCGCCCAGCATCACCGAGCTGACCACGGTACGCTGCTCGCTGGCGATGCGCTGCATGTCGAGCACATGATGTGCTCGGCTGGCAGACTGCACCAGCGCCAGCAAGGCTGCGTTGTCGAGCCGGCCATCGCCGAGATGACCACGCTCGGCATTGGTCAGCGTGCGCGCCGATGAGGTGATCACCAGCGTGCGGTCGGGCGACGGCAAGCCATTGCTTGCACAACGCGCGGTCTCCAGCAATTCCGACGAGATCACCGCGTCGAGTGCGCCGGGCACAGGATTCAGGCTGAACACCGGCATGCGGCCACCCAGCTCCGCGATCGGTGCCGGGTAGGTCTCGAAATAATAGGTCGTGGCACCGGTGCGCTGCGCGACGCCGGGCACCGACGTGCCCTGCGCCGGATAACCGGCGCGACGCGCGACATCGACCAGCCATTCATTGAGCACGCCGCCGCCCTCGCCGCCCAGCGCGCAGATCAGCAATGAGATGGTATTTGTTGTCATGGTGGTCGAAGGCAAATTCATCTCAAGCCGGTTGCAGCAAGCGCAGCATCAGGCTACGGACCGCATCGACGACGCGCTCATGCCAGCGCGGGTTCTGAACGACTTCGGCGCGGTAGAAGCTCGGGCACAGCGTTGCCGCATGCGCATTCTCGCCGCACAGTCCGCAGCCGACGCAGCCATCGATGACGGTGGCGACCGGATCGACCTTCAGCGGATCAGGATTGTCCTTCAGCGTCAGCGTCGGGCAGCCTGACAGGCGCATGCATGCATGGTCGCCATTGCAGACATCTTCATCGACACCGTATTTCACGCGCACCACGCGCTCGCCACGTGCCAGCAGACTGGCCAGCCAGGGCCGCACGCGACGCTGACGTTCGAGCTGGCATTCGCCTTCGGCGATGATGACCTTCAAGCCGGCAAACGGCGTCGTCATCGCCTCGCGCAGGGTGTCGCGCATCGCGGCCACACGATACGAATGCACGGTACGCAACCATTGCACACCCAGACCGGCGAGCGTGTCTTCGATGGTGCGGTCACTTGCGGTCAGACTGGCCAGCTTGTCGCCGGCCTGCGCTTTCAACTGCTTGCCGGGTGTCGAGATGATGTCCTGCGTGCCGGTGGCCGACGTATAGCCGTTCTTGAAGATCAGTAGCACCGCATCATCACGATTGAACAAGGCCGATTGCACGCCGGTCAGCAAGCCGTTATGCCAGAAGCCGCCATCGCCCATGATGGACAGCACGCGCCGCTGCATCATCGGCGACACGCCGGCGCGGCTGGCCAGGCTCATGCCATAGCCAAGGATGGAGTGGCCGAGCGAGAAAGGCTCGAAGGTGGCGAAAGAATGGCAGCCGATGTCGGCGGCGATGTGCACCTGCCCGACCTCTTGCTGCGCCAGTTTGATTGCGGAGAACACGGGCCGCTCCGGACAACCAATGCAGAAGCCCGGCGGCCTTGCCGGCAGCGCTGCGTCCAGCTTCGCCGCTGCGCTCGTGCGACGCTCGCGGGTGGCGGCCAGCATCGTCGCCACTGCTTGTGTATCGACTTGCGGCAGGTGGCGTTCTATAAAGGCCAGCAAGCCACCCACGATCGCCTCGGTATTCAATTCACCGGCAGCCGGCAGCATGTCCTTACCATGCAACGCGGTCTGCAGATCACGTCGCCGCAGATGGGTTGCGATCTCCTGTTCGATGTATTCAGGCGCGCCTTCTTCGACGACCAGCACCGCGCGCTTGCCTTCGGCAAACGCGGCCACCTGTTCCGGCACCAGTGGATAGGTAACGTTCAGCACCAGCAAGGGAATGTCGCTGCGGCCAAACGCATCGGCCAGCCCGAACTGTTGCAATGAACGCAGCAGCGCCGGCGCAATCCCGCCCTGGACGATGATGCCGACGTCGTCGTGTTTGCCCTCATGCAGCTCATTGAGATCATGCTCGACGATGTAGCGTCGCGCTGCCGGCAAACGTTCATCGATCTTCAGTTTTTCATGGCGGAAGGTCGATGGCGGATGCGCGAGCCGGCCATAGTCGAACTGGCCGGGCTCGGCCATCGGTGCCAGCGCCGACACGGCCGGCCGGCGATTGTCGCGGCAGGCAAAGCTGCCGCGCACATGACAGGCGCGGATGCGCAGCTCCATCATCGCCGGCATGTTCGAAGCCTCCGACATTGCGAATGCATGCTCGACCATGTCGACCATGGTCGCGAGCTCGGGCCGCGGGTCCAGCAGCAGCAGCGTGGACTTCATTGCATACGCGTGGGTGCGCTCCTGTACTACCGACGCGCCTTCGCCATAGTCTTCGCCGATCACCATCAGCACGCCACCGGTCACGCCGGGCGAAGCGAGGTTGGCGAGCGCATCGGCCGCGACATTGGTGCCGACGATGGATTTCCAGGTGACTGCGCCGCGCACCGGGTAATGAATGGAGGCGCCGAGCATCGCCGCAGCCGACGCTTCGTTTGAACAAGCCTCGACATGCACGCCGAGTTCGGCCACCAGCGATTTGGCCTGCACCATCACATCCAGCAGATGCGACACCGGCGCACCCTGATAGCCGCCAATGTAGGACACGCCGGATTGCAGCAAGGCCTTGGTAATGGCGAGGATGCCTTCGCCATGAAAGGTGTCGCCGGCGCCCAGCCTCAGTTGTTCTATTTCGTTCTTGAAGGAGACTTCCATCGTCCTGTCCCTGTGGGGCTATGGCCAGACCGGCTTGTGGGCAAGCGCGCCCCAGACTATGCCCGAGCCGGCACTTGTTTTTGTCGTGGCCCGAATCTTCGCGATGATAACCGGTCTATATCGGCATTTCCCTTTTAATAGCCCAAACCGGCACCCTCTGCCGCAAAGAGACTGTTAACCATTGATTTTCAATGCTTTTTTGTGGCAGCGCCTGCCCGGACGCGGCGCCCGCATACGTTTCAATTTGTTAATCCCATAAAACTTTTGGCGCCATTGATGAAAAATTCCAATCAACTGGTTTATTTTGTGACCGATTGGTATAAATTACGTCTAAGCATTTAATTAGCCGACACAGACAACCGCAAACACGAGAACCGGACGACGACCGCAGCCCGTCGCCGCCGGCATTCAGGAGAACGCCATGCTGATGACCACCAAGGCCAACCGGTACGCACATGCGCTGATCAAGGCACGCGCCGGCGGCACCCTGCACCCATTGATTACCGATGACGACAAACTGACGCTCGACGATGCGTATGACATCGCGCGCAGTTTGCTGAATATCCGCATCGCCCAAGGCGAGACGCCGGTTGGCCGCCGCATCGGCTTCTCGAATGACCGTGTTCGTGCGCGCTACGGCAAAACCGAAGCGATTACGGCCCCGATCTGGTCCACGCTGTTTGACAGCAGCGTCGAATATGCGATGGACAACCATGCACTGCACAGCCTGACCAAGGCGCAGCAGCCGCGCATCGAGCCGCACCTGGTCTTCAAGCTGGCACGCACGCCGGCCGCAGACGCGACGCTGCTCGAACTGGCCGACTGCCTGGAATGGATGGCACATGGTCTGGAAGTCGTCGTGTCGCCGTACAAGGGTTGGGCCTTCGATGCACCGGATGCAGTCGCCGCCTTTGGCCTGAGCCGCAAACTGATCGTCGGCGAACCGCGCATGCTGTCGCGCCAGGGTCGTCATCACCTGCCCTCGGTACTGGCAGCAGCGACGCTGTCACTGTCAAAGATGACCACCAATGACAGCACGCTTGCGGCGGCTGGCTTTGGGCTTGAACTGATGGGCAGCCCACTGCATGCACTGCATGCGGTGCATCGCCAGCTACAGCTCCAGCAGGAATTTGCGCCGCTGCAGGCAGGCGAGATCGTCGCGACAGGTAGCTGGACCGATGCGCTGCCGGTCAAGCGCGGCGAGGTCTGGGCCAGCGCCTTCGCGCAATTGAATCTGCCGGGCCTGAGTTTGTCCTTCAGCTAAGCCAACACCAACGCGCCCCGCTACCACATCGGGGCGCGCTGATCTGCGTTCGTTGTTGACGCTCATCTGGGGTATAGTCGGCGGGTTTTTCGCGCCACACCTTTGCCTCGCATGAGTTTTTCCTTCAGTCTTCTCGACAACATCACCCATCCACTGTTTGCCTTGCTGGTAATCGCTGTTGCTGTGGCCAGTGTGTGGCTGCTGGATCGTCGCGTGCAGATCCCGCTCGACAGCAGCCGCGTACAGGGCATCGATGGCTTGCGCGGCTACCTCGCGGGCACGGTATTCATCCACCATGCTTGCATCTGGTATTTCTTCCTGCGCAGCGGCCATTGGGAAAAGCCCGAATCGAATTTCTACACCGAGCTCGGACGCGCGAGCGTGGCCTTGTTCTTCATGATCACGGCCTTCCTGTTCACGCGCCGCATCCTCGTATCGCGCACCATCGAGTGGAACCGGCTGTATGTCTCGCGGATCTTGCGCATCGTGCCTTTGCTGATCGTGCATCACCTCGCTGCATTGCTGGTGATTGCCTTCATCCGGCTCAATCACCTGCCCACGGTGTTCAATGGCATTGATACCGATCGCAAGGTGCTGCTGACGGCGGCTGTGTCATGGACGCTCGACTTCGAATGGATCTTCTACCTGATGCTGCCGCTGCTGGCACTGCTGCGCGGCACGCGCGTGCCGCTGGTGCTGTTGCTGATCTCGGCCCTGATGGTGATCGAGCGACAATCTGAAGTGCTGTCCGAGAACATGCTGCCTTTCTTTGGCGGCGTGTTCGCGGCACTGGTGTCGAACAGCGCAGTCCTGCGCAAGTTTGCACCCTCCCGCATCGCCAGCCTGCTGGTGCTGGCCTGCGTCGCCACAGCCTACTTCCTCGGCCGCTCGCTGCC
>JACCDX011697551.1_pt1 | contig 27924 bp, 29 predicted proteins | sample 7449681 | NCBI WGS metagenome assembly JACCDX01 (sample SAMN15323450, study PRJNA562643) | freshwater metagenome | isolation source: river surface water | place: USA:Blue River Watershed | collected 2017-08-18
ATCTTTAAATTTTGATGGATAAGGAAATTTAGAAGTTTTACGTCTTTCAGGAAATAATATTTTTAAAGCTTCTGCTGGTGTATGAGTTAAAATTACAGTAAGATCTTCGTCATTGAAATTTGCAACTTGTAAAGCCCTATCTCTTATTTCTTTATATTCTTCAATAATTTCATTGACTTCTTTTTGTATCTCTCTAGAAATCCAAGCTTTGATTGATGCTATTTGGTCTGCATCTTGATAATCAGGAAGCTTTGACAATATTTCAGTTGCTTCAGGACTGTTTCTCTTACTGGTTCTACTCAACTCAATCAATTCAGGAATGAAAACTTGATTGACTCTTTCTAGCAATTTCTTAATAACAAGCTCTGAAATTTGATCTCTGCTTAAGCCAGTCTGATCTAAAGAAGATTTGATAGTACAAGCTGACTGAATTAAGGTTGTAATATTGGTTCTGTATTTTTCCAAAAAATCAAATTGTTGAGGAACTCCAGCCATTTTAGTTTCAGCTAATAACTTGTAGGCAACGTCAATAGTAATTTCACCAGAAGCTAATTTTTCACCAATTTCTCTGTCAAGGTACTCAGAAATATAAGCAGCCTTTTCTTGGATATTTCTTCCGGGGATGTCTTCAGGAGATACTTTAGTTGATAAATCTGCAGCTGATACGTATTTTTTGAAATTGAACATAAATAAGATCCAAATAAGAGATATGATTACTTTTCTTTTTAAGGAGTTTTTAGCCCTTTAAATTTACTAGCCAAGGGTATAATTTTATTATAAAATAATTTATTTAGGAAACAAAATGGAAGAACGAAAAGTTGCTGGTGTAATTGTAGATGAAATGACAGCTGAAGCACAAACTAAAGCTGCTATGGATGAACTTATGGGAGTGGATAGTGATTCCCATAATATGAAATTTGAAAAGATGTATGTTGTTCGTGATGGCGTAACAGTTGAAATTGAAGTTCCTGTAGACGACATTGATCTTCTTGATGATATGGATGATGATGACATTACTGAAGAAGGTGAAAGATCTTTAGGAATTATTAATGTTGATTTTGATACTACTTTGAATGAATCAGCAACAAAGAAAGATCGTAATCGTTTAGCAGTTGTTGATGTTGTTATGAATAGTGAAGAAGATCAGCCAAATATTGTTTGTCCGTACACAGGAAGCACAGACGTATATCAAATTGATTCTTCTACTTGGGCTAGTTATGAAACTGATCAGCCGTTTTTAGTAAGAGTCCAAATGACTGATGAGGAAGACTAATCTTCCTCATCCTCTAAAATAATTCCAAATCCAAGCTTTGATTTTTCTTCTATAGCTTGGATTTCTTTTTTTAATTCGTCCATTTCTTCACAAAGAACATTCATTTGGCTTTTGATTTCCTTGAAATGCTTGCTAAATGACAAGAACATATCTCCAAGAATCTCACTCATTTCCTCATTAGAAACATTTTCTTGAGACAAAATTTCTTCCAATCTCGCTTGTGTCATTAGCCTCTCCTTAATTTAGGTTTTGGATATGATGAATTATTATCTGATTGTGGGCTGTTCATAATCATATTCAAAATCTCATCAAGTTTCAATTTACCTTTTCTTGCTTCGTCTGATTCTAAAGCTGCTTCTGTTAAAATTGCACGTAAATCGTATAATTCTGTAAGTAACATATCACGATCAATACTTATTTTCACAATTCCCTCCTATGAAGAAGCCAGCACAATATAGATTTTCACAAATGAACAATGAACTCCTATGCTGTTTGGCAGTACCAGGTATGCTATCTGATACTAAATTTGTTTTTCCTAATGATTATGATATCAAAATACCACCCACTTTAACAGTAGATAACAAAGGAAATACGTTTAGAAAGATATGCGATAATTATAAAGATTTCAACAATCACACGTATATCAAATTTCGTAAAATAGAACTCGACATTACAGTTGACTTTTTTATCCCATATTTTAAGTCAGCAGAGTTTCTTTGTATGAGTTGTAACAAACTGCACAATGGTAAAACAAACAAGTGTTGTCCAATGACTAATAACCCGATAAAGTTAGTCAGAGCAGAATTATATAAAATTGAAATTCCAAATGTTTTCGATATTCCAAATGCTATCATCAGAGCTAGGGCAGATTTTATAGACTTGCATTTTCCAGATATATTGTCTACAATGCTTGTGAGATGAATAGACATATAAAATCAGTCCGCATTCAAGACTTTCAAAACCACGAAGACACCTATTTCGAATTAAAAACTGGGCTTAATTTATTCACAGGCAGTTCGGATAGTGGTAAATCAGCAATTTCAAGAAGCTTTCACCTTGTCTTGTTAGATTATTTTCGAAAGCACGATGTCAGAGATGGTCAGAAAAATGCAAAAATCACTATTACTTTCCAAAATGGTGATTGGATTACTCGTACCAAAGGCGATACGAATGAAATCGAATATCAAGTAGAAGGTCAAGAGATCGTAAAGCATTCAAGATTTTCTAAAAATATACCCAAAGATGTTTTAGATTTTTTAGGTTTTATGCCAAAAACTTCTTCAGGCGCACTTGCTTTGGCTAATCAAGAAGAAAAGTTTTTTCTTATTACCTTGAGCGACGAAGCATTGCCTAAAGAAATATCTCGTCTTCTTGGAATAGATGATCTTGAAGAAGCAGCTTCATTGCTTGGTTCGGAAGTTAATAAAATTTCAGGAGACATCAAAAGAGTTGTTGCTGAAATTGAAAACACTAAAACAAAACTTGAACCCTATGCTGATCTTGATGACAAGATTGAAAATTTAAATACATTCAAAAAGCTTATATCGGAGTATGAAGCTCTTGAAACAGAAATTGATGAGATCAACAATGCTTATTCAGAGTACTTGAAAATTGGAAAACAATTTACTGATTGCAAGAATGAAAAAGAGAAATTTGAATCAATATATGAATTTCTTTCAAACGACATTCCTGTTTTAGAAAAGCAATACAACGATATTTCTGAAGGTCTTATTTTAAATGAGAATATTCTCAAGACAAGAGAACAATACAAAGTCACCAGAGATAAATATGATATTTTTTATGAAATTGCTGAAGGTAAAATTGGTAATCTAATTTCTGTATGTGTCAATCAATACACAAGTCTTGAAGAAATTACAAATCTGGACACTAATATATGCGAAATTACATTAGATATCGAAACAAAGAATAAAGCCATTGAAACACAAAATGAAATTATTTTAGATTGTAATGAGCAAATTAAAATTCTTGAGCAATACTTAAAAGATAATTTCGAAGTCTGTGATATCTGTGGAAGCGTAAAATGAAAAATCTTATCAAACGAAATAAAATAATGATTGTAGGTGATATTCACTTGATGGATAGACAACCTAAAAACAGGCTTGATGATTACAGTTTGGCAATCAGAACTAAACTAACTGAATGCCTTGAAATTGCTGAAGAAAGAAAGCTTGATGCTGTAGTTCTTCTTGGTGATTTATTTGAGGTATGTGAAGTTGGTGCTCTTCTTCGTAATCAGACATTAGATATTCTCAAGGGTGTTCCGAATTGCAATAAGCCTTGGTCATTTCCAATCTATATTTGTGTAGGTAATCACGATCTTGATAGTTCCTCTAACCTTGAAAAAACAGCGCTTGGAACCCTGATTTCTGCTGGTTATTTGATTAAAGTAGATTACGAACCATCCTTAGGCATTTCGTTTGCTCATTATCATCCTTCGTTGGACAAAGATATAAAAGCTGGATACCTAACCACATCGTCAGCAATTATCTGGGTTTGCCACGCTTCTATTTCAAATAAACTTGATCGTTTTGGAGAATATACTTTCCTTTTTGAAGACACTCCATTACATCCTAATACATCCTTGGTTATTTCAGGGCATATTCATCACGAAATGAAACAAACTAGAAGTGATGGAAAGCGTTTTATCAATCCAGGAGCAATTAGTCGTTATTCAGCATCAAGAGACAATTTAGAGAAAGATATTGAAATTCTAATTCTTGATTACACTCTTGATGGTGAAATTCATGGGGAAGAATATCTTAAACTTAAATCTGCAAAACCAGCCAGTGAGGTTTTCAAATTAGAAGAAATCAAAGCTGCTAAAGATTTGAAAAAAGATACTTTGGAATTTAAGATCAAAGTTGCTAATATGAGAACACACTCTTGGCAATTTACAACTTTAGATGATAAGCTTGATGCTTTAAAGGTAATGGCACAACAATCTGATATTGGTGAAGAAATTACCAATATTGTTATCGACGCTGTTAGAAAGGTAAATGAAAAATGACCGCACAAGAAATTTTAGATCAAATTGAATCCTACAAGAATAAGAAAGGTAAGGCAGAAGGAAGAGTTCAGGCATTAACTGAGCAACTTGATGTCTTAGGAACTGATTTTCAAGAACTTGTAGATACTTGTGAAGCTAAGTATGGTTGTAAGCCTAAAGACCTTAAAAAACTTATGGCCACAAAGCAATCAGAGTTAGAAGAAAAGCTTCAGGAAGTTGAAGATAAACTCCAAGAACTTACAGGAGAATAATCTTGGAACTATCAGAAATAAAGAAAGATTGCAATAAAATTGAAAGACATTTAATTGCACTTGAAGCTGAACGAGATACTCTTTTGGTTCTTTTAGAAGAGCAAGAAACTAAATTGTCAGATCTTGAAAATCAAAAAGATCATAATAAAAAGGGTCAAATATTTTTAAGGTCTAAAGCTGCAGATACAAGACTCAAAGCTCTTGCTTCTATTGAAGAAATTGTCACAGAAGCAATGCAAGAAATTTATAGTGCAGATTATAGATTTAGTTTGGATATGAAAGAAGTCAGTACTAAAGAAGGCGAAAATACTGGTTTGTTTACCATCTTGCCTTGTATTGAAAAAATTATTAACGGCAAGTTGGTGAAACGTCCTATCAAAGGCTCTAATGGAGGAGGCTTATTAGAGATCATTAGTGTTCTTTTACGTTTCGCTTTTGGTACTTATAATAATTATGATAGCGTCTATGTATTAGATGAAGCTTTTTCTGCAGTTTCAAAAGACTCTGTGATGGAAAAATTACTAATATTTTTAGAAAGATACATAACAGAATTAAATTTACAAGTACTTTTGGTTAGCCATTCAGCTGAAAAGTTTTCTCAAATTTCTGTTTTGAATTATCTTGTATCCAAACAAGATGGAATTGCTATGCTTGATCAAGTTACGAGGGATGATATTATAGCGATGCAAGATTTTGATGTAAGTTCAAAAATATGAAAACAGTTAATGATCCCACGTATGATTTTGTGAAAGGTATTTATATGCAACACGTTCCTTTACAAACTGAATTGTCAAATCCATTTCAGGCTAATAAACGTCAGCGGAAAAAACCTATAGTCAAAGCTATAAAAGAAGCACCAGAGGAACTGAAAGACTGGACTGCAAAGAATTTCACCGACTATTTCTTCAATGAATACAAAAGACTATTTGGTGGCGTTTATCGTGTTACATATACTTCCGACAATAAAATTATTAACATAATTGCTGATTTTATGGAAGACAACCAACTCGATAAAAATGAATGGACAAAGAAATTCATAGATTGGTGCTTCATCAACAAAACTGTGATTATGCAAAGATCAGGACATTTCTTACTCATTGAATTTCCACACTATCTCAATCGTTACTATCAAGATGTAATTCACACAAATAGTTCTGCTCCTTTAATTGATATTTATGACGAAGTACGTTCTCTTGCTAAACTTGGAAGATCTAAAGAATTGTTCTCTAAATTTGGTATTCCTATTGTATGTACTTACTATGCTCATACTAATAATATTTCAAAAGAAGATTTTGTTTCTGGATTAAATCAACTTTTTGAAACTCTTTCTAAGGGTAATGCTGCAGAAAAGAAATTGATTTCAGATACATTCCAAAAATCAATTTCTCGCTCTCCATACCTTCTAGAATTTGATTTACTTGATTGGCGTGAAATTTTCGTTAAATACACGGCTAAATACAAGGAAGAAACGTGGTGGAGAGATGAAGATTATCCAGGTAAACCAAGATTTCAATTTGATAAGTTTATAAATGGACAGCAATCAAACAGTAGATGAAATTGAATTACTAATAAGATCTAAAAGAACAGTCTTATATTTAGTATCTCAAGAAGAAAATAGAGTAACATCAGCTTTGGAAAATTTATGCTCCAAAGCTGATACTTCTTGGGATCTACTCAAATGGGATATTGTTTCTGGACTTCATTCTACTTTTCCAGAATTTTTACCAGCAAAAGCATCTGAATGTGTTTTAGACCAAGAAGAAGTATTGGCGTGGTTTAAGAAACTTATTGTTCCAAAAAATAAATTTTGTATCTTAGTATTGAAAGATTACAATAAATTTTTTGGTTCTGGAAATTACCGTGGACAAGTTGAGATCAAAGTTGTCCGCCAATTAAAAAATTTATGCTTTGATTTTTCCACAGAGAATAAAGCAATAATAATTCTTTCTTCCACATTAGAGCTTCCAGCAGATCTAGAAAAGTCAATTCCTGTTATTGATTTCCCTCTTCCAAATAAAGATGAGATTGCAGAAAAAATTTCATATCTTCTAGAAAAAGCATCTAAAAGACCTGAACTTGCTGCTAAATTTCAAACCTCATATACTAAAGATGAACTTGACAATGTAGTCAATTGCTTTAGAGGTTTGACCATTTCTGAATGTGAGCAAGTTTGTACTTATTGTATGATTAAACATACATCTTTATTACCAGAATCAATTATCCAGCAAAAGAAAGATATTATCCGTAAATCAGGTTTGTTAGATTGGATTGATGACCCAACAGATATGAATAGTATTGGTGGTTTATCTGGGTTGAAATCTTGGCTTGAAAAACGTAAAGATGCTTTTTCGATTGAAGCTTTAGACTATGGATTGCCAGCAAATCCTAAAGGCATATTACTTGTTGGAATTCAAGGTGCTGGTAAATCATTATTCGCCAAAGCAATTTCTTCGTTTTGGAACTTCCCACTTTTAAGATTAGATATGGGTAAAGTGTTTTCAGGATTAGTTGGAAGCTCAGAACAAAATATGAGGCAAGTTTTCAAAGTTGCTGAATCTGTTGCTCCCTGCATACTTTGGTGTGATGAAATTGATAAGGGAATGTCAGGCACTAGAGCTTCAGGTAGTACAGATGGTGGAACAACTTCAAGAGTATTAGGATCCTGGCTTACTTGGATGCAGGATAGACAATCTCCAGTATTTGTTGTTGCTACTGCTAATGATGTTACTTCACTTCCTCCTGAACTATTGAGGAAAGGTAGATTTGATGAAATATTCTTTGTTGATCTGCCTAAATTACTTGAAAGAAAAACTATTTTTAAAATTCACCTTGAAAAAAGAAATAGAAATCCTAAAAACTTTAATTTAGAATTATTGGCTGACTTATCCGAAAGTTTTACTGGAGCTGAAATTGAAGCTGCAATTGAAGCTGCATTATATGAAGCGTTTAGTGATAACAAGAGAGAAATTATTACAGCTGACATTACAAAGGCTATACAAGACTCGGTTCCATTGTCTAAACTAATGAAAGAAGAGATACAATTTTTGCGTTCTTGGGCTAGTGAAAGAGCTCGAAATGCATCAAGTAGCAATTCAGAGATTAAGCGATACAATGAAAACGAGGATGATTTGTAATGAATGAGCCAGATTTTAAAGACATACTGGGACTTACTGTAGACAACCTTAAAGAAGGTGCTAGAAGATATAAAATCAGCAAAGGTATTGGATGTCCTCTTTGTGATTATTCTGGCTATACTACAAACGTAAAAGGCAAAGCTGTTATGTGTTCTTGTGAGAAAGAAAAATTTCTCAAAGAACTTTATCTCAAAGCTAATGTTCCCAAAGTTTACATTGGTAAAACTATAGATGACTGGAATACTCGTACTGATGCTCTCGGAAGAGAATTAGGCATCGAGCAAATTAACAGTGAAAGAGTCTATACACTCACTAAATATTTTGAGAAACATTTAGTGAACATTGTCAATAATGATCCACCTTATATTCGTCATACAGGCAATATGAGAACTCCACTTCATTCTATAATTTTTGATGGCAAGAATGGTAGTGGAAAAACTTTTATTGGTGCAGTTTTAGTACAATCTGCTATTAAGAAAGGCTTGTCTGCTAAATATTTCGACTGGACTGAAATCATCAGTGTATTGAGTGATTTTGACAAGAAAGATGAATTCGACAAAATGAATGAAGAATTTAAAAATCTTGATTTTATTGTCATAGACGGTATTGAGCAATATAAACATACACACCCTCAATTTCCACAAAATTTAGATCGACTTGCTAAATCTAGAGTAAATTCTGGTAAACCTTTTATTCTTTTGACATATGGAACATCTGGAATTAGTACTGGTTCTGGTTGGACTTCTTTACTTAGAAATTGTTTAACGATAAGATTGCCTTACACAAGATGAAACAAGATCAACGAACACTAGAAATTATGTGCCTATCCTCTATCACCAAAAGTGTTAGATGTATGGATAAAGCATTAACTGGCCATTTAACTAAGGATCATTTCGTTCATATGGAACCTAATGATAAATATTCATATACCAGTAAACTCTTTGAATTTATAATGAGCTATTGGGAAAAGAGTGGCGGAAGTTTGCTTACAGGTTTCGTCCTTGAATCTTCAATGAATGAAGGCGTTACTTCTGAAACTACTCGTAGAAAATACATTACTCTTTGGGATGAGGTTGAAAATTTTGATTTTAATGAGAATGATTTTCACGAAGTTCTTCACCTTCTCAAGAAAAACAATGGCTTGAGAGCTTTGACTGCTACGTTTGAAGAAACTAGTAGTTTGCTTGCTAATGGAGATCTTAAGAATACTGTTGATGCAATTCAGAAAAAGCTTGATGATATTCAATTAGAACTTTCTGATAATTTCACTGATAAACAAAATTTTGATGTGTCTAGCAGTGCAGATTTCTTCAAGCACGAATACGAGAAGAGACTTACGCAACCTGAATTATTTAAGGGTATAGAATGCGGAATTAGCAACATTGATTCTAAAACCTTTGGATGGATGCCTGGACAAATTATTGTTTTCTTGGCTCCTTCATCTGGTGGTAAAAGTGTAATGCTTCTTAACTCTGCTCTTCACGCTAACAAAGCTTGCAAGAAAAAAGTTCTTTATCTATCTTTTGAAATGAACTCTTGGCTTTGTTTACTTCGCCACGTATCTTTAAGCTTTGAAATTCCTTATGATCAAATTAAAGGCACAGATCTTTCTCCAGATGAAATGAAATCAATTTACGATGGATTAAAGAGTCAAGAAGGTGGCGCATATTTTGAATATGATGTCAATATGGAAGATCCTACACCAGAATATATAGATCAAAAAATTAGAGAATTGATTGCTACTAAAGGTAAGCCAGATCTTCTAGTTGTTGACTACATTGGAAATATGACTGTTCGTAAAGCAGCAAACGGAGCAAAAGATTGGGAAAATCAATCTCAAGCAGTTAAGGGATTATTCTTGCTTGCTAAAAGATATAACATTCCAGTACTTACAGCTCAACAGATTAACCGGGACACAATTAGGGATTCTCGTAAGTCTAAAGATGAAAAGAAATTTATGTCTTACGATCAGGCTGCAGCATCTGGTGGTCAAAACCTTATGCACCTTTGTACCTATGCAATTGCTATGGAACCTAACAGAGAACACGGATATTGTATTCTTCATCCTGTTAAAATGCGTGATGCCTGGTTCAATCCTTTTCCCGTGCGTATGAACAGAGAATACAATAAAGTCACTGAATTAGAAGAAGAAGAACAACAACAAATTCTTGCTTTACACGGTGTTGCAACTGGTAATACTACAGTGAAAGAAGTTCCTAGCACTGATGGAAAAACTCCTATAAAACGGCCTCCTACATCAGCTTTCGATGATAAAGTTTTTGATAAAGATGAAGCTGAAGAAGAAGAATTTACTCCTGTCAACTTAGATGATGACAGAGAGCTTTCAGTACCAGAATGGATGCTATATGAGTCACACTAAAATTACTCGTAATTTTATTGATAGTTTAGTCAAATCTATAGATATTATGGAGTTTATGGAATCATCTTATGATTCTGACTTCATAATATCTAAAAACAGTGATTGGTCAAATACTAGATGTCCAATGCCAAATCACGATGATGGTAATCCTTCTTTTGGCGTAAATACCAAATCAAATACATACAATTGTTTTGGATGTGGAGCTACTGGAGATTTGATTAAACTTGTTCAGGAAGTTGAAGGATTGAATTTTGTAGAGGCTATTCAGAAACTTGCCATATACGCTAATATTGACATAGAAACTGTTGATTTCGATGTCAAATACATTATGCGTGAAATGAATAGCAATATAAAGAAATATCTAGAAAAAGAAAACAATGCAAGCAATTATCCTGGTGGCTTAAACGAAGTAAATTTTTTAATTGCTTTTTCTGAAAAAATCAAGAAGTATGAACGTATGACAAATTATCATCCAGAGTTTGTATCTTGGACTGATAATTTTTATAAGAAAATTGATGATGATTTAAGCAAAGAGAATTACAAAGGATTGACATCTCTTTGGAAATCATTTTTAAAAGAAGCAAAATTAAAGATAGAAGAAATAAATGAACAGCAATGAAATTATTGAAAAACTAAAACTTACTTTAGATAAACCTGTAGATGAAATTCCAGTAAATATTTTAGTCAAAGGTTTTACAGCCAACAAAATTAACTTTATTAGCCAGTTGATGTTAGCAGAAAATCCAGGATATACTGACGAAGAAATTTATCAGTATATCTTTTGGTCTGGAGCCAATAAAATACTAGAAGATTTAGCTAACAATGTCCAAAACGATAATCCTGAATCCTGAAGTAATAGCCCAAGTTTTAAAACACAATGAAGTGGATGTTTATATACTTTGGGCTATTTCTAAATTAGTAGACGTAAACAATTCAGGTATCGTCCCAATTGAAGAAATTATAAATATTTCCAAAATTGTATTTCAACACTCTTCCTCAGTTGTCTACGCTAAAATCAAAAAAGGCACAAATCTTTATTGGACTGCACCTCATGGACAATTTGGCAATAAGACTGTTTGTTTATTTTCTATAAACAAGATTATAGATCGTTTGAAGCCAGAGATAACTAGATCTAAACCAGTTGCAATTCCATTAAGCTCTATAAAAGATCAAAGCTTAAAGTTTGTTAAAAACTTATTGATATCTATATTTGCTGCTAGATATGAAGACGAAAGACCAGTAGCAATAGAAACAATATCTTTCTATACTGGACAAAGTGAATCTACCGTAAGAAATGCCATAAAAGATTGTAAATTTATATCAGCAAGGCAAAATTACGAAGTCATAGATAAAACACTAAAAAAGACAAAATTAACCCTTACAGAAGAGCAAATGCAAGAGTATAAGAAACTCAAACTCATTCAGAAAAATTACGCCTACGTTATTTGTAAGCAGATTTCTAATTCTTACAGGTTATTAGAATTTGATAGGCTTCCTTTGAGAACACGTCCAAAAGCATTGAAAATGATTGACAAAAATCTGATGCTTAATTTAGAACCAAGGCATTACCATCAGAAAAATGGTAAACTTTATTCGAATAGCAATAAAGCAATTCTCTAAATCAACAAGTGTATGACTGTCTTTGACGGCGCTTGTGAAAGAGGCATTATATGTGTAGTTCTAATAAGGATTTTGTTCATTTACACGCCCACACGCATTTCTCAATTCAAGATGCGCTTCCAACTCCAGCCAAGTATGCATTAAAAGCAAGAGAGATGGGATTCAGAGCCACAGCAATTACAGACCACGGAAAAATGGGTGGTGCTGTTGAATTTGTTGAAGCTTGTCGGATGCAAGGTAATTTTGAACCTATAAAACCTATCATTGGTATCGAAGTGTATACCTGTGAAGATCGTTTTGATAAGAGTAAAACAGAAGATGGTCGGCGTAAGAAATTAAACCATCTAACTCTTCTTGCTCAAAATGAAACAGGATACAAGAATCTTCTTTCTCTTTCAGCTCTTGGCAATGATCCTGATGCTTTCTATTATTCTCCTCGTGTTGATTGGGGATGCATTGAAAAGCATTCTGAAGGCGTAATTGCTCTTTCAGGATGTCTTGCTTCTGAATTAAATCAATCCCTAATGAAAGAAGATGTTGACACTGCTAATAGTGTTGTCAATCGCTTCAAAAATGTTTTTCAAGACCGATATTTTATTGAATTACAACATCACGGAATTGATGAACAAGCTCACAATATGCCTTTTCTTTTAGATCTTGCTAATAAGTATGATCTTCCTGTTGTTGCATCTAATGACGTTCATTATCTTGATAAACTTGATTGGAAAATTCACGATGTTTTGATTCAGATGCGTGATCAAAGAGATAGCAGAACAGACAAGAAGAATGGCAAAAAAGAAGCTTATGGCAGTCATCAGTTCTATCTAAAACCTTATGATGATATGCATAAGGTATTTGGTTCAAGTGTGCCTGATGCATTAAAAAATTCTGTTCTTATATCTGAAATGGTAGAAGATTTCTTTAAGCTTGATGTACCTCACTTACTTCCAGCAGCTCGAATTCCAAAGAATAATCAAGAATTCAATAATTTTTGGAAATCTAAACTTCCTCACCATAAAGCAAATGAAGCATATTTAGCATTTCTTTGCATATCTGGTTTACGTCAAGCCAATTTGTTTACTAAAAATTATCTTGCACGTCTTGATAGTGAATTGAGACAGATTTGGTATATGGGTGTAACTGACTATTTCTTAATTCAAAGAGAACTAGTTGAGTTTATGAAGAATAAAGATATCCATTTTGGAATTCGTGGATCTGGTGTAGGATCATTAGTAAATTTCTGTCTTGAGGTTTGTAATGTAGATCCAGTGCGTTGGAATTTGATGTTTGAACGCTTCCTAAACCCTGGTCGTGGAACTCAATACAGTATTGATATATCTGAATTTCCAGCAAAACAATTCATCAATGAATATGGTGAAATGGATCAAATTCCTTACAGTAAAAAGTTAAGGAAGATTACTCAACAATGGCTAGAGTATTTCCCAGAATATAAGAAATTTGAGCCTGAAATTGAAAAAGAATTGTGGGTGCTGGAGAATCAGGGTCTTTCTTCATACATTTACAATCTTGCAAAAATGGGAATTAAGTCAAAGAAGAATGAATCTCAACTTTGGACTGCTCATATTTTAGAGATTACTGAAGAAATGCCTAGTGATGGTCTTGTAATTTCCAAAGTTGCTGCCCTTCCTGACGTTGATACTGACATCGATGATTCTCGTCGTTCTGAAGTTATTGATTGGACTAAAGATAGATTTGGAGAAGATCACGTAGCGCAAATTGGTACGTGGGGTAAATACGCTGCCAAAAACTCTGTCGTTGGATGTCTCAAAGCTTCAACAAATTTTCAAGACACATATCCTAATGATTTTCACAATCAAGCCCTAAAAATTTCTGCTTGTATTTCTAAAAAGCCAGGAACAACAATTGAAGAAACTATTCAGGAAAATGAAGAGTTTAAGCATTACTATAACCAGTGGAAAGAAGAATTAGATAATGCTATTCAATTAGTAGGAACATATTCTAACTTTGGTGTTCACGCATCTGGTGTTCTTGTATCTTCTGAGCCATTGTATCTTCACGCTCCAATTGAAAATTCAAAAGGCAACCTATGTTCTGCATACGATATGAAGAATGTCGAACGTGTAGGACTTGTCAAATATGATTTTCTTGGACTTGCTGCGTTTCATCAAGTGGCTTTATGTCTAGAACATATCAAGAGACTGCATAATAAAGATATCGATTTTAAAAAGATCAATCTAGACGATGCAAAAATCTTTAAGAATATTTATGCCAAGGGAAAGACTGCATCTGTATTCCAATTTGCATCAAAAGGAATGCAACAAGCTCTTCGTGATGTTAATGCTTCTAATATTGAAGACTTGATTGCTGTTGCTGCTCTTTATCGCCCTGGTCCTATGGATTATATTCCTCAATATGCAGAGGGTAAAAGGCACCCAGAATCAATTCAATATGCCCATCCTATTATTGAAAAACATCTTTCTGTAACTTATGGAATTATGGTTTATCAGGAGCAAGCTATGTTCTTGGCTCGTGATATGGCTGGATTTACGTGGCAGCAAGTTGACAAATTACGTAAGGCAATTTCAAAGAAGTCTGGTAAAGATTTTGATGACGTTTGTAATTTATTTGCTACAAAATGTAAAGAGCGTGGAATTCCTGAAGCAGTCATTGATGAAGTTCTTGCATTGATGGCTAAATTTGGAGGATATGCATTCAATAGATCTCATGCTTGTTCATATGCTTTGCTTTCTTATTACACTGCTTATTTGCGTAATTATTATCCTTCTGAGTGGCTGGCTGCTTGTATTCAAATTGATAGACTTGATGAAGATAAGCTTGCTGTTTTACTCAAGGAATGCAGTATGGATAGAATTCCAGTAAAAGCTGCAAATGTTAATGAATCTGGTGTAGAAACTACTGTAAACAAGAAGGGTGAAATTTTACTTCCTCTTTCTGCTATCAAGGGAGTTGGTGCAAGAGCAATTGACATAGTAGAACATCAACCTTACGAAGATTGTAAAGATTTAGCATATAGAGCTCGCCCAAATCGTGGAATGGTTGCTTTCTTAGCTGAACACGATGCTCTATGTTGTTTGCCAGATACTTTGCAATTTGAAGTTGTAGAAGATTTCTTGGAATACTGGGACAATATAGTTGCAGAGAGAAACAGAGAAGAAAAGAATTCTTTAAGAATGCAAAAATTGGCAGAGAAAAATTCTGTGTCATATGATGATATAATTAACAATAGAGAAAGAAAAACTAAATCTACTTCATCAACAATCAAAACTTTATTGAGTGATGGATTATTCGATTAGGAAATATTATGGGAATTTTTGACGAATACGAAGAATATGACGATCCTGAATTTGTAATCAAGACTGAAGAAGATGAAGATTTTGATGAAGAAAATTCAATTTTGCTTGCATCATTAGATTGGGCGCCTATGCCTGAAACTGTTTCTTGGAAAGATCCTAATTTTTCAAAAGATTTAGTAAGTCGCCTTAAAGGTGTAACTGAAGAATCATTTGCCAAAGAAGTTCAAATTTGGCAAGATGCAATTAGTCTTTTACCATTCTATGATGAAATTGAAATTCGCAAAGAAGTAAGACAATGGGATATTTCTATTCCAAGTAAAGATGATTATGAATTTGAATCATTCTCAGCTGCTTACGCTTTGCAAGTACAGTATAGAAACAGATTGACTGAAATTATGTCTGTTGTTTTTGCACATTATGAAATGATTTCTCAAGCACATAAAAACCTTCGAGAAATGGCTATAAAACTATCAACAGGAACAGCAAAAGATAAAGAAGCTAATGCTGCATTTACTGTTCACCCATTTGTCATTCCGATGACAAACTCCAAAAGACTGCTAACATATTTGGAGCAATACTTAAAAAATATTGAATTTGCAGCATCTCAAATGGATAGAATTTTGCGTGAGCATCAGGCTTTATCCAGAATTAATCAATCCTTTAATTCAGAGGGTATGTCTAATCTTTATGCGAAAGATAAGACTCCTATGAATAAAGGAAATGCTACAGTAAGAACTAGAAATTCAAGAATTTCTTAAAATATTTTGATTTTCTATTGCTAAAGCAAAATACATACAGTAAACTAAAAATTGTGGGACGGAAGAGCCCAATTGGAGAAAAATAAAATGACTCGACGTGTTTCTGCTACAAAGATGGTTGCTCAATCAAATGCACCATCACAGCCTCGTAATTCTTTTCCTCGCTTGCAGGATATTCTCGTAAACCTTTCAGTTAAGGACACCCCAAAGGTTGTTCGTCGTCTGAAGCTTATTGGTGATCCAATTTCTTTCACAGAATTCACTGATAAGGTTTACATTCCTAATCCAACCAATGATCCTTCCCTTCGTGGTAAGACCCAACGTGTTCCATTTCCTGATGCAGATATGAACAAGTCATTTGTTCGAATTGGCCATGATGATCCTTCACAGTGTCCTTGGAAGAAGATGGGTTATGTAGGTACCACTCAGTATGCTCAGAATGTTCTTGAGAAGCAAGAGGATGGTACTTGGACTCCTAAAATTCTCAAGAAGGGTAAGAGCATCTTCAATCGTATTGCTGAGCAGACAATTCAGAACTACGAAGATAATGAGAATGAAGATGGTGATGGTCGTCATTATGGCACTCGTAATTCACCTTGTGTGAAGATTACTGCCACAGCGACTGGTCAGCCAGCTCCTCTGTCAGTTGATTACACTCTTTATTTTGAGGGCAAGCCAACTTACATCACAGACGAGATGATTGAATTGCTTCGTAAGGCTGGTGAACCTTCAACTGAAGATCTTATGAAAGAGCGTGTAAATTACAACTCTGATCGTGATGAAGATCCTAATATGCCTGAATGGGAAGATTTCTTTGCCTATGGTTACCCATTGACTAAGATCTTCAAATTCACTGCTCCAAAGAATTCAGAAGCTGAGGTAGTTACTGCATCTTACAAGGTTTCTCCACCAGTTGAAGCTCCTAAGCCTGTTGCCAAGGCTACTCCAATTGTTGATGAAGATGAAGATGATGACGATGAGGAAGAAATTGTTCCTTCTCTAAAGCCAACTCGTTCAGCTAAGAAATCTGTTGTTCTTGACGAGGATGACGAAGACGAAGATGGTCCTTCCCTTGGGTGGATGGGCAAGAAGTAATTATAAAGAGGGATGGATTTACTCCATCCCTCTTTAGAGGTAAATTATGGCTAGAAAAGAATTAAACGAAGCAATCGATAAAGACCAAGAACGTTTGCTAAAGCAGAAACTAAAGGCTCTAGGAATTGATGAAAAATGCATCAAGTCTGGTGATGTAGAGAATATTGAATTTGTTCCTACTGGTGTATTTGAAGTAGATTCAATCCTTGGTGCTGGTATGGGTATCCCTAGTGGCACTTTAATTGAATTCTGTGGTGAATCTCAATCAGGTAAGACTTGGCTTGGCTACAAGTTAATGGCTGAAGCACAAAAGCTTGGCAAGAAGTGTGCTTTTTTCAATATCGAGAATTCATATTATCCTCAACGTGCTTTATCTTGTGGTGTCAACACTTCTCAACTTCTTCTTGTTGAAAATGTTGGCTCTGCTGAAAAGTATGGCGAATTGCTCAAGTATATGGTTGAAGCTGGAGACTATGGAGTAATTGTTGTTGACTCAATCTCAGCAATGATTCCTAATGACGAACTTGAAAAATCACTTGAACAAGTTCAGACAATTGGTCTTCATGCAAGATTTGTAAAGCGTCTAACAAAGGACTTGACTGCAAAGACTGCTGCTTCTGGAACAATTGTAGTTCTCATCAATCAGCTTTATATGGGTAGTGGTGCAATGCCTGGTTCTATGGTAAAGACTGCTTCTGGTGGTAATGCTATGAACTACTTTACTCATATGCGTCTTTGGATTAATAAGATTAATGGTGCTGCTGGACAAGTCACCAAGAAAGATGCAGAAGGCAAAGATGTCATAATTGGTGGCAAGAGCAAAGTTCTTGTTATGAAGACTCGTTATGGTCAGCCTGGAGTCACTGGTGAGTTTAAGATTATGTTCACTGATGATGAAACAACTAATCCTGTAGATGAATTTCTTTATAAGGCTAAGGCTAAGGGATTCGAATACATTAAAGAAATTCGTAAGAAATTCATTTATACGAATACTGACACTGGAGAAGTAGTTGAGTCTAAGGATCCATATGAATTCTGCAAACTCTTAATGTCTCAGCCAGCTCCTGAAAAGCGTGTTCGTAATGATAATTCAACCACAGCATTTGAGTTTATCTGTGGACGATTAAAAGTACTTGGGAAACCACTAGTTGATCTTACTGAAGCAATTAGCAAAGGTCCATCTTCTGAAGACCTTGATGATGATGACGATGATGGTGGAATTGCTTTTGACATTGCTGCAAAAGAAATGCTTGACTAAATAAAAAACCCCTCGAAAGAGGGGTTTTTTATTGTCTGATTTATTTTAATCCTATACTTCTCATAAATTGATCAAGCATTTGTTCTTTTTGTTTTCCTGACAAAAAGCCATTGCCACGTATTTTGTTCCAGTATTGTTGAACTCTTGGATCTTGCATAGGGTCACTGTATGTAGAGCTTGGAGGTGATATTGATCCAGGAGGGCTTACACTGGTTCCACCACCTTGCCCTGGTATATCTTCTCCAGTGCCAGGATCTACAAAAATGTTTCTTCCAGTTCTAGGATCCTGGTAATAATTATCGTAAAGATTAGGTGGTGGTGTAGTTGGAGGTGCTGGTATTCCAAGATCCTGGGGCTCAGGTTGTGTCTCATCGTATGATACTGGAGGGTTTGTAGGCTTTCCAACAGCAGCAGGAGTAGTGGTTGGCTGTGCAACAGGGGTTGGAGCCTTTACAGCAGCAGGAGTTGTGGTTGGTTGAACAACAGGGGTTGGAGCTTTTACAGCAGGTCTGGGAGTTACAGGAATTGTTGGTCTAGCCATCATCATTTGAGGCATCATTGGCATCATTTGCGGCATCATCATTTGAGGCATCATTGACATCATTTGAGGCATTGCATATTGTGACTCTTTGATAAATTTTTTATGAAGAATATTTGCTGCTTCAATTTTGCCAGCATTCTCTAACAATTCTATATCTTGATTTATCTGTGCCAATTTTTGAAATTTATTCATAATCCTATCCTTGCAAAAACTACAATATTTTTCTGAATAATTGCTTTTATTCCCTTTAATGATACAATTTAACTGATGAACAGCTTCGAATTGAACTTTAATCAATTTCTACGCAACTATAATGAAAATAAAGTTGTTCAAGAATATTTTAAAACTAGAAATCTTTCAAACAAGATAATAGAGAACAATCTGGTTGCTTTTTGCCCCTCTTACTCTAGATACGAATTTCCACTTTTAAAAGGCAGATTGATTGTGCCTATAAAAGATGTTCATGGTAATTTTATTGCTCTTGCTGGTCGTCAAATTCCAGAACTTAAAGACCAAACAGTTCAAGCATTTTGGGATCTATATGGTCACGAACCTGCTAAATGTGCTGACAAGATAAATAAATGGGCAAAAGGCAAATGGATCAATGAGCCTTACCAAAAGAATAAAAATTTATTCTTCTTGGATATAGCAAAAACAATGGCACGTCAAAAGAATTATCTCATATTGACTGAAGGATACTTTGACGTTTATTCTTTTTATGACAATGGTTTAGAAAATGTAGTTGCACTTTGTGGTACTGCTATATCTGATCATCAAGTAGCTTTAGCATCTAGATTTTGTGACAATCTAGTTGTTGTGATGGATGCTGATGACGCTGGTAAAATTGCATCTGAAAAAGTAGTCAAAAAGATAGAAGAATTAGGATTAAATGCCGTAAGATTATTCTTACCCAAAGGAATGGATCCTGATGATTTTGCTCAGAAATTTGATGTTTCATTCTTGGATGAAACCATTCAGAATATGATTGACTCTGGTAAGAAGACACTAACGATAAGGGCTGAAAATGGATAAGATTGAAACTGTTTGGAAAATGAGAGAATGTAGTATGCAAGATGTCAAAGAACTTGCATATGATTTAGAAATACCTATACCTGTAGCCCAAGTTATGATGACTCGTGGAATTGATTCAATTGAGAAAGCTGAACAATTCTTAGACTTGAAAATCAATAAACTTCATAATCCAAACTCTCTACCTGATGCTGATATTGCAATCAAACGTATTAGCAAAGCAATTGACTCTGGTGAAAAAATCTTTGTATGGGGAGACTATGACGTAGATGGAATTACTTCTACGGCTATTGTTGTTACTGCTCTTGAAAAAATGGGAGCAAATATAGAATACAAAGTTCCTCACAGAATGGAAGATGGATATGACATCAAGATCCATTCAGTTGATCTAGCCTTGGCCTCTGGTGCAACTCTTCTTATGAGTGTTGACTGTGGAATTGTTGCTTTTGAAACTGGAGCATATGCAAAAGAGAAAAATCTTGATTTGATTATCACTGACCACCATCATCCTAGTGAAGATGGATCATTACCTGAAGCTATGGCAGTGGTAAATCCTAATAGAGATGATCCTTCTTATCCAGGCGAGCATTTCAAATCTCACAAGGAAGATAGTTTCGAGCGTTATCCATTTGATTATTTAGCTGGATGTGGAATTGCTTTTAAATTAATGCTTGGTTTGGCTCGCTATCGTAAACTTAATGTTTTTGAATTTGTAGATGATCTTATTGAATTTGCAGCATTAGGAACAGTAGCTGACGTTGCTCCAATGATTGATGAGAACAGAGTTATTGTTAATTATGGTTGCTCAATTCTTTCCAATAGTAATAAACCAGGTATCAAAGAACTCTTACGTATCGCTGGAGTGAAAGATGTAACTCCTACTACTATTGGATTTCAAATTGGCCCAAGAATTAATGCAATTGGAAGACTTGCTGATGCTGGTACTGCTTTGAGCTTAATGCTTTCTAAAGATGATATTACTTCAGCTAATCTTGCAAAGCAGATGAACAATGCTAATGCTCGTCGTCAAGAACAGCAAGAAAAAGCTACCCAACAAGCAATAGAATTTGTTGAGAGAAATTTTGATTTAGAAAAAGAACATATTTTGATTTTGGGTGAAGAAGATTGGCATCCAGGATTGATTGGTCTTATTGCTGGAAAAATTGCTGAAATGTACAACAAGCCTACCTTAGTTTGTTCATTCAAGAAAGATGGATATGCTAAAGGTTCTTGTCGTTCTACTCGTGATTTTAATATTTTGGATGCTCTCAAGTCGGAAGAAGCTTGGAAATTATTCAAGAAAAGATCAGATGGTAGTACTGTTTGTGGGGGTCATGCTTTTGCTGCTGGTTTTGAACTTCCTATAAAAAATATTCCAGCAATGAGAGAGGCATTGAATAATTATGCTCAAGATAAATTAGGTGAGCCAAGTAGTGAGAAAATCATTGACATTGATGCTCGTATGCCTTTTGGTGATTTGAACATTAAGACATACGCCCACTTATCAAAAATATCTCCTTTTGGTAGTGGTAATCATAATCCAATTTTCATCACTAGAAATATGACTTTAGTAGAAGCAAAACCACTTACTCAAGGCAAACACGCAAAACTCAAATTGTCAAATGGTGAAAAGACTTGGGTTCCGGCAAATGCTTGGAGACGTGGATATATTTGTAATGAATTTAAGCCTGGAGATAAAGTTGACGTAGTTTATACTGTTGAACTTGACAATTGGTCTGGAAATAATAATTTAGTTATGATACTTGAGGATATAAAACTCTCAACCTGATTTCTAATTTTAAAAACTATACATATAATTGTAATATCAATGAGGGAACACTAGTGAACGAGGATATTACAAAACAAGCAAAGATTAGAACTCAAGAGAATTTAGAAAAGGCAATTCTAAAGTATCAAGAAGCTTTATTGACCGGAGATAAATGGCGGATAGATCGCAATTACAAAGAAGTATGCAAACTTTATCCGCCTTATTTACATATGCAAGAGTGGTGGAATCAATATCACTACTTGTATGATTCACAAGAAGACTTTGCATCAGATTATATAAAAATTTTCTGTAATGTCTTATCAAATTGGAAACCCCGCAATACGAGAAAAGTATCTCGTTATGGAGGAAGTGGGGAATTCAAAAACTATTTTATTGGAGCATTACAACACAACTATATTAATTTAGTAAAAGCTGATAATGCTGGTAAAAGAAATCCCTCACAAAAATGTCCAATTTGTGATAAATGGGTAAATCCTCTTTCCACGCACATTTTATTACATCATCACCATATTCTTTGGGATCATTTAAAAAATACTGGAATAGTCTTAGAAGAACTTGAAAGATGTAATTTCTGCAAGTCTCACAAAATGCCAAGATCTTATGAGTGTTTAGAAAATTGTGAAAATAAAAAAGATGGAGCTTGCGAAAAATGTATGATAATTCAAAGAACTGCAATTATAAAGAAGCACATTTTGTCTAAACATTCATCAATGCTTTTTCAGAAATTTAATGAATTGTATCCAGATTATCAAACAGTTTCTCCAAGAGCTTTAAGTGTCTATATGTCAGAGGAAGATGACAATGAGGACATTTGTTATTACGATAGTTTGAGAGATGACAATAAAGTGAATGATCTTATGAATTTATCATTAAATGAAATTGAAAATAAAATTATTTCTACTATTTTAAATGGATCTTCAAAACTAAAATACGATTCAAAACTGTATGGCTGTAGTGCTTCTGAGTTCAATAAAGCTGTAGAAAATATAAAGACTAAAATGTCTCTTGTTGGAATTGAGGAAAATTAAAATGGATAAATTAGAGGAACCTGTGAGCACAATAGCCACAAACGATAAGTCGAAGAATAATTCAAATGATCCAAGGATTTTAAAAGCACGAGGAGGAGACCCCCACGCTGAAGATCCTACTAAGCGCCCAACAGATCCAGTAGGTTTGAGTAGAAGTATTTTACACGTACTCAAGGATCACGAATATGTAAGAATTCTTTCAGTTGGTCCTACTGCAATGAGTTCAGTTATGACCGCTTTCAGATTAGCATCTAGAGAAGTTGAAAGTTTAACTAATGGGTCAGTGTTAGTTTGTCGTCAATCAGAGTATAATGCGGAAGTTGCAGGAAAGAAAACAAAGGGAATTTCAACACGCATTTTTGCTATTGATATTAAGTTTGCATTGTAGAGATGAAAAAATATAGCTGGCTAGAACAAAAACGACAATTTTTATCAGATTATTTTGCTAAGAAAAATAATGGAATTATTAACATTTCTGTTGAGGAATTTTCAGAGCCGAAAGAGAATAATATAGTCAGCAAATATCACTCCTGGACAAATCTAATCGAAGAGTCTAGGAACTTAAATCCAGCTTTTGTGTTGTCATCTTTAGACATCCATCCGTCTGGTTTTAAGACAGATGATCCACAAGCACAAATGGTTTTAGACACTGCTTTTATCAAAAAAGTTGACGAAATTATTGATGTGATTGATGAAAAAGACTTGGATAAATCTGTAGTTCAAGAGAGATTGTTAGATTATATTATTGCAAACAGATTATATAAGAAGAGGCTAGAAGAATTAATCAAAAAGCTTAAGAATTTAGACCCGTTTGAGTTGCAGAATTACAATTAATACCTCATACTAATTAAAGGAAGGGATAAAAAATATCTGATAGATTTCTTTCAGGTATTTTTTATTGTCAAAAAATATGGAAAAAATACTTCAAGAGAATAAAAATCGTTTCGTTTTATTCCCAATTGAACATCACGACATTTGGGATTATTACAAGAAAGCACAGCAGGTTTTCTGGACTGCTGAAGAAATTGATTTAGCACAAGACCTTACAGACTGGGAAAAGCTTAATGAAGGTGAGCAACATTTTGTCAAGCACGTTTTGGCATTCTTCGCTGCATCTGACGGAATTGTTAATGAAAATCTAGCAGAGAATTTTGTTGCTGAAGTACAGTATACAGAGGCTAAATTTTTCTATGGTTTTCAAATTATGATGGAGAACATCCACTCCGAGACATACTCCCTTCTTATTGACACATACATTAAAGACAAAGAAGAGCAAAACCATCTCTTCAACGCAATCGATACAGTTCCTGCTGTTCAAAAGAAAGCAGAATGGGCTCTTAAATGGATCGGTTCTGAATCATTTGTTGAGCGTCTAATTGCCTTTGCTGCTGTTGAGGGAATTTTCTTCTCAGGATCTTTCTGTTCAATTTTCTGGCTTAAGAAGCGTGGATTGATGCCTGGTCTTTCTTTCTCTAACGAATTGATTTCTCGTGATGAAGGATTGCACACAGATTTTGCAGTTCATCTATACAAGAACCACATCGAGAATAAGCTTTCCCGTGAGCGTATTTTAGAGATTATTGATTCTGCACTTGTAATTGAGAAAGAATTTATTACTGAAGCATTGCCAGTATCTTTAATTGGTATGAATTCTGAACTTATGAAGCAGTATTTAGAGTATGTTTCTGATCGCCTCCTTATGGACTTGGGCGTAGGAAAGGTCTATAATACTGAAAATCCTTTTGACTTTATGGCTAATATTGCTTTACAGAACAAGACTAACTTCTTTGAGAAAAGAGTTGCTGACTATGTTAAAAGTGGTGTTGGTGAAGCTCAAGAGCAAATTTCATTCGACGAGGACTTTTAGTTATGGATATCCTAAAGCGCAATGGCTCCAAAGAGCCAGTAAAATTAGAAAAGATTTCCTCACGTATCAAGAAGCTTACATATGGCTTAAACGAACGTGTAGATCCAGACATTGTAAGCACAAAAGTTGTTTCTGGTCTTTATGATGGTGTTTCTAGTGCAGAGCTTGATCAGTTAAGTGCTGAAACTGCTGCATCAATGGTCACTGTTCATCCTGATTTTGGAAAATTAGCTGCTCGTATTGCCATCACTGCTCTATACAAAGATGTTGAAAAAGATTTCTCTGTAATTGCTAAAAAGCTCTACGAATACATCAACCCAAAGACTGGCGATAGTGCTGGAATGATTTCTGATGAAGTTTATGCTGTCATTCAGAAATACTCCCAAGAACTTGACGCAATGATTGTCCATGATAGAGATTTCAATTTTGATTATTTTGGATTTATGACTTTACGTAAATCTTATTTGCTCAAGATTGATAATGTCGCAGCAGAAACTCCACAACATCTCTATATGCGTGTGGCTGTTGGAATTTGGCGTGACAATTTAGAAATGGTTCAGAAGACCTACGATATGCTTTCACAAGGTCTTTTTACTCACGCTACTCCAACTCTTTTCAATGCTTCAACAAATCGTCCTCAACTTTCATCCTGCTTCTTGCTCGATATTGACGATGACAGTATTCCAGGCATTTACAAGACACTTTCAGATTGTGCATTAATTTCTCAGTCTGCTGGTGGAATTGGTATTAACATCCATAAGATTCGTGCTAAGGGCAGTTATATCAAGGGCACAAACGGATATTCTAATGGAATTATCCCAATGCTCAAGGTTTTCAATGAGACTGCAAGATACGTTGATCAGGGTGGCGGAAAGCGTAAAGGTTCAATTGCTGTTTATCTTGAGCCTTGGCACGGTGATATTTTTGACTTCCTTGAACTTCGCAAGAATCAAGGCAAAGAAGAATTACGAGCTAGAGACTTGTTCTTAGCTATGTGGATTCCTGACTTGTTTATGAAGCGTGTTGAGGCTGATGGTAATTGGTCACTGTTCTCTCCTGATCAAGTTCCAGGTCTAATTGATGCATATGATTCACCAGACAAGAAAGCTTTTACTGAACTCTATGAGAAGTATGAAGCTGAAGGTAAAGCACTTAAGACAATCAAGGCTCGTGAATTATGGGAAAAGATTCTTGATTCACAGGTTGAAACTGGTACTCCTTATATGCTCTACAAAGATGCGTGTAATTACAAGAGTAATCAGAAGAATCTTGGAACAATCAAGTCTTCAAATCTCTGCACTGAAATCCTAGAATATACAGATAAGAATGAAATTGCTGTATGTAATTTAGCCTCAATTGCTTTGCCTAAGTATGTTTTAATTCCATCTGGCAAAGTACGTGAGAAGGATAAGAAATTACGTAAGTATGATTTCAAGTTCTTGTATGACGTTGTTTATCAGGCAACAGTTAACTTGAATCAGGTTATTGATGTAAATTATTATCCTACTCCTGAAACTAAGAATTCAAATAATAAGCATCGTCCAATTGGTTTGGGTGTTCAGGGATTGGCCGACACTTTTGTTATGATGGGTTTGCCGTTTGAATCAGAAGAAGCAAAGAAATTAAACAAAGATATTTTTGAAACAATTTACTTTGCTGCTCTTACTGCATCTAAGGATTTGGCAAAGAAGTATGGCTCTTATTCGTCTTTTCAAGGATCTCCAGCATCTCAAGGTTTATTGCAATATGACCTCTGGGGACTTACTGAGAATGATCTTTCCGGTATGTGGGATTTTTCAGCGCTCAAAGAAGAAATCAAGCAATTTGGTTTGAGAAATTCACTTCTTGTTGCTCCAATGCCTACAGCTTCAACAGCTCAAATTCTTGGAAATAACGAGTGTTTTGAGCCTTTCACTACTAATCTCTATAAGCGTAATACTTTAAGTGGTGAATATGCTGTAATCAATAAGCATTTAGTAGAAGATCTTGTCAATCTTGGTATCTGGAGTGACAATGTTAGACTGAAATTATTCAATGAGAATGGTTCAGTGCAAAACATCCCCGAAATTCCAACAGATATTAAGGAAGTTTACAAGACAGTTTGGGAGATGAAGGGCAAGTCTATTCTTGAAATGGCTCGTGATCGTTCATTCTTTATTGATCAATCACAATCATTGAATATGTTTATGGCTGAACCTACTGCATCTAAACTTTCTTCTGCTCATATGTTCGGATGGAAATTAGGACTGAAGACCGGAATGTATTATCTCCGTGTCAAGCCTAAAGCCCAAGCATTGAAGGGACTTGGAATTGATCTTTCAAGTGCATCAATTCAAGAAGTAGAAAAACCTAAAGAAGTAGAGCAAATGAAGGAATTTAATGCTGAAGAATTTGCTGCTAAGGTATGTTCGTTGAGCGATCCAGATTGCGAGAGTTGTGGTGCTTAAATAAAAAAAGAGGGGAGAAATCCCCTCTTTTTTTATTTTGGTTTGTAATACATCGTTCTTGAAAATGTATCTGACAGATCAAAATCTTTTCTTCTTCCAGCGTTATTTACAAATTCATTCCTCTCATAAAATCTTTGAAGAGCTCCCTTTTTGCCTTTTTCAGGTTCAGGGTTAAGGACAATAGGTTTATTTACTCTTTGGCTATATTCTTTTAGAGCAGCAATAATTTCTGTTCCTATGCCTTGTCCTCTCATTTCTTTGGGGATGAATATTTTTTCTAATTTAATTTTGTTGTCGTATTCATTGATTCTCAAAACAATTTCTGGATATTTATTTAAAAAGAAATTGATTAATTCTTGAATATCATTTTGCTCTTGAGCTAGCTTGTACCACATAATTTACTTTTACTATATGTTGTGGTAAAATCCTTGTATGGCAAAATCAGTAGTTAGAGAAGTAAAAATTTTAGATGCAGTACTCAAGGAAGATGATGGCACAGAGGATGAGCCAACAATTGTGCAGTTCATTTGGCTTCAACTTCAAGATGTAAAATCTGAAAGAGTATATACTGCTGTTTTATCGTTGGATGATATCAAGGAATTGACCAAAATGGATCGTTATTTGGAAGGCAGAGAACTTATTAATTTTTCGATTGCTCTCAAGAATCGTGAACATCCATTGTCTCTTATCTTCAATCCAGAAGATGAAGAAATTACTGCTGATATGATTAAGAATGAGGAAGGTATTTAATATGGCTACATCAGGTAGTGGACAAGTTTCAGTAACTATGCCTATTGTTGCTAAGGCAACTGTTGAAATCAAGGCTTTTCGTGAAGATGTTGTAATTCCAAAGAAGGCAACCGAAAGTGCTGCTGGATATGATCTTTGTGCTTGGCTTAAGGATTCATATGATGAGCAAACTCTTGTTTCTCCACATTCAACTTTGATTGTTCCAACAGGCTTGAATGTAAATATTCCTAATGGATACGAGATTCAAATTCGTCCTCGTTCTGGTCTAGCTGCAAAGTTTGGTGTCACTGTTCTTAATACTCCTGGAACTATTGACTCTGACTATTGTGGAGATGGAGAAGACTTTGAACTTAAGGTTATTCTTATCAATCACAACAAGA
>JACCDX010531714.1_pt1 | contig 27914 bp, 25 predicted proteins | sample 7449681 | NCBI WGS metagenome assembly JACCDX01 (sample SAMN15323450, study PRJNA562643) | freshwater metagenome | isolation source: river surface water | place: USA:Blue River Watershed | collected 2017-08-18
ACGCAACCAGACCGCCCCTCGGGTCGAGGTCTCAAGCTGACGCCCAGCGCAGTCAAACAACTCGCGCTCGAGCACGCGTTACCAGTCATCCAGCCGCGCAGTTTACGACTCGACGGCAAATACCCGGAGGACGCGCTCGCTGCGCAACTTTCACTCCAACAAGCACAGCTTGATGTGTTGGTGGTCGCGGCTTACGGTCTGATCTTGCCCGCTTGGGTCCTGCAAACGCCTCGTCATGGCTGTCTGAATATCCATGCCAGTTTATTGCCCCGCTGGCGCGGCGCTGCCCCCATCCAGCGCGCGATCGAAGCGGGTGACACGCAAACTGGCGTGACCATCATGCAAATGGACGAGGGTCTGGATACGGGTCCGATGCTGATGGTCGAGCCTCTCAATATCGAACCGGATGACAACGCATCAAGCTTGCATGACAAACTCGCTGAACAAGGCGCGCGCCTGATTGTCCAGGCCTTGCAGGCGCTCCCTTCAGGCTCGCTTATTGCGACACCACAACCTGAAACAGGCGCCACCTACGCCGCCAAACTCGATAAAGCCGAAGCGGCTTTACAGCTGCACGCGCCCGCGGATCTTCTAGCACGTCGCATTCGCGCCTCTAATCCCGTACCCGGTGCGACCATTAGACTGCCCGGCATTCCCGAACCAGTCAAAATATGGAACGCCGTTGCAATCTCTGATGACACGTCGGTGAAGATCGGACAAACCGAGGACGTGGCTCACGTGATAAACGCCAGCCCTGATGGAATTGATGTGGCGACCGGTAAAGGGGTATTACGCTTGCTAGAGTTGCAACGTCCAGGCGGTAAGCGTCAACCTGCTTCGGCATTTATTGCCGGGTGGTCGACTTTTTCTCGCTGAGCTTGAGGACCAAAATGGTGGCCGACAAAACAAAAGTAATGATGTTGGCGATAATCATTGGCATGGACTCGATCAAAAAGGCATAACCAAGCCAAAAAGCGATACCCGTTGTAAACATCACATACATCGCCAAAGAAATCGACGCGGTATCGCGTGATTTGATTGTTTTGATCGTTTGCGGGAAAAAGGCCGCAGTGGTCAAAAAAGCGGCGATGTAACCTAAAGTTTCAATATGCATGTGGAAGGGTCAAACCCGCTCCAATTCACGCTGTTCTTTGCGTAACTTAGCCTTGAGACGCGTTTGCTTGAGCATCGAGAGGTGCTGGACAAACACTTTGCCGTTCAAATGATCCAGCTCATGCTGCACGCAAACAGCCAAAAGCCCGTCGGCATCAAACTCGTAAGGTTCACCCTGCAAGTTCAGTGCGCGGACGCGAATACTCGCGGGACGATCCACCTCGTCATACACGCCTGGCACAGACAAACAACCCTCTTCGTAGGTCTTCTTATCGTCGCTGTAGTGCAAAATTTCTGGGTTAATCAACACCCGCAAATCGCTTTTGTCTTCGCTGACATCAATCACGACAACGCGCTCATGAACATCGACTTGAGTAGCGGCCAAACCAACACCCGGCGCGTCGTACATGGTTTCAGTCATATCGGCGACAAGTTGGCGGATGCGATCGTCCACCACGCGCACAGGTTTCGCAACTGTGTGCAAGCGCTTGTCGGGGTAATGCAAAATTTTGAGCAAAGACATAACAAAAAATGGGTCTGAACCGAGCGAAAACTGAGTATTTGTACGAATTCAAACCAATTTTAAATTAATAACATCCGAAATTCGATGCATTCCGCATGATTTAGGAGGGATTTTCAGGACAGTTTTGTCCCGTTTCCGCTCACAACGTATGGCAGACTAGTTCATGCCTCATACCCTTTCGAATGAAGTACTCACTGCCTGGCTGCGCCTGAGCATGACCCCTGGACTCGGCCCCATTCTGAGCCAACGCCTGCTGAGCCACTTTCCAAATGCCCTGGCGGCAGAGCGATCCGCACCCGAACGGCTCCGTGCGCTCGTCCCCAAAGCGCTGTTCGAGGGTCTTTTGTTCGCGCGAGGGGAAAGCGTCAACCGACAAATCGCGCTCGCATTGAAATGGGCAGAAGGTCCCGATCAGACCATCCTGACACCCGAACATCCGCTTTATCCGGGACTGTTGCGGCAGACAGCCGATGCGCCGATGGTCCTGTACGCCAAAGGCAATCTCAGTCGGCTCGCGCAGCCCGCGCTGGCCATCGTTGGCGCACGCAACGCCACGCCTGACGGACTTGAAAATGCCAAGGACTTTGCCTGCGCGCTTGCCAGACGAGGCTGGTGCGTCGTAAGCGGGCTGGCACAAGGCATTGACGCTGCCGCACACCGCGGCGCCCTCCGTGCAGGCGAGCATGGCGCAGGCACCATCGCAGTACTGGGTACGGGTGCAGACGTCATCTATCCACGTAATCACACTGATCTTTCTCGAAACATTCTGGACTCGGGAGGCTTGATCATCTCTGAGTTCAATCTGGGCACACCGGCACGACCGCAACACTTTCCTCGCCGCAATCGCATTGTGACCGGGCTTTCCCATGGCGTTCTGGTGGTGGAGGCCGCGCTCAAAAGCGGTTCGCTGCTGACCGCCAGACTCGCGGTCGAGATGGACAGGGAAGTATTCGCCATCCCGGGCTCGATTCATTCTCCGCTGTCGCGCGGCCCACACGCGCTGATTCAGGATGGCGCAAAACTGGTCGAGACAGCCGAAGACATTCTTGACGAACTCGGCATGTTCAGCTTTCCTGGTTCAGCAATCCCCTCTATGTCGGAGAAGGCTGCCACCGTGTGCGCACCGGCATCAAACGCGGACTCCAGATCCGAACCTCGCTCACCGATCTGGCACGCAATCGGCTACGATCCCATTAGTGAAGACACCCTGCAGCAACGCACGAATATGTTGCCCGCGATTCTGCAGTGCGAACTTTTGACGCTTGAGCTAAACGGCGATGTCGAGCGTCGGCCCAATGGTTCGATTGTTCGCGCGCGGAAACGCACTTAAAAACGACTTTGAATAAACGATTCACCTTATGCAAACATTAGCCTGTCTAATTAAAGCGTGTCGCACTCTCCTGATCGTGAGTGCTTTGAGCGTGATGCATCAAGTGGCTTTTGCTCAACATTGTGCAACCACTATTGAAAGTGACGACGCATTACGTTATGTGCCCGACAAAATCGAGATCCCTCTCGCGTGCCAGTCCTATACCGTGACGCTGAAGCATTCGGGAAGGCTGCCTAAACTCGCCATGGGACACAACTGGGTATTGGCCAAGCTGAGCGATCTGGACGGTGTCGCGCGTACCGGCATGCTCGCGGGGGCAGATCATCAATATGTCGATCCCAAGGATACCCGCGTGCTCGCGCATACTGGCGTTGTGGGTGGCGCAGAGTCGACTTCGGTGACGTTTGACGTGAACAAACTTGTGCCGGGCGAACGCTACGGCTTTGTCTGCACCTTCGCAGGTCATTCGCCCATCATGCGCGGCACGATTGTCTTAAAGTAAACAAAGTCCGCGATGAACATCTCAGGCCGAATAGTCTCTCGCGCCAAAAATCGCCGAGCCCACACGAATTTCTGTCGAACCCTCTTCGATCGCTAGCTCAAAATCGCCGCTCATACCCATCGACAAACGATCGAGTTCAATGCCGGATATCGCTTCTTGTCTGGCCTGATCGCGTAACTGGCGCAATTGTGCAAAACAACGGCGCACTGCACTTTCATCCTCAGACAAAATCGCCATCGTCATCAGACCTTTTACACGCAAGGTCTGAAAACCGCTGCTCTGTTTCAAAAATGGGATGAGCCCTGTCGGATCAAGGCCTGCTTTGGTTTCCTCGGGTGAGGTTTTAACCTGAACCAAAACGTCAATTGCGCGGCCTTCAAGCTGCAATCTGCGGTCGAGCGCCTCGGCAAGCTCCAGTCGATCCAGTGACTGGAGCTCATGCGCCAACCGGGCGACATCTTTCGCTTTATTGGTTTGAAGCTGACCGATGACAACCCACTGGATATCGCAATCTGCCAAGAGAGGTGTTTTTTGAGCGATTTCCTGTGTGCGGTTTTCTCCAAAGCGCTTGTAACCCAGGCTCACCGCGCGTCTGATTGCCTGGTCATCAAAGGTTTTACTGACAGGGAGCAGTGTGACCTCACTCGGATCACGTCCAACGCGTGCGCAAGCTTGGGCCATCCGATCTTTGATGCGAGCGATACGCTCAGACATGGCGATTGTCGCCGCATCGTTCAAGTTTGGTGCTTGTGTGAGTTCTGTGTTCATGCTTTTGGGCTATCTAGGTGATGAATCATCAAGTTCTTATGTTACGCCATCGAATTGGTGGCTTGTGGTGTGTGCCTATGCGCCAAAGGGGGGCATGGATGCCTCATTTTCTTGCGTGGATGTTGAATGGGGGTCTGCTTGGGCGGGAGTGCCCGTGGGTAGGAGCTTGAGGACGGGTGGGCTTTGCCCACTTCCCTCATAAAACACAGTGCGCGTGCACCGGCTCCGAACTCGACCCTCGCGGGTCTCAGACAGACGGAGCCGATTTGCGCGCGCACTGTGTTTTATTCGGCTCGTCCTGAGCCCCTACCCACGGGCACTCCCGCCCAAGCAGATAGCCAATTTATACACAATGGTTCACGCTTGGCACGAGTCTTGCTTTGACTCGTTTAAGCATAGCTGCCTGCCTCTTCGGTTGATATGCGGTCTTTCCATTTCGCTGGCGATCCCAGCATGAACAGAACCAGGAGTTAAAGATGCAACGCAGACTCGCACTTAAACAGCTTACCGCCGCCAGCCTCTTGGCCATGACCGGTTGGATGCCGACCGCTTTTGCACAAGACACGATCAAAGTCGGAATTTTGCATTCCTTGTCCGGAACGATGGCGATTTCGGAAACATCGCTTAAAGATGTCGCATTGATGACGATCGATGAAATCAATGCAAAAGGCGGCGTCATGGGCAAAAAACTCGAGCCCGTCATCGTCGACCCTGCATCGAACTGGCCACTGTTTGCGGAAAAGGCAAGGGAGTTGATTGCTCAGAACAAAGTATCTGTCGTCTTTGGCTGCTGGACATCGGTGTCACGTAAATCGGTACTGCCTGTCTTCAAAGAGCTCAATAGCCTCTTGTTTTATCCCGTTCAGTACGAAGGCGAAGAACTTGAGAAAAATGTGTTTTACACAGGTGCTGCACCCAACCAGCAGGCGATTCCCGCTGTCGAATATCTGATGAGCGAAGATGGTGGTGGTGCCAAGCGTTTTGTTTTGCTTGGAACGGACTACGTTTATCCACGCACGACCAACAAAATTTTGCGTGCTTTCCTCAAGTCCAAAGGCGTCAAAGACAGCGACATCGAGGAAATTTACACGCCCTTCGGTCACTCTGATTATCAAACGATCGTCGCCAACATCAAAAAGTTTTCTGCCGGCGGAAAGACTGCGGTTGTCTCCACAATCAATGGTGACTCTAACGTTCCGTTCTACAAAGAACTGGGTAATGCAGGACTGAAAGCAACCGATGTGCCTGTTGTCGCGTTTTCAGTCGGTGAAGAAGAACTGCGTGGCGTTGATACCAAGCCTCTTGTCGGTCACCTTGCAGCCTGGAATTATTTTGAGTCTCTCAAAAATCCAGTCAATGCAGATTTTGTTGCCAAGTGGAAGGCTTATGCGAAAGCCAAGAATCTGCCAAACAATGCGACTGCTGTGACCAACGATCCCATGGAAGCCACCTATATTGGCATCCACATGTGGAAGCAAGCGGTCGAACAAGCGAAATCTGTCGATACAGACAAGGTGATCGCAGCCATGGCGGGGCAAAAGTTCGCCGCTCCTGATGGCTACACAATCGAAATGGACAAAACTAATCATCACCTGCATAAGCCTGTCTACATCGGCGAAATCCAGGCAAATGGTCAGTTCAACGTCGTATGGAAAAGCAAAGGGCCGATCCGTGCTCAACCTTGGAGCCCTTACATCGCAGGCAATGAAGGCAAACAAGGGCTTTAATTTCACAACATGAGAATGTCTCACTATGTCTTTGACTTATCCCTCTTGGAAAAGATGGTTGCTGGCTGTTTTGCTCGCTTTACCGCTGCAATTCAGTGTTGCCGCCGACTTGGTCGATCGCAACGTACTGAGCGGTCTGGCTGGGGACAGCAACGAAGAGCGGGCCAAAGCCATCACAGCACTGGGACTTCTCTCGACTCCTGGCGCAGCCGAAGTGTTGGCTGCTCTGGGGGACGGCAACGTTCTGATTACCTCTAATGCGACAGTGTTGCTTGCTCGCACTCGCGAGCAAGCACTCGACCCCGTCACGGGTCAAATCGTCAGCATCCCTGGTGATGCTCAATCTTTAACGCTCAACAATCGTTTGCGTCGCGCGTTGCAATCCGCACTCGCCAGTTCGGAGCTGTTCTCTTCCCAGCCTGGTGTCCGCCTTGCTGCCGCGCAAAGACTCCAAAAAGAAGCGGATCCTGCTCGGGTTCCCATCATCGAGCGCGCGCTCAGCGCAGAAAAAGATCCGTCCATTCGTCGCGCGCTTGAAGTCGCGATGGCCAGCGCTGCGTTGAAAAGCCCTGATGCCTCAGTGAGACGCCAAGCTGTCATTGCTTTGGGAGAAAGCAAAAATTCTGCGTTCAAACCGGCACTGCTTGGTTTAATCACGGCCGATGGTACTGGTCAATATATCGAACCCGATGAAACTGTTCGCACAGCAGCAAAAGCCGCTCTTTCAAAAATCGAGCAACACCAAACACTCATCAGCTGGATTGGCAATATTTTCTTTGGGATCAGCTTGGGGAGTGTTTTGCTACTCGCAGCACTCGGCCTGGCCATCACATTTGGCTTGATGGGCGTGATCAATATGGCGCATGGCGAACTACTCATGATCGGTGCATATGCCACCTATATCGTGCAGGGGGTATTTAAACAATGGTTCCCTGAATGGCTCGACTGGTATGTCCTGGCCGCTTTACCTGTCGCTTTTTTAATCACCGCAATCGTAGGCATGGCTCTTGAGCGCACCGTCATTCGGTGGCTCTATGGCCGCCCGCTGGAAACCTTGCTTGCCACGTGGGGGATCAGCCTGATATTGATGCAAGCAGTACGCAGCATCTTTGGCGCTCAAAACGTCGAAGTCGCCAACCCCAGCTGGATGAGTGGTGGCATCCGTATTTTGGGTGATCTGACCTTAAGCTACAACCGGCTTGTCATCATTGGATTTGCGCTCTGTATCGTGATCGCCGTATGGCTTGTATTGAACTTCACACGTCTGGGCCTATTCGTGCGTGCGATTACACAGAATCGTCGCATGGCGGACTGTGTCGGCGTGCCCACCGGCCGCATCGACATGCTGGCCTTTGGCCTGGGTTCGGGTATCGCCGGGTTGGCGGGCGTTGCGCTGTCACAGCTCAGCAACGTAGGCCCCGATCTCGGACGCGGCTACATCGTTGACTCTTTTATGGTGGTTGTGCTGGGTGGTGTGGGTCAACTGGCCGGCACGGTCGTCGCCGCCTTGGGTTTGGGCGTTCTCAATAAGATCATTGAGCCCTTCTGGGGTGCCGTGATCGCCAAAATCGCCATTCTCCTTTTCATCGTTTTGTTTGTACAAAAGCGTCCGCAAGGGCTCTTTGCTCCGAAAGGCAGGAGCGCTGAATGAACGCATCAACTATGAACCCTTCACTGTCTCAAACTGTCGGCTTGTACTCACCCAACGCATGGGTGGGCATCGCCTTTGTGACGATCCTTCTTGCAAGCTTGCCAGCATTGAACTTGCTGTTCCCGGCAGGTCATGCTTTGCATATTTCTTCTTTTGCGATCTCGTTGATCGGCAAGTTTTTATGTTACGCCCTCGCCGCTCTCGCGCTTGATCTCGTTTGGGGTTACACCGGAATTTTGTCGCTCGGTCATGGTTTGTTTTTTGCATTGGGTGGCTATGCACACGGCATGTATCTGATGCGTGCAGCAAAACCCTCTCCAGAGATCCTGCCTGATTTCATGGGCTTTTTAAGCTGGAAAGCTTTTCCATGGTTCTGGTCGTTCACTGAACACTTCTGGTATGCCATGTTGCTGGTAGTCTTGGTGCCAGGTCTTTTAGCATTTCTGTTTGGATACTTCGCCTTTCGTTCGCGCATCAAAGGTGTCTATTTTTCAATCATTACTCAGGCGCTGACTTTTGCGGCGATGTTGTTATTTTTCCGAAATGAAACAGGATTTGGTGGTAACAACGGCTTTACAGATTTCAAAAAAATCCTTGGCTTTGACATTACCTCCGCGGATACACGTGCGGTGTTGTACTGGACCAGTCTTGCGACTCTTTTAGGTGCACTCATTCTCGCGCGGGCGATCACACAATCCAAACTAGGCAGAGTGCTGACAGCGATTCGTGACTCCGAAAATCGGCTGCGATTTTTAGGCTATGAACCGCTGGGTTTTAAGCTCTTCATCTGGACTGTATCCGCGATCCTCTGCTCGATCGCGGGCGCTTTATACGTCCCTCAAGTCGGCATTATCAATCCGAGCGAAATGTCGACCGAAAACTCTATCGAGATGGTCATTTGGGTCGCAACAGGTGGTCGGGGTACCCTCATTGGCCCGATCATCGGCGCAGGTACGATCAATGGTCTGAAAACTTGGTTCACCAGCGTATTCCCTGAGTTCTGGCTCTATGCGCTCGGTCTCATTTTTGTTCTGGTCACGCTGTTTCTACCACAAGGGATTGTTGGACTAGCAAAGCAATTGGGACAGCGCATCAAGGGAGCGAAGTGATGACATCTCAATCAGCGGTCATTAATCACGAAGACACTCTGCTGGAGGGGAGCGCAGGCGGGGAGGTTTCCTATGGCCGTCCAAAACACGAGGGTGTGGACACCACTCATGGCGCGATTCTGTATCTTGAGTCGATCAGTGTTGTCTTTGATGGTTTTAAAGCGCTCAACAATTTATCACTCGATATTGGTGTTGGAGAGTTGCGCTGCATTATTGGTCCGAACGGCGCGGGCAAAACAACCATGATGGATGTCATTACCGGTAAAACACGCGCGACTTCCGGTTCTGCATTTTTTGGTCAAAATTACGATCTTTCGACGCTCAGCGAGGCACAAATCGCCGACGCAGGCATCGGAAGAAAATTTCAACGCCCCACGGTGTTTGAACATCACACAGTATTCGAAAATCTAGAGCTCGCGATGAAAGCCAATAAAGGCGTTCAATCGACTTTGTTTGCCCGGCTCAAGAGTGCGGAGCGAGACAAAATCGCCTCGACCCTTGAAATGCTTCGTCTCACTTCCGAGCATCGCCGTCCTGCCGGATTGCTGTCGCACGGACAAAAGCAATGGCTTGAGATTGGCATGCTACTCATGCAGGAGCCCTTGTTACTCTTGCTAGACGAGCCAGTGGCCGGCATGACTGACGCAGAGACTGAGCGAACGGGTGAACTATTAAACGAATTACGGGGTAAACATTCTCTGGTCGTGGTCGAACACGACATGGACTTTGTCACACAAATCGCGCAAGGCGGCAAAGTCACTGTTCTGTGCGAAGGCTCTGTGCTCGCTGAGGGCACGATGCAACAAGTGCAAGAGGATCCGCGAGTGATTGAAGTGTATCTAGGGCGATAGCATCATGTTGGACGTTCACGAAATCAATCAGTTTTATGGCAGCAGTCACACCTTGAGGGGTATATCCCTCAGCATCAAACAAGGCGAGTGCATGGCGTTGCTGGGCCGTAACGGTGTGGGCAAAACAACGTTCTTAAAATGTCTCATGGGTGTACAGCAAATAGCCTCTGGTTCGATTTCTTTTTTAGGTCAGGACATTAGCCAACTCCCGCCTCACGCCAGAGCTAAGCTCGGCATCGCCTATGTTCCTCAAGGACGCGAAATTTTTGCGCGGCTGACTGTCGAGGAAAACATCTTAATGGGCATGGCAACCAAGCCCAGTCGTCAGGCACACGACATCAAGGAAGAGGTGTTTGATTTATTTCCGGTACTTCGGACGATGCTGAAACGGCGCGGCGGAGACCTTTCCGGCGGGCAACAACAGCAACTCGCCATCGCTCGGGCGCTTGTTGCTGACCCTAAGCTCATTATCTTTGATGAACCCACTGAGGGTATTCAGCCTTCCATCATTAAAGACATCGGTCGCGTGATCAACTTGCTGCGCGACCGAGGGGATATCGCGATTCTGTTATGCGAGCAATATTTCGACTTTGCACGCGAACTGGCTGACCGCTTTGTCGTCCTTTCCAGGGGGGAGGTCGTGGTGTCTGGAGACCGGTCTGAAATGGATAGCGAAGATGTCCGTAGGTATTTATCCGTCTGAGTTTGGGCTCAGAAATGCTCAGGGTGTGGCAAGTCACTGTGGACGGGTGGGCTTCGCCTACTTCCCCCAAAATATCCAGGCAAGCGCATCGACTCCGAACTCGGCCCTGGCGGGCCTCAGACAGGCGGAGTCGATTCTGCGCCTGTCTGGATATTTTGAGGCTCGTCCTGAAGTGCCTCGCCACACCCTGAGCATTTCTGAGCCCGGCGATACGGTGCCGCCCGTAGGGTGGGTCGCGTCAAGGACAGGCCGAGCAGTACGAGCGGCTGGCGAAAAATCGGCTCCGCCTGTCTGAGGCCCGCCAGGGCCGAGTTCGGAGCCGATCAGCCAGCAAGCGTACTGCGAGGGTAGTGGGCAACGCCCACCCGTCCGCCGCGCCCCCACCCTGCGGGCGGCACCGTATCGCGGACGTCTCAAATACCCCAAAACCCAAATCTCTACCCGCACGACCCTCCCACATTCCCCTACAATGTGGCACGTTTTTATCCAATCTCAACGCGAACAAAAAAACACCGCGAGGCAAGAACATGTGGGACGTAGTCGTAGTCGGGGGTGGCAACGCCGCCCTGTGCAGCGCATTGATGGCACGAGAAGCTGGCGCGAGCGTATTGATCTTAGAAGCATCTCCTAAAGAGTGGCGCGGCGGGAACTCCCAGCACACCCGAAACCTGCGTTGTATGCACGATGCACCGCAAGATGTCCTAGTCGATGCATATCCTGAAGAAGAATATTGGCAAGATTTGCTGAAGGTTACCGGTGGCATTACAAACGAAAAACTCGCCCGCATGGTCATCCGCGAGTCCTCAACCTGTCGCCCCTGGATGGAAAAGCATGGCGTTCGCTTCCAGCCCTCGCTCTCAGGCACTCTGCACGTCGCGCGTACCAATGCTTTCTTCATGGGTGGCGGCAAAGCTCTTGTCAACGCCTATTATCGCAGCGCCGAAAACCTTGGCATCGACATTTTGTATGATTCCCCAGTCGATGATCTCGAAATCAAAGATGGCAAGTTCATCGCTGCACGTGTGGGTGACAAACGCTACGAAGGTCATGCTGTCGTATTGGGATGTGGCGGCTTTGAATCCGACCGCGCCTGGCTACGCGAAGCATGGGGTCAGAACGAGCGTGGCGAATGGCCAGCAGATAACTTTTTGATTCGCGGCACGCGTTACAACATGGGCGTCGTCCTCAAGGTCATGATGCGCGAAGGCGCCGATACCATGGGCGATCCCACCCAGGCCCACTGCGTCGCGATTGATGCCCGTTCACCCCTCTATGATGGCGGCATCTGTACGCGCATCGACTGCGTATCTCTCGGAATCGTGGTCAATCGCGAAGCAAAACGCTTTTACGACGAAGGCGAAGACTTCTGGCCCAAGCGTTATGCGCTCTGGGGACGTCTGGTCGCCATGCAACCCGGACAAATCGCCTACTCCATCATTGACGCCAAGTCTGTTGGTCGCTTCATGCCACCCGTCTTTGATGGCGTCAAAGCCGACACGCTACCCGAACTCGCGCGCAAACTTGAACTCGATGTCGACACCTTCATGGAAACGGTCAACAGCTTTAACGCCGCATGCCGGGTCGGTACGTTTGATCACACGATTCAGGACGACTGCCATACCGAAGGCATCACACCTGAAAAAACACACTGGGCGCGTCCCATCGATACCGGACCGTTTTATGGCTACGCCGTGAGACCTGGCGTGACCTTTACTTATTTTGGGCTCACGACCGACGAAAAAGCCAGCGTGTTTTTCAACGGAAAAGCGAGCCCAAACATGTTTGCCGCAGGCGAAATCAACGCAGGCAATGTACTCGGCAAAGGTTACACAGCAGGTGTCGGAATGTCGATTGGCACAGCTTTTGGTCGGATCGCCGGCACCCAGGCGGCCCTGGCAGCGAAAAAGATGAAAGAAGGAGCAGTACAGCATGCAGCAGCTTGAATCACTTACCCGCGAAGCACAGAATCTTGCGGGCGCTTCTGAGCACTCCGTGACCTGGCACAAGAAAGGCATCACTGAAAACGAAGCAGAAGTCGCGCGCCAGATGCAAATTTGTAATGCCTGTCGTTACTGCGAAGGCTTCTGTGCCGTGTTTCCGGCGATGACACGTCGCCTGCAATTCGACAATAAAGCAGATCTGAACTATCTAGCCAACCTCTGTCATAACTGTGGCGCCTGCTTGCACGCCTGTCAGTACGCCCCGCCACACGAATTCATGGTCAATATTCCTCAAGCGATGGCCAAAGTTCGCCTGGAGACCTATACAGATTTTGCTTGGCCAGCCGCACTGGGCTCCTTGTACAAGCGCAACGGCCTGACAGTCGCTTTGGCGATGGCATTCGGCTTGGCGCTTTTCCTTGTGCTCGCCTTACTGTCACAGGGTTCGCTTTGGCATGAACCCTTGGCAGGCAACTTCTACGCCGTATTTCCCCACAATACCTTGGTGGTACTGTTCGGATCCGTCTTCGGTTTTTCAATACTTGCGCTCTTAATAGGCGTCGTCAGGTTCTGGCGAGAAATCACACCCGGTCAAGCCAGTGGGGTCGCAGTCGGTGAGGCCGCGCACTATGCACTCAAGCTCAAGTATCTTGACGGTGGTCATGGCGAAGGCTGTAACGATGAAGATGATCGCTTTACCTTGCGTCGCCGTCGCTATCATCATCTGACGTTTTACGGCTTCATGCTGTGTTTTGCCTCGACCTCTGTGGCGACCATTTATCACTATGTGTTCGGTTGGCAAGCACCCTACGACTACACCAGCCTGCCCGTCATTTTGGGAACTGTGGGCGGTATCGGACTGCTCATCGGCCCAATCGGCCTGCTGACCCTGAACCTGAAACGTTCGCCCTTGCATGGTGACGCAGCACAAAAACCCATGGATCGCGGCTTTATCGCATTGCTGTTTTTGACCAGTTTGACAGGTTTAGCGCTCCTGATCTGGCGCGATACCGGTGCGATGGCCTTGCTCCTGGCTATCCATCTGGGTGTTGTGATGGCTTTGTTCCTGACCATGCCTTATGGCAAGTTCGCGCACGGCTTTTACCGCTGTGCGGCTCTGCTTAAGTCATCCATTGAAAAGCGTATGCCTAACAAGCTATCGCTCGGCTCTGACTAAATTACTCTCGCATAAAAAAAGCTCGCTGCGTTGTTCAACCATGCAGCGAGCTTTTTTTTGTCCAGTTCCCGGTAAGTTCTTAAGGACTTATTTCTGACTACTTTCAAAACCTGCGGTCTTTGATCCAAACATTCGCCGCAAGCCCAGCCACTGCTGGGCAAGGAAACTGCGGCCGTAATCTCTACTCCCCCCCGCGGGCTCCTGGTCATGAATACCAGTCTTGGCATAACCTGTGTTGTAGCGCGCCGTGCCAAACAAAATATCCCAGATCGGAAACAGTACGGCAAAGTTATGTCCATGCGCAGGCCCGGCAGTTGACTCGTCGTACTCGATCGAATGGTGATAACGATGAAACTTTGGACTCACGAGCAAACGCTCACCGATTTTCCCGAAAGACATCCGGATATTGGCGTGTGAGTAACTCTCAACCAATTGGCTCAACACGACGATCAAAATGAACTGCCCGGGTGGCACACCAATCAGCTTGGACACCAATACAAAAACAATACTGCGCAATACGCTGTCCAGCAGATGATTGCGGTTATCGCTCCACATCGTCATTTGCCGCTGGCTATGGTGGACGGCATGCAGACTCCAGAACCAGGCAAACCGGTGCTGCGCACGATGGTAAAAATAATCGACCGCGTCGAATATCAACAGGTACATGATGAAACTGACCCAGGCGATATCGGTGACACCCGGCCACAACTGATCAACGTGAAAAGTCGTGAAACCTGACACGCTCGCCTGCCCCGACAAGGCATCCCAAATGGGCTGAATGGAGAAAAACAATGCCACTCTGAAAAGCCCAAGTCGATGAATCAGCGTGTACAAAATATCAATGCGCACCTGATGACGGTCTACCAGAGGTTCTACGGGACGCAGACGCTGCAAGGTGCCGAACACCACAACAATCAACGCAATCTGCAGCACGCCAATGAGTAACCACATCGTTCCATCGTAAGCATCTTCGATAAAGCCACTGAGTCCAAGATTAAAAAGCATGGGCTGGACAAGCGTCTCAAATAACCACTGCTGTGCGGAATCAAATAACTCGATTGCGGTATTCATCATCATTGCTTCAACTCAGGTAGCCGTGCAGCCGTGCGAAAGGCAGGATGCGTATCGATTGTGGCAAAACAAAACCCCTTTTGCTTCAGACCCTGGATCAGCGGCTCGAGTACCGCAGGCGCCCAGGGGTCTTTGCGAGACCAAATACCAAGATGTGCCAGCAAAATATCGCCACTGCGGATATTGCGCAAGGCTTGTTCAAGGAGCATTTGATTAGGATACTGTTCACTCGACAACTCGTCACCTAAAAACCCCGCAGGCGACCAGCCAACATGGGTAAATCCGCACTCGGCAGCCGCCTTGAGCAACGCGGGCGATGTCCGCCCTCCCGCAGCACGAAACAACGGCAGCATTTGTTTACCCGTCATTTGGTGAAAACGTTCGACCGGTCTTTTTAACTCGCGGCAATAATCTTCTGCAGACCAAATCTGCGATTTACCCTCAAGCGGTCCGGCACTTGCCCGAACCCGAAAGCGACCATCCGGCAAATCGGCCCGCCAGTAAACATGATCATAGGTGTGCGAAGCGAAAACATGGCCTTGATCACTGAGCTTTTTCCACCAGGGCGCCCAGGTATCGTCCAAACTCCCCCCACCGGTACGCGTGCGTTCATTGGCCAAAAAAAAGGTCGCGCGAACATCTTGGCGCGTCAGCACTTCCTCCACGAAAGGTGCGATCTCCATGTGCCCCGTATCGAAGGTCAAGTACACGGGCTTGGCGCACATGGCCTGCCGAGCGGGCTGTACCAACTCGGGAAATTGAGTTGGCAGAGGGGGTGCTGTGAGCTGAGTGGGCTGAGCGGGCTGAACAGGGCCTGACGGCAAGGAAGAGGCCTCAGTCAGGGACGTCACGGTCTCCGGCTCAAACACATTACCCTGCTCAGTTTCAGGCTGGGCTGATGCGGTCAACATCAACGCGCACATCAGCTGAGCACAAAAAACAAACCGAACGCGCCTAATCACGACTCGCATGGTTCAAGGTCCACACCCCGTGAGGTGACTTTCCGACCGGAATTTGCCTGACGACAGCTTTTTTCTCCAGATCGATCACGGATAGCTTGCCAGCCCAGCGCGTTGTCACTAGCAAAGTTTTCCCGTCTGCCATCATTTCCATACAATCCGGACCGGCTGGTGTGCGATAGGTATCCACAACTTTCAGCGTCTTCCAATCGATTCGGCTGATGGTGTTGGCAGTCCGATTGCTGACGAAAACATGCTGTTTGTCTCCCTGCGAGCGAAACGCGTGAGCGCCCTTGCCCGTAGGAATCTTGGTCTTAAGTACAGCCTTGCCGTTGGAAACGTCGTAGGCCTCGACCTCGGCGGCACCCGTCAGGCCAATCAAGAGCGTTTTATCGTCAGGTGTCAAATATAAATCAGCAGGTGTTTTTCCAACCTTGATTGTCCAGAGACGCTTTTGCGTAGCCAGCTCAATCGCGGTGAGCTCATGGCTATCCTGTAATGTGATGTAGGCAATTTTGCTTTTGCTGTCGATCGCAATGTGGCTGGGTGTCTTTCCGGCAGGGATGCGCTTGACCAGATTGAGCTTGAATTCACCCGCCTTGTTTTCCCATGTGTAGATGTCAACATGGTTTAGACGATTTGCAGCCGTCACAAACCATTTCATATCCGGCGAAAACCGCAAATGGTAGGGATCAACAATCCCTGTGAGCGTGCGCTGAACCTGCGCAGTCTTTGGATCTAGAAAGGTGATTGAATCACCCTCGGCATTCGCCACCATGACCGATTTTTCATCCGGGGTCAGGTATAGATGATGCGGCTCTTTGCCAACAGGGACGCGTTTGATTTCAGTCCATGTCGCAGGGTCGATCACGCTGACATCGGCATTGAGGGAATTCAACACCAGGATAGGCGGTGCTTTCTGCGCGGACGCCGTGCTGACAGCGCCTAACAATGTGGCGGTTGCGACCGCGAAAACACCCAGGGACCGACGAATAAAAATTTCAATGTTCATGTGCAGCCAGCGGCTAAAAATAAAGAAAAAAAACGTTCTCCTATTTTCTCACAAGACCATCGAAAACCTCGCATGCTTTCGTCAAACAAATCCATAAAGTATCAAGCTATCCGGGTTGATGTACCGCTGCTCCGGGATATGGCATACGCATTGTCAAAATCGAGCCGGATTCGGATTCGGTGCAAAACAAACTTTGTCGATCCGGACCACCGAAAGCGATATTCGTCACGGCTGAGGATTTTGGACTAGACCAGACCGCGATCGGCTCGCCTCTGGGGTTAATCAGCCAGACGTATCCTAGGCCAGGATTTGCAATCACCAGATTACCTGCTTCATCCATCGCCAAGCCATCCGGACCACTTGGACCATAAGACGTGAAAAACTGCCCAACCTTGGCTACGCCACCGTCTGGCATGAGCGGCACTCGCCATACGCAGTTACCTCGCGTGACACCCACATACAGGACACGCTCATCCGGCGACAAGACCAGACCATTAGGGCTGGGTACATTTCCCAGCAAGAGATCCAGCTGTCCTGATGCGCGCAGACGATACACGCGTCCGGTGGGATCATGCAGCCCCGTCTGCCCCTGGTCAGTAAAGTACAGATTGCCGCGGGAATCAAAAGTGAGGTCATTGAGACCTTTGAAACCCTCTGTATTGCGGCGTATCAGGTAGGGCATGATCTGCCCGGTTTGGACATTCAGTCTCATCAACCCATTTTTATAGTCGGTGATGAGAAGTTCGGTGGGCGACAAGAACTTCATCCCGTTGGGTTCGCCATCGTATTCGACAATCTGTGTCCAAGCTCCCTTGGGATCAATTCGAAACACCCGGCCGAAAATAATATCTGTAACGTAGAGATTGCCTGCCGGATCAAATACTGGCCCCTCCAGAAATGAATCCATTGCGACCCCGCCGCGATTGACATCGGCCCACTCGGAGCGCACACCCGTGCGTCTTAAGTGAGCGGGCATCTCAGTAAAAACTTCGGCTGTGGTGAACTCAGGAGCGTTTTTAAAAAACATGGGCTTGATCTCTTGAATAATAAGTAAATAAGACGTAACACTTAATTCTGACAGTTTTACAGCGGAAAACACTAAAATGGCTCTACTTAGGAGGCACTATGCGCGAACTTGATCGTATTGACCTCAAGATTCTGGATGTCCTGCAACGTGACGGTCGCATTTCGATGACCGATCTCGCTGAACGCGTCAATTTGTCCGCCACACCCTGCTCCGAGCGCGTGCGTCGGCTCGAGCGCGAAGGTGTCATCATGGGCTATTACGCCCGCGTCAATCCAACGGCTTTAGGTAAAAATCTACTCGTTTTCCTCGAGATCAAGCTTTCAGCCAAGTCCGACGATGTGTTCGAAAAAGTAAAAAAAGAACTCAGTTACGTCCCGGAAGTCATGGAATGTCACCTGGTTTCCGGAGATTTTGATTACCTGATCAAAGCCCGGCTACCTGAAATGAACAAATACCGACAGTTGCTGGGGGAGATCCTCAAGCGACTGCCTGGCTCGGCTGAGTCCCGCAGCTACGTTGTCATGGAGGAAATCAAGGAAACGCTTTACCTGGCGGTTGATCGCTAAACCCCTCAATTTTTACGTGCGCTCAAGGGTACGGACAAAATCCCAGAGCACTTCATTATCGGATGTCGCGACATTGAAGCGGAACCAGCTTGACCGCCGATCACCTGGATGAAAATAAGATCCTGGCGCTAACCATATCCCTTTTTCAAGCGCACGCGTTGCGACTTTCGCGCTTTGCTCGGCGTTGATTGGCAGTTTCGCCCAAAGAAACAACCCCGCGCCAGGCTGATCAAAAATCTCCATCTTCAAAGTCTGCATCTTCTCGACAACATGGACATGCGCGACGCGCAACTTTTCTTTCAAAAATTCAATATGGCGTGCATAGTGGCCTTCACTCAACACGTTTGAAACGATCCGCTCGGTGACCTGCGAGGACGTCAAACCCACTGCCATCTTAGTGCGCGCCAGATCGGCCAGCACCTCAGCGTGTGCCGCGACATACCCCACACGCAAAGTCGGTGTAATCGTTTTAGAAAAGCCGGAAATGTAAATCACCTTGCTCAAGCCTTCCATCGCAGCCAGACAAGGCGCCTCAGAGGGTGCGAGCTCTCGATAGATATCGTCCTCGATGATCCACAAGCCCTCGCGTGTCACCATTTCCAATAAACGCTCGGCATGGGACATGGTCAAAGAGGATCCAGAAGGATTTTGCAATACGGTGTTGATGAAAATCGCTTTGGGTCTGGATTCTTTAAAAACCCGTTCGAGCTGCTCAAAATCGTGTCCTTCGGCTGTGCGGGCAATACCAATCACCTTCAGGCCTGCCAACTGCAAAATCTGTAAAAGATTGCAATAACACGGGTCTTCGACAATGACCGAATCTCCCGGACGCAACAAGGTTCGCACCACAAGATCAAGCGCCTGCGTAGCACCTTGGGTCAATAAAATGTTTGAAGCTTCGGCCGGGACCGAAAACCGTCTCAAGGAGGTCGCGATTTGTTCGCGCAAAGAGGCCATTCCATAGGGATGGCCATACCCACCAAAGCGCGGACCCGGTACGCGACTGAGTGCGCGTAAAGCATGCTGCAAGCCGCTTTCATTGATCCATTCCCCGGGAATCCAGCCACAACCGGCTTTGGTCGGAACAGAGTGATCCGCGAACACATCGGACAATAGCCATGCCGCGTTGAGACTGGGGGCCGACCAAACCGGGGAAAGACTGGGCGATGCGGCGCGAGTATCGGCCACCCGGTACGCAGAACCTCGACGCGCGCTGACACGCCCAGTGGTGACCAAGCGTTGATACGCTTCCGCCACAGTAAAGGCACTCAACCCATGTGCAGCAGCCAGCGCGCGTACAGAAGGCAAGGCATCTCCCACGCGTAAAGTCCGTCGGTCAATCGCCAGATTGACCGCTTCAACGACTTGCTCGACGAGCGTGCGCGAGGACTGACGATCCAGATGGAGTGCAAAAGTATTGATCATGGTCGTTGTCCAAATGCAAACCAGTACAGTTTTGAGCTTCTACGCCCTGAATTCAATACAGTTTGCCATAAATCCCCTCAACTGTACTGGCAATTATTTCTACAGAGCCGTTACAGTGGTGCATTCGCTCGCAAACTGGAGAATTCCATGAACGCCCTCACCGAAAAAGTCAGCCTGTCCAAAGAAGTGGATATGGAAAATTTCTGGATGCCCTTCACTGCAAATAAGCAGTTCAAGGCAGCCCCCCGTATTTTGAAGAGTGCCAAGGGCATGTACTTCACCACCATCGATGACAAAAAAGTCCTCGATGCGAGTTCCGGTTTGTGGTGCGTCAACGCAGGACACGGTCGCGAAGAAATTATCGAAGCCGTTCACAAGCAAATGATGGAACTGGACTACGCGCCTCCGTTCCAGATGGCGCATCCTGTCGCCTTCGAAGCGGCCAAGGCCATCGCGGCCGTCATGCCAGCCGGTCTGGATCGCATCTTCTTTGCAAACTCAGGTTCGGAAGCTGTCGATACCGCACTGAAAATCGCACTGGCCTACCACCGCGCGCGTGGCGACGGACAACGCACCCGTCTAATCGGTCGCGAGCGCGGCTATAGCGGCGTCGGTTTTGGTGGCATCTCTGTGGGTGGCATTTTGGCGAACCGCAAGGCCTACTCTGGCGCGCTGATTCCTGGCGTCGATCATATTTCGCACACACACAATTTGGCTGAAATGGCCTTTAGCAAAGGTCAGCCTGCCTGGGGCGCGCACCTTGCCGACGACCTCGAGCGTCTCTGCGCACTGCATGATCCCTCAACCATCGCGGCTGTGATCGTTGAGCCCGTCGCAGGTTCGACTGGCGTGCTGGTACCGCCACAGGGTTACCTGCAGCGCTTGCGCGAGATTTGCACCAAGCACGGCATTCTGTTGATTTTCGACGAGGTCATCACAGGCTTCGGTCGTTTGGGCAAAGCCACCGCCAGTGAACTGCTCGGTGTGACACCAGACATCATCACTATGGCCAAGGCAATGAACAACGCTGCGATCCCGATGTCCGGCGTCGCAGCCAGCCGTCATGTCCATGACGCCATCGTTAATGCCGGTCCCGGCACGGCGATTGAGTTTTTCCACGGCTACACCTACTCTGCCCACCCTGCTGCCGCTGCGGCATGTTTGGCGACACAGGAAATCTACCGCAAGGAAAAACTGTTCGATCGCTCCTTCAGTCTTGCTCCAAAGTTCGAAAAGGAAATCCACGCTCTGCGCGGCGAGCCTTTCGTTAAAGACATCCGTAACCTCGGCCTGATGGGCGCGGTTGAGCTGGAGTCACGTGACGGCGCACCAGGCGCGCGGGCTTACGACGTATTTCTCAAGTGTCTGGAAAAAGGTGTCTTGGCACGCTTCACAGGCGACATCATGGCCTTCTCGCCACCACTGATCGTCAGCGAAGGGCAGATCGAAGAGATCTTCTCAACAGTCAGAAAAGCATTGCACGAAACCGCCTAAATTTAGCGGTCGCGAATAAAGGGGCGCCTCGAGCGCCCCTTTATAATTTTCTCTATCTCTCTTTTTTTGGAATATTTCGTCTCATGAAATGGCAACTGCCCTTCCAATCAGGTCGTCAACCCGTCCTCGCACGTAATCTCGTCTCCACCTCGCAACCTCTCGCCTCGCAAGCGGGTGCAGCCGCCTTCGCGCGCGGTGGCAATGCCATTGATGCCGCACTCGCCGCTGCGATCACGCTGACCGTCGTCGAACCCACTATGAACGGCATTGGCGGTGACGGTTTCGCCATCGTTTGGGACGGCAAAGAACTACATGGCCTGAATGCCTCCGGCCGCGCACCTGCAGCATGGACGCCCGAGCGCTTCAAAGGCATGTCCGCCATGCCACATCGTGGTTGGGAATCTGTCACTGTCCCCGGCGTGGTGTCGCAATGGGTTGAATTGTCCAAAAAGTTTGGCAACCTGCCTTTTGAGGATTTGTTCAAAGACGCGATCCGTCACGCACGTGAAGGCTTTCCGGTCAGCCCCGTGATCGCACGTCAGTGGAAAGATCAGGCCGCAGAATTGCACGTCCAGCCAGGTTTCAAAGAAGCCTTCATGAAAGACGGTCGCACTCCAGCCGCTGGTGAGATCTGGAAATTCGCGGACCAAGCCGACACACTTGAGGACATCGCGCGCACCAAGGGCGAGTCTTTCTATCGCGGTCGTCTGGCAAAAATGATCGCCGACTTCGCACGCGCAAACGGCGCAGTCCTGGATGAGGCCGATCTGGCTGCGCATCGCTGTGACTGGGTGGGTACAGTCTCCACCAACTATCAAGGCTATGACATTCATGAGATTCCACCTAATGGCCAGGGTCTGACTGCATTGCTTGCACTCAACCTCATCGAGCACCTGCCTTACGAACAAACCAAGCCTGGCTCAGCAGAACGCATGCACCTCGAGATCGAATGCATGCGGGCGGCTTTCGCTGACTTGTTTGAACACGTTGCCGATCCTGACTTCATGAAAGTCACCGCTCGCGATTTGCTCAGCAAGTCCTACGCAAAAGAACGCGCCAAACTGATCGACCCCAAAAAAGCAGGCACATACGGACCTGGTCAACCACCCTCAGGCGGTACCATCTATCTGTGCACCTCTGATGCCGAGGGTCGCATGGTCTCCTACATCCAATCCAACTTCAAAGGCTTTGGCTCTGGCGTGGTCGTTCCAAAAACGGGGATCGCCTTGCAAAACCGTGGCTGGGGCTTTGTCACCACGCCCGGACATCCAAACCTAGTCGGTGGCGGTAAGCGCCCGATGCACACGATCATCCCCGCGTTCATCACGCGCGACGGCAAACCCTCAATGGCGTTTGGCGTGATGGGCGGCAATATGCAAGCGCAAGGTCATATGCAAATGGTGCTGCGTCACATCTCCGAGGGCTACAACCCGCAAGCCTGCTCCGACGCACCTCGCTGGCGCATCAACGATGCGGGGGAGTTGACACTCGAGGCCGCTGTCAGTCCTGCGGTTGTCGATGCGTTGCGCGCCATGGGACACAAGCCTATCGTGGCGGCACCCGACAGTCTCGACTTTGGCAGTGCACAGCTCATTTCGCGTCTCGCAGGCGAAGGCGATCAGGCACCATACGCTTATGTCGCCGGGTCCGATCACCGCCGTGATGGCGAGGCCGTGGGCTACTAGGACATACATGATGCAAAGCTCAGCAGTCGCGATCCATCAACACGTTCAGTCACTGCTGAGCGAGTATCAGTGTCCTTATCAGTTCCATGAGGTGCGGGCAGCTTTCATGGGGGCGATCGCAAGCCCTTATGTGGTCGACCCGCTCTTTGAATTGAATGCCTTATGGGACGGCGAGTTCCCAGAACTCCCCTCGCAAGAAAAACTGGACGAGGTCACCAAAACTTTTCTGGAAGATTTTTGGGGGTTGCTTGCGGAGCATGCGTCAGAAGATGCGGTGATGCCATTCATGCTGACATCACTGGAAAAAGCGACATCTTTGAACGAACTCATCGCACACGCTCAATTGCGCGGCGAGGAGCTCGATGCTTTTCTGACAGGTTTCTTTCAAGACCAGGAGTCGCTGGAGCTTGACGAAGAAGTAGGCGAGAGTCTGGACATCCTCGAAGAACTCGTGCAGCTTTATACCAATATGGTCAACATGGAAAAAGGCACAGCGCTTGGTGTCTCAGAGCTCTCTGATCTCGCAGACAATCTACTCAAGATGACCGAGATGGCTGAGCTTGAGATGAATAATCTGATTGTGAGTTGCGCTTAATAAATGATCCTTTAATTGATGCGTGGCAGATTCGCAGCCTTAATCGCCTTACCCATCTGCACGAAGCCGGTCTGTAAGACTTCTTCATACTGCTTACCGGTCAATGGCGAGGGATCCACACCGAGACTCGTGAGTCGTTTTGCAACCTCTGGATTTTTAACTGAATCAAGCGTTGCTGACTGAAGCTTATCCACGATGGGTTTCTGTGTACCTTTCGGTACGGCCAGTCCCATCCATGAATCGATCTCGACTTCAAAGCCTTGTTCTTTCATCGTCGGTACGTCGGGGAGCTCAGTCCAGCGCATTGGACTTGCAGAGGCCAGCATGCGCAGCTTTCCACTTGTGATGTGAGGCAATATATCCGAGGGATTTTGAACGATCACTTCAACCTGTCCACCCAACAACGCTGTCACTGTCTCTGTACCTGATTTGTAGCTGATTTGCTCAAACTTTCCACCCGTTACCCGACCCAATTCAAACATGGCGAGATTGTTCGGTGCGGATGGTGCCCCAAAAAATACGCCTTTACCTGCTTTGGAAGCGGCAACAAGATCTTTCAACGATTTGTAGGGTGAATCGGCGCGTACGGCCACGCCATAACGAAAGCGGCCAAAGCCCGCGACAAACTCAAAATCATGAATGGTGTAGGTGAGATCCATCAAGTGGGGCATGATGGCTACAGTCGAATACGTCACAACGCCAACTTGATAACCATCGGGTTTCTGTTTGGCGATGTAGGCTGGCGTTAATGTTCCGAGTGCGCCTGGTTTATTTTGAACAATGACAGGTTTTCCAAGTGGCGCCTCCATCCCTTGCGCCAACGCGCGTGATGCGACGTCAGTGGCCCCACCCGCGCCGAAATTGACAATCAGCGTGACCTCGCGCTGGGGAAAGTTTTGCGCACTGACGACCCCAGCACTTGCCATCAACGCCAAAGCACTTAAACCTAACTTCAATTTCTGAATCATGTTTGCTCCGTTATTTTAGATATCACGATCATTTCATCGTTTACGACATGAAAAAGCCACCATTCACGTCAATGGTCGCTCCATTAATAAATCCACTACTTTCAGCGCATAAAAATGCAACGGCTTTGCCGACCTCTTCAGGGGTACCAATCCGTTTGACTGGAATTTGTTCAGCATACCTGCGGTTCACTTCTTCTCCGGCCTGCATGGCCATCTCTGTCAAAATCCGCCCAGGCGCGACACAGTTCGCCGTGATGCCGAAAGGACCCATCTCTGATGCAATGGCACGCGTCAGCCCGAGCACACCGGCTTTAGACGCCATATAACTCGGACCTGCCACGACTGACTTCGAACGGCCGGCCAGTGATGAGATATTGACAATCCTCCCGTATCGCAGTGCCTGCATATCCGGTATGAAGATTTGGCACATACGCATCACTGAGGTGAGGTTGACCTCAATCACCTTGGCCCATTCTTTGGGATCGAGTTGCAAGATCCCGCTAGAACGTCCATCGGGTTGCTTAGGCGAAATTCCCGCGTTGTTCACGAGAACTGAAACTTGGCCTATTTTGTCACGGATCGTTTGATGCAGTCTCGCCACACCTTCATAGTCTGTCACATCCAAGACCTGCGACATGACATTTGCTTGATGAAGGCTGCCAACCAGTGCGACCGCGTCAAAGGGTTCACGATCCACCATCACCACAAAGTGGTTGTCTTGTAATAAAGCTTTCGAGGTTTCTAAACCAATCCCTTGGCGAGCACCCGTCACAACCGCGATCCGTTTTTGACTCATTGAATCACCGCCGCATCAGGAGTGTAGAAAGTAATCGGTGGAAATGCGTTTTCATCGCAAATGACTTCGATCAACGTGGTTCCAGTATTTTTCTTTGCCTGGGCGATCGCAGCAGCAAGTTCTTTTGGATCCGTCACGCGGATACCATCGCATCCGCTATTTCTCGCGATCGCAGCGTGATCAACTGGCTTGAAATGAACAGCTGACGTGTGATCACCAAATTTCACATTCTCAGCATGTTTCTGATAGCCCAATATTCCGTTATTAATCAGAATCAGAGTGACTTTGATGCCCATCCGTGCAGCCGTTTCGAGTTCTGACCACACGTGGCCAAACCCACCATCGCCCACCACGCAAAATACTTCTTTCTGAGGTTGGGCGACTTTGACGCCAAGCGCCATTGGAAATCCCCAGCCTAAGCCTGCCAGCCCCCGGGGAGTGATAAAACGCATACCCGCTTTGAGAGAAACCAGAAAGTTTGCGATCCATATCGAAGAGTAACTCGCATCCGCCACGACGATCGAATTGTCTGTCAGCTGAGACTGAATCTCCTGCATGATGCGCTCAGGTCTGATCGGCATGGCATCCGACTTTCTGACCTCTTCGGATTCTTTAAAGAATGCCGCGCGTCCGGCAGCGATTTTTTTCTCCACGGCTGTCCGCGCTTCTTTTCTGATCGAGCTATTCAGTGCCACGATCGCGTGTGTCAGTGCCGACAGTGTCAGCTTCGCGTCGCCTACCAGCCTCATCGCTTCGTAGTTTCGCCCCACTTCGTTGCCATCAATATCGAGGTGGATAAAAGTCGCACCTTTTGGATACAACTTCCATGAGTCCGTCCCGTTTTGATTCGTTCGCGTGCCGATCAGCAAAACAACATCTGCACTTTCCAACAATGGGCGCTGATGTCGACCGGAACCATTCGGTCCCAGGAAATAAGTCATCACACCAAGCGAGAGTGGATGGGTTTCATCGACACTCCCTTTACCCATCACAGTCGTCGCAACAGGAAGGTGGCAAAGGTCCTGGAGTGCCGAGAGCTCCTCGTGCGCATGCGACAAATGCACACCGCCGCCAGCAATGATGAGCGGATTTTTTGCCTGGGCCAGCAGTTCGGCCGCTTGCGCAATACATTCAGAAGAAGCTGTGACACGATCAAGCGGGTAATGACCCAGTGTGTATTTTCTTTTCGAAGCGCCATATGGTTGAAGCAAAATATCTGCTGGCAGCATCAGTACGGCGGGCCCCGGTCTTCCAGTGCATGCGGCTGTGATCGCCTGGTCGATGTAATCCTCGATCCGTGATACTTCCGTCACACGACGGACCCACTTGGTGACCGCCGTGAACATGCCGATGTGGTCGAGGTCCTGAAAAGCGTTCCGATCCGTATGCTCTGCGCTGACGTCTTGGACAAGTGCCAGCAAGGGGACAGAGGCCTTCAAAGCCTCCGCCAGTGGCGGAACCAGGAGTGCCGCGGCAGGGCCATTTTGTGCAGTGACCACGCCGATTTTTCCACTCACGCGCGCATAGGCATCGGCCATGTAGCCACCCGCGTTTTCCGTTCGGTACGCGATTTGTCGAATTCCTTGCTTTTCAGCCACAAGGTGCACCATGCTAGGCAAGCTTTGCCCGAATATCGTGTCGACGCCATGCCGCTTTAACGCACTCACGACGGCATGAGCGCCCGTATTTTGCGCTGTCAAACCGCTGACCCGCAAGGGTGACATTGAACTTGTCATTTTTATTCCATTGAAATCACGATTCATACTTTATAAGATCAAGAAAGCTTCTGAGTCAACGCATCCTTAACCTGCTCAATCACCTCGGCCCACTTTCCAGGCGAGGCTTGTCTGAATAGCCGCACAGTGTCATACCAGTCCGTATCCGACCGATTCAACTGCCAACGCCAGTCAGGCAAATGCGGCAACATCACCCAAGTCGGCCGACCCAGCGAAGCGGCCAAGTGCGCCACACTGGTATCCACACTGATGACTAAATCCATGTGTTGGCATAAGGCGGCGGTGTCAGAGAAATCGTGAAGATCGGCGCCGAAAGATTGCAGCCTGCTCTCGCCGCTCAACACCTGTTGATCTTGGGGACGAATCTCTTTCTGCAAAGAGTAAAAATCGTGGCGTTCACTCAAGAGTGAAAGCATGTGGGTCAGCGTCACGGATCTATTTTTATCGTTCAGGTGTGTGGGGCGGCCACTCCACACAAGCCCAACTCTGCATCTATTTTTGACTCCCAGACGCGCACCCCACTCTCTGAATTTTTCCTCGGATACTGAAAATGGACTCACAAGAGCAGGAATCGCCTGAAGGTATTTTTCCAACGCAAAAGGAGCACTTAGAAGAGGTAAATGCGCATCGAACTCGACCATAGGATCTTGCGCAGACTGCACATTGATTTGAGGGAAATTAGGTCTTAAAAAACTGACAAGCTCGTGTTGAACTCGAAATATGATCTCAGTTTTGGGAAACAGCGTATTCAAGGCCGCAACGTATCTGGAAAACTGTATGGTGTCTCCAAAACCTTGCTCGGCATGGATCAGCAATTTACATGGCTGAGCTGCTTTAACAGATTTAGGTGGCTGCCAGCGAGGCCCCTCTATGCCATGTGACGCAACGCCATCTAACCACCGCCATTCATAATCCTTCCATCCTTGAGGTAAATTTCCCAGTAATAAATTCAATTGTGCCCGGTTCGTTCGCGCACCTGCATGATTGGGATCCACTTTGAGAACATGATTAAACTGACTAAACGCTTCGTCAAATTTAAACTGATCTCGGAGCGCCACACCCAGATTCACGCGCACCTGCAATGCATCGGGCTTGATCTGAAGAGCCCGTCGGTAAGCATCCTCTTCATCTTGCAGACGCCCCATCACACCACTGATTTGACCGAGCTGAAAATACAGCTGTGCAT
>JACCDX010680843.1_pt1 | contig 27887 bp, 27 predicted proteins | sample 7449681 | NCBI WGS metagenome assembly JACCDX01 (sample SAMN15323450, study PRJNA562643) | freshwater metagenome | isolation source: river surface water | place: USA:Blue River Watershed | collected 2017-08-18
ATAGTGAATTGTAATCCATAACTACTACAGGTTCAAAATAAACACCAGGTGTTGGTACGAATACAATAGCACCTTCATATGAAGCTTTATCAATATCATCATCATTTAAATCTTTGACTACAAAACCTTCTTCACGAGTAATCTTTGCTACTAATGAGAAGATTTTAATACCTTGGCCTTTTAAGAATAAATACGAGAAAGGCACAACACATACATTTGCCATACCAATATTACTAACTAATACTTGACGGTCATCCATTAAACGATTAACTAAGTCACAATCTTTAATACAATATACAGCAATTTCTTGAATATCTTTAGATGTACCACGTTTATAATTAGCAAAAAGTTGTTTATAAGGTAAATCTTCTTTTTGCATTTTCATAAAATGTTTTGCAACATTATCCAGTTTATATGAATCTAATTTATAATCACGTTGCATTACTTTAAATAAATCAATTTGAACAATACCTTCAATATCAATGTAATACAAAAAGTTATCACCAAGTGCCGATGACGAAAGTTTTTGTTCAGTAAGTTCAACTTTCTTTTCACGACTTGATCTTTGTAAAACATTAAAAAGTTGTTCAACATAAGGTGCGATTAAGCCACCATTTCCAGTTTCAGCGCGTTGATAAAGATATTTCCAATCAAAACCCCAAATATTATAACCAGTTAATATATCAGGGTCAAGTTTTGCAATAAATTTAGCCCAACCTAAAATAAGTTCTTTTTCACTTTTAAAACTTTCAACAATTGCATTTTCAATAGGGTCGCAAGCTCCAAGAGTAGCAATATATGAAAGTTTACATTCGCGATTACCGAATTCATAAACAGTTGTACCAATTTGAATAACTGGGTCAAGTGGATTAGATGCTTTTGGAAAACTACCATCTTCACTAACACACTCTAAATCAAAAGATGCAACAAGTACTTTTCCAATAGAGTTTTTCTCAATTTTTTCAATTTTATCATAAACACAATTTACTTCAATTTGACAACGCGAATGTTTGTTATTTAAATCATATTTATCATCACCAATTCCAACATTTCGCTCATAATTTCCTTTTTTAATTACCATCCAACCAGCAGGGTCAATATTTTGAGTATGGAAAAAACGAAGCATTGATTTTACTTTTGTTTCACAAAGATTTTTTGATAAATCAAAAGTTTTATTTAGTCGTGAAATGCGGAAAGTTTCTTTCAGTATTTTTGTTTTAAACCCATTATATGCTGTACTACTATGAAAAGTAAATTTAGCATATTTAAAAAGTTCATTATTTGTAAAACCATAAAACTCTTTTCGTTCTACTAATTCAGCATTTACTAAACCTTTACTATGCCAATCTCCAGCAGCATCTTTAAGTATATTGATAAAAAGTTCAAAGTTTTTAGGTATAGTCAATTCTTCAGGTAATGATAGGTAAAAATATGGTTGAAAATCTAATATATTTACACAAATAGAATGACCTTCATCCGTAACACCATAACCACGGATCATTTGTTTTTTCAAAAATTCGCGTTTTTTATAAGGTTTTTTATAACTTTTATTAGTATCAAATGTTGAAAATGAATATTCAACATTCGGGTCTTCTTCTTCAGCATCTTCATCTTTTACTTCAACAGATTGGTCAAATTCTTGCCAATCAATAATTTGAAATAATAAATCTTTATTTTTAAAATAGTTTGTTGGTAGATCTTTTCGTAACATTTTTTCAAGTATGTTGTTGAATAATGGTAATGATAATAATGATATTATTATCTTATTCTATTATATTATTATATCTTTATATTCTTTTTTTTCCTTATTAAATCATTTTTTTCTTTTTTTTAACAAAAAAGAAAAATATAAAAAAGATAGCGTAAATAATTACTAAAATATTGGAAATAATAATATTTATATATTATATTTTTTTATATAATCGTAAATCATATTTTTTTAAAAAAAAGATAAAAAATGATTTTTTATTTATAAAAAAAGATAAATGTGTGTATATAAAGAAAATATATATAATTATTTTTAATTGAAAAAAATGAGTATAAATCATACGGGATTAGATAATTTAGGAAATACGTGTTATGTAAATACTATGTTACAAATGCTTATGGCAATCCCTGAATTAAATACTTATTTTTTAAGTAATGAATTTGTGGAGGATATAAATAAAAGAATAAAAATTCTTATTTTAAATAATAAACAATTAACACCGAATTTTTATTTAACAAGATCTTATTCGTGTATGATAAATGATTTATATAAAGATACATATTCTTCATATACTCCAAAAAGTATATATAAAAAACTAAATTCATATCATTCTCAATTTGTATTTGGAACGCAACAAGATTCAGCTGAAAGTTTAGTTGTAATGTTAGATGCTTTTCATGAATCGTTAAAATATGAATTAAATGTAAATATTACTGGAAATGTTCAAAATGAAATTGACCAATTAATGCTTGATGCAGCAAAATCAATTGATACCACAAATTATTCAAAAATATATGACCTTTTTGGAGGACGTATATTACAATCTATTCTTTGTAAAGAAGAAGAACGAAATAATGAAGTATTATCAAAACGGTTTGAACCATATTTACAAACAATATTAGAAATTCCACAAGGTGCTGAAACAATTTATGATTGTTTAGATGAATTTTTTGCGGATGAATCATTAGATGAAGATAATTTATATTATGATGAAAAGAGTAAAAAAAAGGTAGCAGCAGATATATGTAAAAAATTTGTTAATTTACCACAATACTTAATTATTGTTTTAAAACGATTTAAACAGAATAATATGGGTATGATTGTTGGCAAAAATAAGTCAAAAATCGCGATTCCCATTGATGATGATTATTTAGATTTGTCTGATTATACCGTTGGGTATGATGTAAACAATTCTAATTATCAATTAATTTCTGTAGGACTTCATAGTGGAGGTTTACATGGTGGGCATTATTATGCATATGCTAAAAATAGCAATGATAATAAATATTATGTATATGACGATTCAAATGTAACATTATTGGATTTAAATAATTGTGAAGAGGATTTATATAGAAATGGCTATTATTTTATATTTAAAAAAATAGAAGAATAAATATGTAAAATAAAAAATAATATATATTAAAAAAATATATAAAAATATATAAAAATATATAAAATTATAAAATGATTATAAATAAAATTATTTATTTATAATAGATAATTATCATTTATTATTAAATATGAATATTCAAAGTAGAAATAGCATGAATGGAATAAAAAAAGTTTCAAATGAGCAACATAAAATAATACTTTCATTTAACAAAGCAATTTTATTAGTAATCATCATTTTAATTCTCTTCTATTTAACTTATTATACATATAAATATTATTCAGTTGCTTGTGAAAATAAAATACCATTATATCAATATTTAACTAATTTTGGAAATCAATCATTTTGTATTTTACTTCCACAAAATATTTCAGAAAATACAATAAATCATACGATAAGTGAAGAAAATGAATTAAATATAATGAATTCTATTAAAAATGTAAGTGATGAAGTTTTTCAAATATCAAATCAATTATATACATATGACCAAGCTAAATGTAAATGTGAGTCATATGGTACTCGTTTAGCAACAAAATCGGAACTTACACAAGCTTATAATAATGGTGCTCATTGGTGTAATTATGGATGGATTGAAGGAAATGAAGCTTATTATCCTGTTCAACAATGTGAATTAGATAGAAAGGCTAAAAATATTAAAGATTATAATGAAATATTAAAAAAACATTATGAAGACCCCAATAAATATACATTAAAGATGGTTAATGATGCTCGTCAAAAAATGTATCGCGAAAATTCATTAGATTTTTGTGGGTCTAGTGCTGGATTAAATGGTGGATTATTTGAAAATAAAAATATAAAATTTGGTGCAACGTGTTTTGGTAAAAAACCAGCTGGAATGAGTGTACGTGAAAAAGATGCTAAATGCAATGATCCATTTCTTTCAGAAGAGATAGAAAAAATAAATAAAGAAGACGTAAATAAAGCTACGTGTGGTGGTATTTCTAAAGATGATGTTATATCTTCATTTAATTATGATACATGGAACCAAAAATAAAATGTTAACGTAAATAAAATAATATAAAATAATATATAAAAATTGATTTTTTTATATTTATCTTTATAAAAATAAATATATTTGGTATCATTATTCTATTTTTAAAAGATGGAAGTTATCGTAAATAATCATCCATTTCAAATGGAAAATAATATGATGCCTATTAAAAAAAGAAGAATTACCGAAAAATACTTTAAATCTTGGTTTAAATCAATGAAAAATATATATGATAATATGTATCAAGATAATTTATATAATATATATATAAATAAATCTATTACTATAGATGATATGTTTCATTTATTTTTAATTCAAATGAATTTTGAATCAAAAAAAGTATTAAATATTGATTTTGAACAATCTTTTACATTTGGTTCTATTATATCTACATTTGATATATTTGCCAAAAAAAAATATAATTTAAATAAAAAATTAATTCAAGAATTAATACCTATTATTGAAGAAAAATATACAAATTATGATTTTATTGAAAGTTCATCATGTAAGCTTTACATGGATAAAAGAAATAAAATAATATATAAAGAATTTGATTTTTTTTCATTATTAGATATGGTCCAAGAAACATTTATTCAAAAAATATTATATTCATATTTACCAAATAATATTGGTCAAATATATGGAATATTTAAAAATAATTCAGGAGATTTAAAATATATTTATAGTCAAACTTATTTTCAAGATGGTACATTATTTTCAAATTATCAATATTTAAAGAAAAATCAAGCATTATTTATTTTAATCAATATATGTGAACAATTAGAAATACTTCAAAAAGAAGTAGAATTTTTACACAATGATCTAAAAATAAATAATATTTGTATTGATATTATTAAAAATCAAGTTTATTTAATTGATTTTGGTTATTCATCACTTGTTTGTAATGAAAATCTAATTTCAGGTCATCTTGAACTACATTTAGAAGAATTTAATAAAAATAAATCTTTAGAAAATTTTACTAAAAATAATATTTTAACACACGAAACAATTATTCAAGATAAATATAAATACTCTAGCGATTTATTCTATTTAATTTATACTATTTTGTATTATTACAATAGTCAATTTAAAAATCCTATTTATGATATATTATATGATCTTTTTAATATTAACGATTCCATAAAAGGAACCATTAATATTTTTGATAAAATATATTCTTTAGAACATAATTCATTTGAACACGCTGGTTTTTTTATGACAAAAAGTCACGATTTATTTATTGAATATTTTGGTAATAATATTGTATCTATTGATAGATTTTATGATAATTTTTTACCAGAAAATCTAAGTAATTATTTACAAAAATATGTTGAATTTACTATTTAATTTAGTAAAAAAGTAAAGATTAAAAATATTATAAAAAAATAATTTATTTTATAAAAAATAATTAAAAATAAGATTAAAAATAAGATTAAAAATAATAATTTATGAAATAATTAAAATAAAATATGAATATAAAAATAATTTTATAAATAAAAATAATTAAAATGAGTTCATATATTATACTTTATTTAGGAGGATTTTTTTCTTCTTTCTTTTATTATAATATTATAAAACACGATATGATAATAACACATGAAAAAAATATTGATATATTTTTATTTTTTTATATTTTTACCATTTACTTTATTTTACGATTTTTTCTTTTTTTATTTCATTCATTTCAAATGATTAAATAATTATTTATTTTTTAATAAATATAAAAAAATGAAATAAATAAATAAAAAAATAAAGTTTAAAATAAAATGAATATAAAGGTTAATTTTGAATATAAAGGAATAATATAACAATCGCATTATGGAAGAGTTTATACATGTTGAAGAAATCAATGAAGATGATTATTTAGATGAAATGGATCTTGAAGTTATTGACTTTATTAAAAATCTGGATAATATTGAACAAAAACCAGAACCATCTCCATATAGAATATCAACACATACATCAAATGCTACTATTAAAAATGATAATTATCCAAATTGTGAATTAATGATTGACATTAATTATGTAATTAAATATTTAACTGAAAAAATTATATATGATAATTTTTTAAATCGTGTTGAACATCCTATATTTCAAGGTATTGTTGTTCATAACAATGATTGTAGTATGATTATTCGTTTTGATGATGATATGCATCGTAAAGTAAAATATGTGCCAAATACGGTGTGTTTAAAAAGTGTTATAAATAAAGATACAAAAGAAGTTGAAACGATTGAATATTTTAATGAGCATGATATAGAAGGTACAAAAGAAAAACTTCAAGAATTTCTTCAAAATTATTCATTTAAATTTGTTCAAAAAAATCATAAAAGTAAAATGGATGAAAAAAAAAAAGATGAACAAATTGAATTTGAAAAAAAAAATATTGTAACAACATATAATATTTATACTGGAGTTGTTAATAATACATTAACATCTGAAAAAAATGAACAAAAAGAGATTGAAATAATTGATGAACAAAAAATGAAAAGTGAAAATAAAATAAAAAAAGAAGTTAAAAATGATGATGATTATATGTATAATAGTTGTTCAATTATTGTAAAACCATCAAAAGATATTAAAGCTGTAAATATTCGTCTTTTTAGTGATTCTGCAATGACAATTACTGGTGGATTACATGAAAATGATGGATATTATGCTGCTCAAGCATTATTAGATGAATTTATTAAAAATGAGCATATTATTAAAGGAATTAAAAAATTAGATATTCACGCTTCAACGGAAAGTGCACGACGGAAAAATAAAGTAATATATCCATTACCATGTGACGATTATATTTCTGGTTTAAAGGTAAATCATAATGTTACACTTATTAATTCTAATTTTGTAACAAAATTTAGAATTGATTTAGAAGTTTTATATAAACTGTTGGTTAAAAATGAAGAAGATTTATTTGTTGTATATAATCCAAATCACCATCGTGGTATTCAAATTAGTTATTTTTGGAACCCAAAAATTGAAAATGATAATAATACAAATAATACCAATATTACAAATAATACCAATATTACAAATAATACCAATATTATAAATAATACCAATATTATAAATAATACATTTATTCAAGATGGAATTTGTCATTGTGATAAGAAATGTAGTACTAAAAAAAATCGGAAAAAAATATATTCCGTTTTTGATATTAAAAAATCGGTAAATAATGATAATGCATGTGTAAAAGTTAAAATTTGTGTATTTAAAACGGGTTCTATTAGTTTAATTGGTGGGACTTCTGAAATACATACAAAAAATGCATATATTTTTATTAATAATATTCTTGAAAAATATTATAAAGATATTGTTACTATATCCATTGATGATTACTTAAATGAAAAGAAAAATAAGAAAAATGAAAAAGTTGCTGAAATATTAGATGTTTTTCAAGAAAACCCTAAAAAAGAAAAGAAAGAAGAGCTTAAAAAAGTAAAAAAAGAAAAAGTTAAAAAAGAAAAGGTAAAAGAGGAGAAAGTGAAAAAGGTAAAAAAAGAGAATAATTCAAATATTATTTTTAAAGAAAGTGAAAGTACATTTAAAGAAAATATTAAATTTAAAATTATCCATATTTCAAAAGAAAAGAAGAAAAAAAGTTCTAAAAAATTAAAAAAAAAAAATGAAAATAAGTAAAAGTAAAACTAAAAATATATAGGAATTATATTTTTATATTATTTAATTTATTTTTTAACAAATTCATATAAAAATAATAAAAAATTATTATTTTTATAAAAAATATTAAATATTCGTTCAACTTAAAAAACTTTTTTATATAAAATATATATAACAGCGCGTTTAAATTTTATAAAATGTCTTCTGCTATTAATGCTCCAAGCAACCCTAATTATATTGTTGAAATAAGAACTGTACAAATTTGGGCTTTTAAAACCCTTATTGAAGCCCTTAAAGAGATTATTACTGAAACAAATATTGATTTTCTTCCCACGGGTATTCGTATTATTTCCGCAAACCCTTCATCTACTATTTTAGTTGTTGTTAAATTAGAAGCTGATAAATTTGAAAAATATTATTGTAAACACAAAGTTTCCGCTGGTGTTCTTATGATTAACTTTTTTAAAATTATTCGTGTTCTTTCGGGAAATGATAGTTTAACACTTTTTATTGAAGAAGGTGCTAATCATAAACTTGGTATTAAAATAGAAAATGCTGATAAAAATACTGTTACAACTTATTATATGAACCTTATTGATGTTGATCATACTCAATTTAATATTCCTGCTATTGAATTCCATTCTATTATCACAATGCCAAGTGGTGAATTTAATAAAATTTGTAGAGATATGCATAATATTGGTAATGTTATTGAAATTAAATCTATTGATAATCATATTATGTTTTCGTGTGAAGGTGATTTTGCAAGTCAAGAAACAATTATGGGGGAAAAAAGTAACGGATTAAACTTTATTAAGTCAGAAAATAGCGAAATTATTCAAGGGTATTATAATTTAGAACATTTAGTCCTTTTTACAAAATGCACGAATTTAAGCCCTACCATAGAAATTTATATGAAGAACAATTATTTGATAATCTTCGCGTTTTCTGTAGGCAGTTTAGGTTCAGTAAAATTGGCCCTCAGTCCGCGCTCAACTTAGCATACTCAGTAATAAAACTTTTTTAAAAATAAAAATTATAAAAAATATATTTTTTTTATAAATTATTTTAATTTAGTATTTTTTTAAATACTTTTTTTTTACAAATTATTTTATTTAAAAATATTATAGTAAATCGTTATTATTTTCTGCATATAATTCTATTAAATAATTATTATACTTTTCATAATCAAATATTTCAAGTTCCTTTATATATATTTCGTATTCATTTCGTTTACATATATATTTATTTTCAACATTATTATTAAATGTTTTAATTATATTTAATAATTCACTTTTCCAATCATAAGAATTATAATATATATCAATTTGAACAATTCTTAATATTGAATATCCATTATCATTTGCTAATTTCATTTTATATAAATCAGTATATCGTCTTTTATCACAAGAAGAATTCCATGTTTTAATATCTTTAAAATGATGACATCCATCTAATTCAATTAATAATTTTAATTCATCAATACATACATCAAATGGTAAAAATCTATTTGTAAATTCATTTTTAGACCAATCAAATTTTTTTTCCAATTTTATTTTATAATGTTGAATTAAAAAATCGTGTAAAATATTTATACTTTTATTTCTACAAAATGGGCAATCCATATTACGTTGTATTCTTTCATATGGTTGTAGATTAAAAGTATGATTTTCGCCATTTTCATGTTTATTTTTACATATCCAAGAAATGTTTTTTTGTGAACCAACTGAAATATCAAATATTGTATCTTTATTTTTATTATCCCATTCTTCAATATATTCTGGATATAAATATCCTAAACTTTGATGTTTGCATATTTGTTGTGGTGATTTTATGCAAAAAGGGCATTGCGTTAATTTTATTTCTATAATTTCACGATTTTCATTTAACTTTATAAAACGAGTTCTTGAATTTACAGAACATGTCCATATGTGTTGACACCGCTCATCTTCATTTTTATCTTTATGAACACATCCTATTTGACATTTCCAAAATATTCTTTCATTTGACCTTATACTTAATTCGTGTGGTTTTGACTTTTTATTTAATATTGGATGAAATTCTTTTGCTAATTGTGGTATTAAAAATTCAATACTTTGGTGATAGCAAATTGATTGAGGTGATACCAAACAATAAGGGCATTGTGATTTTTTTATTGTTCTATGATATACATCGGTTTTCCATCTATGTTTACATTTATCTATATTTATTTTATCATTTGTTACTATTTCATTTTTATATTTACATCCTTTTTTACATATCCAATTTATTATTTTATTTGAATTTAAATGTATTGTTTTTGGGTCTAAATCACCATTTAATTCATAATCCCATTCTTCTAATAATTCAGGTCTTAAATAAGCAAGAGATTTATGATAATCGCAATGTGTATCATTACAATATGTACAATGACTTTGACCATCTTTTAAATTTTTATAACTATCCATTTTTACATAAATAATTTGTTGATATTCGTGTATACAACCACATTCTGCATCATTACATATCCACCAAGCATTATAATGACTACCTGGCGTATAATCATCCATTTCAAAATCACCGTTTTTAGTAGGATGCCAACATTTAGCAAGTTCAGGATATAATTTTGAAAATTTTTGATGTTCGCAATATTTTGTTCCATTACAATATGAACATATGTCAATATTATTAGAATATTTATATCTTATTTCCATTTCATAAGTATGTATACAACCACAATCCGATTTTTCTAAACATTTCCATATTATTTTTTTATGTGAACCTACACTTAAATCCAATATTTTATCTATATTTTCATTTAATGTTGGATGAATTTGATTTACTAGTTCTGGAACTGTTCTTATTTTTGGATTTACTTTTTTAGACATTTTATAAATCATATTTTTATTTATAAAATTATTTTATTATACTTTTTTATCTTTCATTTTTATACTTTTTTTAACAAATTATTTTATTTAAAAAAATAAAAATTATTACATCATAAGTAATTGAAGTTGTTCTAATTCTTCTGGGTTTAACCAATATGTTGGACCATAATCTACTAAAAGTTCTTCACCAGCTTTTACATCACGAATGGTTCTATAATAAATCTTATTATTACGTTGATAAGCTTCACAATTTTGGCGTTTGCGTTGTTGAGCTGTTTTAACACCGTTTACAAATTTCATTATATTTGAATGTTCGTGAGGAAGTGCATCAATAATATGACTATTTCCATCTTTGTGCATTACGCGGAAAAAATAGGTTTTGTCTTGACGCTTTGCTCCTTCTTCATCATCAATAATTTCACCAAGATATTCATCAATTCGGGTTTTTGCAGGAAGGTCGCGTTTAGAAAATACACCATAACCAGCTTGTTTAATGGTAGAACGGTCTAAATAATATTTTTTAGTATCAAACATATTTTTTAATTCTTTAAGCTCTTTTCTCGAAGTTTTATTATGTTTCGAATGGCCTGAATCACTCATTTTTTACTTATCTATATTTTCATTTTATTTTTTTTTATAAATTTAATTTAATTATTTTTTCATATAAATTTCATTTTGATGCAATATTTCTACTAATATATAATTTTTACTTTCTAAAAACTCTTTTATTCGCACATCATTTTTATCTAAATTTTCAATCATCATTAAATAAATAGGTTTATTAAATGAAAAACTTTCTAATACCTCTAATTCATGACCCTCTACATCTAATACAAAAAAATCAACTTTTTCTACATGCTCTAAAGCTTTATCTAATGAAATAGGTTTCATTTTTTTCTCAATTGTATTACTTTGATTTAAATATTTACTATAATGTGACGATGGTAATGTATTTACTATTCCTGATACTGCTGCGTGACAACCATTTACATATATAAAATCTAATTCTTCAGTACTATTTGATAATATAGTATTATAAAAGAAATTCGATACATTTCTATTTTTAATTAATTTCTTATATTCAATTGGATTGGGTTCTACTAAAACGCCATTCCATCCTAATGTTTCTTCATAAAATTTGGTATTACTGTATTTAATACCATCTAATGCTCCTGCTTCAAAATATATAGGATTTTCAATATTTATATTTTGAAAATATTTTTCATAAATATGTTTATCTTCTCCACATTGAGAATAATATTTACTCATTTTTTATAACTATATTTAATAAATATTTTATTTATTTTTGTAAAACTTTAATAAATGATTAAGTTAAAAAAATATAAATAAAATCTTTTTATATATTAAAGTAAAAATGACTTTAATATATCCAGAACATATTCGCAAATATGTTGGTGTTATAAAACAAAATTTAGATAAATGTTATTATTCATATTCTTATCAAAATAAAGAGTTAAACATTTCTGAAAAAAAAAAATTCCCTTATTTTGATGAACCATCCCGTATTTTAGCTTATAATAGTGCTGTACAATATAAGATTGATTATTCTACTCAAAATAATTTAGTATTAAATCTATATTCGATTGAAGTAGATGAAAATGGAAATGAATATTTTAAAGTAAATTTAAATGTACCTAATCAATTTTTAATTGTAAATATAAAAGATAAATCTTTAATTGAAAATTTTGATTGGCGTATTCAAAATAATTCTACTTATTCTACTACTTATATGAATGACGAAGATTATCAAAAATTTTATTCTTATTTAACTTACATTAAAAATAATTCAGATAATCCAAATATAACATATGTTTATGAAAATATGTTACAAACATTACAAGAAAAAGAACATAATCAATCAAATGATATAAATGAAAAAAAACGACATTATATACCATTTCATTTACTTAAATATGGTTTAGAACATGTTGATTTTTTAAATAAAAATCGTCTTGATAATCGTGATGAAAATATTGGACTTCTTTCTAAAAGTCAACATAATTGGAAATCTCAAGTACATGATGCTAAATTACGTGTAAATAATAGTTCTGGTAAAGCTGGCGTTTTTTATGGTAAATGTGGAAATTATGATTATTGGGAAGTGCGTGGTAAAGATTTCTTAGGAAATAAAATTTATAGAAAATTTAGTATTAATAAACACGGTTATGAAGGTTCTAAACACATGGCTTTTCATTTTAGAGATTTAGTTATTGATAAATCTTATAAACCTCATCAATTAGAAGAAATTTATAAAAAAGTTGTTCACGACTTTGAAAATTATCATTCAAAATATAATATAAATGAACTTGGTAACCAAATTGAAATAACTTTACTTGAAGTAGAAGATGATAATAATAGTGTTATTACTAAAGTAGATAATCAAATTAAAAGTATGATTGGCGACAATGATGAAGATGATGATTTTATTATTATAAATGCTAAATAATGATTATTCTTCGTCACTTTTATCATATTCTTCTTCATCTTCATTTTCATCTTCATTTTCATCATATTCATCATATTCATAAATATTTCCATACATTTTATCAAAAAAGGGAGCAATTGCTTCTAAAAACCAAATATAATCTTCTTTCATTAAATGAAATTCTTCATAAAATTCTTCTATATCCATTGGAGGTAATGTCATTTTTATAGTTATATAATTATATATTATTAAAAAGAAGTTCTTTATATTAAAATAATTATTAAAAAATAATTATAAAAATAAAATTAAAATTTTAATTATTCTTTATGTTGTAAATAATAAGTATTTTCAAAATGAGAACTTAAACCATCAATATCTTTTCGTAAATCTCCTGTTTTTAAACCTGTATAATCATTATTCCATATTTTAAAAATACAATTATTTATTTTTGGACTAATACTTAACCCATTTATTTTATAATTATGTTCATTTTTTTTCATTAAACTTTCCATTACAATATAATATACTATTTTTTTAAAATAATCATACGAATCACGTTTCATTAAACGTATTGACCAATATCCACCACTCATATTTTTAGGATCTTCATATATAGGTTTAATACCATCTCGCATTACAAAAAACATTCCACTTGATATATTTTTTAAATTTTTCATAATATATAATAAATCATAATATGTTTTTATTTCAAATACTTTTTTATATGAGCTCATTGACCAATCATTATTATCTGTTGGATGATACCATAATATCCATTTACTTTTAAGTTCAAAATTTTCAATATCTTCCATTTTATTTAAATTTAATGCTATTTAAATTGATATTTAAAAATGAAATAAACTATTTCTTATTTCTATTTATATATAAATAATAAAGTTCTTTAATATCAACGCATTTTAACTATATTCTATTTCTTTTATTAAAATTTTCATTTCATTTTCCTTTTCTTTTTTACCAAAAATAAATCCAATATATAATGATATTAAACTTGATATTGTTGTTAAAAATAATATATATTTTTCACTTGTTTCATTCCTTTTATTTTCATAATTGATATTTAATTTTGTTTCTTTATTCATTTTTGTTATATCAAAATTTTCTTTAAAATAATCTTTAAATTCTCCAATACATCCATTTGTTAAATAATCGTTTGCTATATTCCTATATTTTGGACATAAGTATGTACTACATTCAGATACATCATGACGAGCAACTGGGTCTTCAATTGCACCTAATACAATATATAAAATATGTACTAAAAATAATATTTTATATATTATTTTCATTTTTTTTATTTACTATTTTTTTTATTTACTATTTTTATTATTTACTATTTTTATTATTTACTATTTTTATTATTTACTATTTTTATTATTTACTATTTTTATTATTTTTACTATTATTTCTTATTATATTAAAATATTTTTTAATATAATTTGTATTTATGTAATAATTATAAATAATTTATATAATAAATAAATGATTCAATGAAGCTATATATTTATTATGATTATGATTATGATTATATTTTTCAAAATCTTCTAACATATTTTTAATTTCTATTATACTTTTATCATTATTATATGGTAATGTTTTTTCTTTACTTTTATTATGATTATATACTTCATTTCTACATATTAAACATATCGGTGTTTCATAGGTACTATTATTTTTACTCCATTCTACAAAACATGATTTATGAACTAAATGTTTACATTTAAAAAATATTCCATCTTTATGATTAATTATTTTTTCCATACAACAAAAACATCCATCTTCTATTATTTCACTATTTAATGGTTTATGATTTTCACAACAAAATAAATATTGATTTTTTCGCAACCGTGTTCTACATTTTTTACCATTTTTTGTTATTCCAATACATCTATTTACTGATACATTTAATTCTTGAAAATTATCAAAATTATCAAAATTATTTATTTCCATGATTAAAAAATAAAATAATTATATTCTTTATACTATAAAATCTTTTATATTCATTTTTTTATAAATAATTTTTATGATTTATATTTTTTTAACCACCACATATTTTTAACAAATGATTTATTTTTACTTTTATTTATACTTCCACCACTTATTACTTCACTTTGTTTATTATTTAATTGATGTGGTGATTTTGATGTATTAACATGTATATTATTTTTTAAAAGGACTTTTGAATTTATGATTCGTACACTATTATTTTTAACCATATTTTTAAAAAAATTAGATGATATATTTATTAATATATTTTTATAATTTTTTATTTGATTATTTATAACAATGTTATTTTGATTACTCATTTTAGAAACAAGTTTATTTAATGGCGAATTTGAAACACGCTTTATTAAATATGTTATATAATGATTACGAGTTTCACTATTTAAACTATTTTTTATATCACCAAAAGTTATTAAAGATGCTATAAAGTTAAAAAAATCTTTATTATTTGTTACAGATGAATCATATTCAATCATTTTAGAATAAAAAAGATGATAAGAATTTATATTTAATAAATGCTTTATAATATCTAATATTTTTCTTTTTGTTGATTTCTTTTCAATTATTTGTTCACGATTTATACTTGATATTTTAATAAATGTTGATGTAATCATTCTTATAATTAGATTTAATTCTTCTTTATAATTTTCTTTAGTAAGTTTTTTGTTTATAATTTCTAACATATATGATAATTCTTCATTATTTCGATTAATTGTTAATGGTCTTAAAGAATATATTAATAAAGCAATCATTAAAAATGTATAATTCGACTTAAAATCTTTCCACTCTTTTTTATCTATTTCTTTTTTATCTATTTCTTTTTTATTTATTTCTTCTTTTTTATTTAAATTATTCATATTTCATATATCAACTATAATAAATGAAGAATTTATTTATATAAATATAAAATAATATATATTTATTTATTAGTAAATATTCAATATCAAATTATTTAATATAAAAATATTAAATATGAAATTATTAAAAAAATATATGATTTATTTTATTCTTATTATTATACTTTTAACTCTTATTTATAAATATTTTAACAATAAAGTTGACGACTTCTCCTTTGAAGGAACTGCTACTTTACGAACCGTCACGCGTGAAGGTTCTAGTAAAGTTGAAAATTTTGAAAATAAATCTAATTTAAAAAATAATAATGTTTCAACTTATTATAAATGTAAAGAAAAACCTATTTCACCTATTTTAGAAGAAATTTTTAAAAAATATCATATTATTCATAGTGAAAATAAAAAAAATACTTTTGTATCTACTACAAACAATAAAATAAATTCATGGCAATTATATATTCCTTGTGGTTATAATTATGTTGAAAATGAATTACCATCTATTAAAATTGAAAATTCTGATAATAATCAATTATACATTTTTGGTATAAATGGTTGTGATAATATGGTTAGTAAAAATAATATATGGTCCGTCTTAAAAAAATATTATGGTTTTGATGAAGCTTCTAAAATTATGCCATGTTCATATGTTTTAGAAGATAAACATGATATGAAATTATTTGAACGCGACTATAAAAAAGATAATATATATATTATGAAAAAAAATGTTCAACGAAAAGAAGGATTAAAATTAACAAAAGATTATAACGAAATTATAAATGGTCCTAAAGATGAATATAAAGTTGTACAAAATTATATAAGAAATCTTTATTTAATCAACGGTTATAAAGTAAATCTTCGTATTTATTTATTAGTAGTTATTCATAATGATATGAAACATTTTTATATTTCTGATTTAGGAAAATGTATTTATACCAAAAAGAAATATAATGATAATGATTTAGATTTTGAATCAAATATTACTTCTTATCATCTTGATATGAATGTTTATAAAAATAATCCACGAACTTTTGAAGAATTACGCTCTTATATGAACCAAAAAGAAAAAAATCCAAATACCGGTTCTTTATTCTTTGTTAAAATAAATAATATTTTACAAAAAATGTGTAACGCATTATCTAACGAATTTTACCAATCCGAAAATATTAAAGCTCATAATGCTATTACATTCCAACTGTTTGGTGTTGATGTTATTATGGATAATCAACTTAATCCATATATATTAGAAGTAAATAAAGGTCCAGATATGAGTGCACGCGATGATGAAGATAAAAAAATGAAAACCATTGTTCAAACACATATGTTCCAAAAAGTTGGTGTAATTAATGATGATTATGTAAATAGTACCAATGTTTTTACACAAATATAATTTTTTCTAAAAATGTAAATCTTTTTTATTAGTTTTTATATTATAAAATGATATCTAAATATAGTATAGTATATTTAGGTATATAAAATGAATAATTCAATAGAAAGTGAAGGTTTTACAAATTTATTTTCATTACTCATTTTTATAATTATTTTAATTTTATTTTTATATTTTGCTTATCAACAAATTAAAAATATTTTTAAAATAGAAGATTTTTATGAAGAAAAGAAAGAGAAAAAAGAAAAAAAAGAAAATTTTATAAATATTTATTCATTAAATGATTTTTTATTTGATATGGAAAATAAAAGTGATGATATTGAAAATAATGATATTTTAAAAAATATTGTTCATAAAAAAAATATAGAAGTAAAAGAAAATGAAGAAGTAAAAGAAAATGAAGAAGTAAAAGAAGTAAAAGAAAATGAACTCTTTAATAAAAAAGAAGAAGAAATTAAAAATAATAAAATAAATAATCAAGTTATTCATTATGTTGTTGATAAAAATAGTAATAAAAAAAATATTCATTTTACTATTTTAAATGAACAAAAATTAAAATATTTAGAATGCACTGGATTTTATGATGATCATATTATGATTGATGTAAAAGATATTAAACATAAAGATGTTACCAAAATTATGAACAAAATATATAATAAATATACTTTTGTTTATCAAACAAAGGATGATGAAAATGCGATAAATTATTTTATTGAATATCGTCCTTCTCAAGAACGTTTTATTAAATTATATAATCAAAATGAAGATAAAGTATTTTATTTAGAAAAAATATTTTATAAAGAAAATAGTAATAAAGAAAATATTATACCACTTTATAAAATTTATTATTATGCTAATGAAATAGGTACTATATATAGTGATATGATTGAGAAAAATGAAACAAAAGTTTATCAAATTCGTTTAAATAAAGAAATAGGTGAAAATAATAAAAATATTATTTCATTTTCATTTATTTTATATTTATCATTTATAAAAGAAGATTTATAAAATAAAATTTAAAAAAAATATCATATTACATTAGTAAAATTATTTATTTTTTAACTTTTACTTTTTGATTCTATAAAATGGATAAAATTATATTAAATGTTAAAACATTATATGACAATAACAATCATTTAACATACGTCGTAACAAAATATAGTGATAACAGTGCTGCCATTAAAATATATAAAAAAGAAGTAGAAAGCAATTTAAATCAATATATAAAAACAATACAATTAAATAATTTATTATATTAAAATTTTATAATTTATTTTTATTATACCATAATACTATATCATTATTTATACTTTCTTCACTATGTGTATCAATATAATCTTCAAAAGTATTATATTGAGTTGTTTCAATGATATCTTTTTTAAATTTTATTATATTATTTCCAACCTCTTTTTCTGAAATTTGTAAAATATTTATTAGTTTATGTCCATTAAACTTTTCTTTTCGTTTATTTTGTAATATATTTTGATTTATTACTTCTTCCAATATATTTATTTTATTAAAATATAATAATGCTTCATATTGAACATTTTTATATTCAATATTATTAAAAATAACATCTTCATGTACAATATTTTCCTTAAAATAATTTTGAGTATAATGTACAAAATCTTGATACATACTACGCATTTTATATCGTCTCATATGGTCGTGATTAAGAGTAAAATTTTCTACATCAAATAACTTAGGATTAAAAAATATGGATTTTATTATAAATTCATATATTTCAATATTATTAGCAAATCCATTAAGCCATTTTTCATAATCTAATCCCAAATATATACATATTTCTTCTGGATTTTCACTTAACATAATTGGTTTGTTAACATTACTTATATGGTTTATTTCTTTATGATGATTTTTTATATATAAATCAATTGTACTTTTTTCTATATTTATCCATAAACCAGCATTGCCAAAAGTTAGACCATAATGCTTTGTAATACGACCTAATATTGAACCTAAATCTCCGTATGAAAAATAAAATAAATCCATTGTTATATTTTGCGATTTTATTAAATCAATTTGAAAATAAATATGTTCATTTATTAAATATGAAAATGATAATACAGGCCCATTTTTAACCATTTCTTTTGGATGAAATAATTGTATTACTAAATCATATATATTGATTTGTTCATTAGGTATATATAATATATCTAAATCACCAAAATCTTCTTTTTGTGGAAGTTCATATAAAAAAGTAATAGCTAAATGTGGTGCTAAAATAGATATTATTTTACTTTTAATTTGATTATACTCTTCTTTTGTTAAACGTTTTGTTATTACGGTTTTTAATGCTTTTCCACCCATTTTTATATAAATATATAATTATATATATTATTATTTCTCTTATATTATTTACGATATATTATTTCTTTTATATTATTTACGATATATTATTTTATTTATTTACATTATTATATTTAATTATATATAAAAAAATTGAAATATATATTTTGTAGAAAATAAAGTATTCATTTATTAAATATAAATACTATTTTTTAACTACGACAAAATGGAAATTGAAACAGGTCTTAACCCGATTTCATTACTTTCTATTTTTGATAAAGAAAATGATGTAACCAATCTCTCTACGCTATTTGAAAAAGCGTGTAAAGATAATAAACTAGAAATTGCTCAATGGATTTATTCCGTTGTTCAAAACAAAAAAGCTTTAGATACTGATTATGAAATAACAGAGTTATTTGAAAATTCGTGTACAAATGGATTTTTGGAACTAGCAAAATGGTTACATTCTATTTTTATCTTCAATCACGAAAAACCGTATTCTTATGAATATATTTTTGTAATGTCTGTTAGTAGTAACCAATTTTTGGTTGCTCAATGGCTACTTTCTATTAAACCCGATATTCATATATTAGGTCTTAATGAAGAAGATGAAGATAGTATAGATTATGATATGATTGAAATTATCTTTGATCCTCGTGAACCAAACCAAAATTGTTTGGCTCAAATACAATTTCTTTATTCAATTAATAATACTCTTATGATTGAACATATTAAAAAAATATTTTCCAAAGCAATGGAGCATAATAAAGTAGATGTACTAAAATGGTGTGAAGAAATTAAGCCGAAATTTGGTTCAATTTATACAACACCCATTGCTGACAAATTCTTTAAACGCGCTTGTGCAAAACAACAAATTGAACTTGTACATTATATTAAGTCCAAAAATCCTGATAAGTACCACTTTATTATTAATGAAAATGGGACTATTCGGTCAAATATTGAGTATATACTCAATATTCGTAATACAAAGAGTGTTCAACATATTGATACTTGTAGTATTTGTTATGAAGGAGTATCTTCTGTAGTCACTATTTGTGACCACCAATATTGTAAAAGTTGCATTCAACAATGGTTGAATGTGCGTACAGAGTGTCCTTATTGTAGAAAATCTTTAGATATGGATAACATTTTTAATATTTCACAAGAATAAAAAATGATTTATCATTTATATATAAAAAGAATATTATAAAAAAAATAGTATAAAAAGAATATAAAAAGAATATTATAAAAAGTAAAAATGAATTGTTTATTTTGTAATGATCTTATTCAAGAAAATGATTTAGTTACTTGTTGTACTAATAATCATACTTCTTGTAATAAATGCTGGAAGCATTGGGTTACTAACACATTATCAATATATGATACTATATGTAATACTGAATTAGATTGTGGTATGCCATATCCACAATATGGAAATGGAGAAGATGAAATTTATTGTCCAACATGTGGATTAGAATCAATTGTACAAAAAAATGGGACTTATATAATTTATAATATAAAAGGTGGTAAACAATTTGAACTTAATTATAAAGATGATAAAATAGACGGAATTTATAGAAGATATCATTCAATAAAAAATGGAAATGTAATTGAGAGTGAAACAAATTATATAAACGGAGTTCAAAATGGAACTTATATAGCTAAACATAGTAATGGTGTAACATTTATAACAAATGAATTTGTAAATGGAAATATTGAAGGAAGACGAATCATCAATGATAATGATGGTAATATTTATATGAACGAAGAGTATAAAAATGGATTAATGAATATTCAAACAATGTATAACAAAGATGGTACTAAAAGAGAAGAATATTTATTAAAAGATGGTAATTATGTTAAATAATTATTTTATTTATAAAAAATCGCTTAATTTTGTTTCACTAAATTTTTTCACTTTATTATTTATAATTTGTACAGTAACTTCACGTTTTTCTTCTTTTTTAACTAATTTTGGTTTCTCCTCTACTACATCATCAGTAAAAGGATTAAAAAACTCTTTCTTTTTTTCTTTTGTTTTATTAACCATTTCATTATTATCATTATCTTCATCCGTAAAAACATTAAAAATTTCATTTAATTTTGTTTTATTTTTAAATTGCTCTTTTTCCTTTTCTCTCCAATCACTTCTATCATTATATCTATGTTTATTATTTGGGTCAATATATTGATTTTGATTACTACTTTTAACAAATTCTATTTGGGGTGTATTTGATTTTGTTATTTCACGCTTTTCAAATGGATGAATAACTTTGTTTTCTTCTTTTTGCTCTTTATTATTTATAATATTTTGAAAAATATTTACACTTGGTTTATCAATATTTGACTTATATTTATTACCAAATTTCATTTTCATTGCCCCTTCATTTGCCAATTTATCTGCAGCATCATTGTATGTTGAATGTACATCCGTTTTTTCTGTATGAGCTCGGACTTTTAAAATAGCTATATTATATTTTCGTATATACGATAATGCCGTAATAATCATATCTTTATTTGGTACTTCAACACCGTCTTTCATAAAACCATCTTTCTCATAACGTGACCCAGTTCCTTGAAAAATATATTTACAATATTGCGAATCCGTAAAAATACATAGTCGCTTTTGTGATTTCTTTTCTTCACTTACTAATTCAATCGCGTGTAATATTGCTCGCATTTCAGCCCGATTATTTGTTAATTTTGTATCATTTAACGGTTCAGATAGCCGAATATTTAAATCTGGAATGATAATTCCATATCCACAATATACTTTTTTAGTTTCGGCATCTCGAATACAACTTCCATCCGTATAAATGATTACATTTTTGTGGGCATTTTCATCATTTAATACTTTCTCTATTTCATCTTGATTATTGGTCTCATAATCCTCTTTTTTTTGAATAAATTTCGGTTTATTATTACCAAAACCTTCTTCCATAAATTTAGTTGCTTCCACAATATTTTCAAACTTCTTGTAAATTGCACCTACAAATCCATCTATCGATTTTTTACAATCAGCCCAATTGTTATAAATTTTTGCCCCAAACTTTCCTTTATGAACTGCGTAATAAGGCATTTTTTATAAATTTTAAATCTATCTATATCTATAATAATAGATAGATTACAAAAGTAATTATTATATTTTAAATAATCCTTTTTTTATACTTTTTAATAAATAATAATTTGTTAAAAAAGAAATAATAATACTGAATTTTTAAGAAAATTACTTTTAGAATTTTGTGATATAAATAATGAAATATTTTATATCTTCTTTTTTACAATCAAAAATAATAGATAAATAATTTTTTATTTTTAGATTTAATATATAATAAAAAAGTTGTAAAATATTTTTCTTATTATATATTATAGTTTAACTAAAATGCAAAACATCCAAACATTTATAACTCATCCGTATACTCATAAGCTGTGTACATATATAATACCTCAAAGATATACAAATCAAGCGGATGGTATTTTAAATTTTGAAAATAATGGTTTATTAGCTCATGAAATACCCATGATTAATCCTTATTTTATAAATGTAAATTATGAAGAACTAATTGATACCAGTGCTTATTTAATGGATAGTGATGGAAATATTTATATAAAATTTTTAGCTGAGCTTGTAATCTTGTAATCAGTACATTAAAATTCGAAGATGTTTTAATTGATAGATATGATGATATGTATTATCTTAATACTATTATAAGTATTTTAAACCGTGAAGAAGATAAAGCAAAAGCACAAAATAAAAAAAAATTAGAAAAATTTATCAATATAATTACTAAAGACTTTTACATATTACAAGATTACATAAATATTAAAAATGGTGTAATATTTCCAATTTTACACGATGATCCTAAAGTAATTGCATCACATATTATTTATCATATATTGATATTTTTAAATGCTCAATATCGACGACCAGAAGATAATATATTTTATAAATATAAAATTCCTCATAAAGTTCATTTTAAAATAAGAGATTATGAGGAATTTCGTCAAAGAATTGTTGCAATTCGTCAACAAATCAATGAAACTACGTCTAATATGTCTAATATTTTTGGTGGACCTATTGGTGGACCAATTGAAGCAGAAGAAAATAATGAAGAAATAGATTTTAATTTTATTGGTACTCATACTATAAATTGTCCAAAAGATTTTAAATGTCCAATTTGTTTACGCACTACAACAAATCAAAACAACGCTATACCTGAAAATAATGGTTGTGTTCTTTTACATACTATTAGTGAAAGAATTGAACATAAAATATGTTTAAGGTGTGCATTAGAATTAGTTGAGCGTAGTGTAGATAATAAAATTAAGTGTCCTACCTGTAGAACCGAAATCAATATAAATCCAGGTATGACAGCTGGTAAAAAATCTAGATCTACAAAATCATCTACTACTAAAAAATCTGTATCTAAAAAAGCTGTATCTAAAAAAGCTGTATCTAAAAAAGCTGTATCTAAAAAAGCTGTATCTAAAAAACCTGTATCTAAAAAACATGTATCTAAAAAATTAACTACTAAAAAACCTGTATCTAAAAAACCTGTATCTAAAAAATTAACTACTAAAAAACCTGTATCTAAAAAAGCTATATCTAAAAAAGCTATATCTAAAAAACCTGTATCTAAAAAACCTGTATCTAAAAAAGCTATATCTAAAAAAGCTGTATCTAAAAAAGCTGTATCTAAAAAATCTACTACTAAATTAATTGTAATAAATAAATAAAGTATTTATAAAAAAAATTGATGGATAATATCATTTATTTTTATTTTTTATATAAATTGTATTGGGCTTCGGCCCGTGTTTGCCTCCTGATAAAAAAGGAGTTGCCTTTACCCTTTATGGGATACCCGGGTTCGTTGGATACCTAAGATTTACATATACCAGTATGTAGATTCACAAAAAGAAGCCAATATACGGTCTCATTCATGAGAACGTAGCCGAGACACATGTCGAATAAAAGGAAAACCTTTTTAAGGGAAGTTCATAAAAAAGTTATACGTAAATAAATAATTATAAAAAATAATATGTTATAAATCTTTAAGGGTGTAAACCTTTTGTTACATCAAAATCATACAAATCTACAAATTCTTTACCATTACTATCATAACGCGTATAAAATGTGTCTTCTGTATAATATCGATTTCCATAAATATCATCATAAAATAATCTTTTTTCAAATTTTTCACTTTTTATTAATTCTCCATTTTTATTATGAAAATAAATAAATAATGTTATAGGAAAATTATCTTCATAATCAATTTTAATACTTATTTTTGTATCTAAAAAACAGCTATTAAAATTATGTCCTCGTTCTGTTAATTGAAATTTATGTCCAATATTTTGTTCTAATAATATCCCATTATTCATATTATTTTGAAGATATGTAGATCCATGTGTAAACATATTATCAAAAATAAGTCTTTCAAGATAACATCTATATATATGTTTTTTCTTTTCTTCAATTATTTCTGGTTCATTTTTATTATAACATTGTAAATATCTTTTTCTAAATTCTTGTGAAGAATTTCCACAACTTGCAGCACGATGATATATTGGTATATTTTCTTTATTTTCAATTTGGTCACTAAAAAAAGTAATACCTTTTACAAATTCACCAAAAATACGAGTTATCCCTAATGGAACATGTTTACCTATTTTAAAAATATTTGTAAAAATTTTATTATGAAAAGACCAATATTGTGGTCTATTTAGATTAGAAAGAAAAAATTTAATTTTTATTAACTTATCATATTTATTATCGTAAAATCCTTTAATAAGAATATCATTTTTTTGTAAATTATCTAATATTTTATGAAATTTTACTAATTTTTCATAAAACAATGTTAAATCATTATTTTGAATAGATGAAAAATTAATCTTCATTTTTAATAAACTTATATTTGATTTTTGTTGTGGATATGATTTTATTTTTTTTATATTTATATATTCTATATATAAATCATCAAAAGATGAAATTAATTCATTAAATTTTATTTTATTATTCATTTTATTATTCATTTTATTATTCATTTTATTATTTATTATAAAATGATATATTTTATATAGAATAAATTCTTTTCATTTTTTATTTATTTTTCATAAAATTATAATTTTTTAATAAATATAAAAAAGTGATAAAATATTTATTTGCAAATTTATATAGATACATATATTATAAAAAATAAAATGAATAGAAAATATAAAAATAATGGCAAACGATGGAGTGATGAAGAAGATACTCAATTAATGGAAGAAATAAGTAATCATATACCATTTGAAGAATTATCAAATATTCATCAACGAAGTATTATTGCACTTAAATCACGAATTTTTGTTAAAGCAGTAAATGATCATAAAAATGGAGTTGCTCTTGAAGAAATTTATTCAAAATATAATCTAGATGAAACTACTTTTCATGAAGGAGTAGAATATGTTAAAAAAATGGAAGATAAAAAAGAAGGAGACAAAGGTGAAAAAAATAAAGAGATTAAAAAAGAAAAAGTTAAAAAAATAGAAGAAGTTCAACATGTTGAAGAAAAAGACCTAAATACACTATTACTAAAAGAATTACTATTAGAAATGCGCGAAATTAAACTTATGATGAAAGAGTTTCTTATCCATTTTGAAGAACGTAATCTTGATAATGAATAAATTTTTATATTTATAAAAAAATATAAAAATGATTTATATTTTAATATAAAAAAAGAATTTATATTATATATTAAATATAAAATATATAATATAAAATATATAATATAAAATATATAATATAAAATATAAATTAAAATGGTATATATTTATATTCTTGAATTAGAAACAAATAAATATTATATTGGAAAAAGTAACACACCAGATATAAGAATTGAAAATCATTTTACCCAAATAAATGGTTCAGAATTTACAAAAAAATATAAACCACTTAAAATGATTGAAATAATAAGTGATTGTGATGATTATGATGAAGATAAATATACATTGAAATATATGGATAATTATGGTATAAATAACGTACGTGGTGGTTCATTTTCTCAAATAGAATTAAGTGAAGATAATGTTAAAATTATAAATAAAATGATAAATGGTGCTAAAAACCAATGTTTTATATGTGGAAGTAAATCTCATTTTGTTAAAAATTGTGATAAAAAAAAATGAAGTTAAAATTAAATTTGTTGATACTAAATGTGATTGTGTATCTTCATATTTATCACCACATCGTAAAAGTAAATGTGCATTAAAAAAGGTATTTAATATTTTTGATATTTTTACAAACGTAGAATCAGATGAAGATGATGATAAACCTTTTTATGATAATAATGAATTTACAACAAAAGATAATAAAAAGAAGAAATATAAAGGGTGTTATCGATGTGGTCGTATAGGACATTATGCTGCTTCTTGTTATGCTAAAAAAGATATAAATGGTAAAAATATTTATTAAAAATCATTTTTTAATCTATTTTTTATTTTTAATATAAAAAGAAAATCATTAAAATAAATAATCATTATTTTTTATTTTAATTAAATAAAATGAAAAAAATATTAAAAAAAAAAGAAAAAGAAGAAAATGAAAATACTATTTTAGAAGAAATAATAAATGTTCAAAAAAGTAAATTTTCATTAAAAACGATTCAAAATCATTTTAATGAAATTACATATAATAAAGAACAATTAGCATTTATACATGCACCACTTGAACAATGTGTGTTATTAGGAACACCTGGTTGTGGTAAATCTTCCACAATTATTGGTAAAATTATATATTTATTTTTAAATAAAACGTTTACAAAAACAAATCATTATAAACTTTTTACTTTTAGTAAACGTGCTTGTTCCGATTTTATTGAAAAAGGTCGTAACATACATAATCGTATTTTTCAAAAAAATTCCATTTCTACTTTACACTCCGTTTCAGGAAAAGTTCTTTACCACATGACCCATAAACAATCATCTTCTAAAAATTCCGTTATTATGAGTGCTTTATACTTATTTGATAAACAAAATTTAGAAAATGCGGATCATTACAATTTACTTAAAAATTATGATGGATTTAATGATTGTAAAGTCATTTTTGTGGATGAAGCTCAAGATATTTCCGATATTCAATACAAATTAATTATGAAAATTGGTGAATTTTACCAAATTCCTGTAATTATGATTGGTGACCCAAATCAAAATATATATCAATTTCAAAATGGAAGTGATAAATATTTATTAGAACATAATGGACCTAAATATTATTTAATACGCAATTACCGAAG
>JACCDX010345244.1_pt1 | contig 27876 bp, 82 predicted proteins | sample 7449681 | NCBI WGS metagenome assembly JACCDX01 (sample SAMN15323450, study PRJNA562643) | freshwater metagenome | isolation source: river surface water | place: USA:Blue River Watershed | collected 2017-08-18
ACAGATGTAATGAATATGGATTACTACTATGATGGTAGTGCTTCTACACTTGATGATGTTATGGAATGTATCCAACTTCACCTCAAACAACACCAGAACTGAAATGACTGACACACAAAAACTCCAATTCCTTCTCACCAAACTCAAAGAAACCGCACAGAGTAAGCATTGTTATGAAGAGTATGGTGATGATTACTCACCTTCAGAAAGTGGTAGTTATGATGATGCTTTTGATGTGGGATTTGAGTATGGTGAAATCACATTTGCTCGTGAATTGCTTCAAAAACTAAACTTCCAAGTACAAATTGAACCTCATTTGAAATGACTGACTTCTCTCAAGAACGATTTGTTGATTTAGGACAAACACTCTATGTTGAGTGGTTGAAAACCTTGAATAATGCTCAAAGTTCAACCGAAGAAGAAAGACGGGAACTATTTAAGTTTGCTGCTGAAATGTCTTTTGAAGCAGCAGAAGAGTTTGCTAAAGTATTCCGTCATCAAGAGGAGAAGTAAAATGACCACCAATTTCACTGAACAACAACGACAAATTTTATCAATTGTTCTGTTTGAGCAAGTTGGTAAATCTTCGGAAGGAGAACAGATGGACAAAGAAACACTGGAACTTTATAAGGAAATTGTAAATAAAAAGATTTCTACTCTGGGGGTAAAATGACTATCAAACGCATTCAAGTTAAAGAAACTAAAAGGTATTGTGGAGATTTTGATGGAAAACTTGAAGACATTATTGCTTATCTTCAAGTAAAATTAGATGCTGGTTGGGAGGGACTTGAGGGTGAATATGAATGGGATTATGGTGGTGAAAGATACATCGAATATTATCTCTACAAATTCCGTGAAGAAACTGACAAAGAGTATGAGAAACGAATAAAACAACTGGAGAAAGAAAAAGCAGAAAAAGCAAAAGCAAAGGAACGAAAACTTCAACAACTCAAGAAAGACCTTGCTAATCTAACTGAAGACGAACTCAAACAACTTGGAGTAAAATGACTGAACGAGTAAAATTCAAAACTATCACACGAGTGATTGACCCAAAGACACGCATTCATTATCTTGATGCTGTTGATGAGAATGGATACCACTGGACTGCCGAAATGTCACCACACGAAGAGCGATGGTTGTGCTATACTGATACCTGGAAGAAAGACCCTCAACAACCTTACGATCTATGACTTACAAGTGCCCTCGTTGTTCTACCAGAGTTAAAGACTGGTCTGGTGATGATCCTAAATGTGGATTTGATAAGAATGGAAACTTCCTTGAACACAACTGGAATTGTGCAACTCTCAATGCTCTCCGTGATATGGATGGAAAAGAAACTTGGTGTGATAACAATTATGTGAAAGTTGTAAGTTGTTTTGATGTTGGATTTGGTATTCTGACTTGGTATAAACAACGTGGGCAAACTGATGATTTCCGTGATGGTTATTTTGATAGAGGAACTCTGCGTTATGCACAAGAACTTCTGGGTGATGTAGAAGTTGATTATAGTGATTGGGATAATGTAAGTCTTGATTGGGAGGATGAAAATGACACTTGAAGAAATCCTACATCAATACGGACAGGAAGTATTAGACGCATACTACGAACTTTTTCCAGATACAGATATTTCAAAGTTTGGTGATAGGTGCTGTGGTTTTGTTGGTTCTTATGAGGACTTTGTGTTAGACTGTTATCATTCAACTGGGAGTGATGAATTAGAAACTCTTTATGATTTTAGGAATGGCGTATTCCAGGAGTATTACTACTATGATGAAGGCACTGGTGTTGGATTTGTATTTTATAATGAGGAACGATGACTGAAACCGACATCTCAAAAGTTCTTATAGAAGGAGACTACGCAACCATTATGGGTGTGAAGTATAAGAGAGTGGAAGAACCAAAAACACCAGTAGAAGAAGCATACAAAGAGTGGTGGGGGCAATATCCTGAATTGGAAACTGATTCCAAGTATGATGATATGAGGTGGCAGGGTTTTCAAGCAGGTTATGAACTAGCACAAGTAAAAGACGGGTGCCCTGAACCACCCGATGAACCAGATTATTATGATGAAGTAGAATGGGATGAGAAAGATAATCCAAAACCTATGGATGAGGTTGTAAATAGGTTGGTGAAAAAATACGAAGCACAAAAACTTTTTAATAGATTGGTAGATGAACTTGGTTATGATTTTGATGCTTGTAATGATGTTGTAGATTTGGTAGAGGATTGGTTGCCGAAAGAACAATCAGCAGCAGGAAGTCAGAATGTAAATACTGAATTACTTGTAGATGGATTTAATCATTGTCTTGAGAAAATTAAGGGGATGCTACGATGACTAAACGAAACTTAAAACAACAACTCCAGTATTCTTACTATGAGGATATGGAGGATGGTAGAACAACTGAAACGATTGATTATGATGCTTTGATTGAAATCATTGATGATTTGTATGATAAAATTGAAACACTTCAAAGAGATAATGAAATTCTAAAATCTTATGCTTGGGAACGATGAAGATTGAAATTACTCATACACCACATCCAACTAAAGGATACACGGCAACAATCTGGGATGGTCCAGACGGAATTGATGAAGACAGTTTTGTTTGCCGTTCTCTTGGTGAATGCTTTGAGCAGATTGTGATGTGGAGAACACTTAACGCACAACAATACAAAGATGAATGAAGATATGCCGTGGGTTAATCTCACACAAGAAGAAGTAGAAGAACTCCGCAACAAAAAATACGAACTGACTGAATACGGCAAACAGAGGTTGAGAGAACTTATCTACAAACAGGATATGAAAAAAATGGAAGATGCTGCAAAAAATCTTGTTCTTGAAAATCTTACACACGAAGACTTGCAAAGCAAGGAATTTTGAAGTATGATAATGACCTACAACAACTGAAAGATGACTGAAAACTACCCCGATTATCTTTTCGAAGAAGCAGAGAAACGTGAGAAACTGAATGCAGGTTTCAAACAAGATGCTGATGGTAATTGGTATCGTCCTACACTACAAGAACTCACACGAAATGAGAGAATTGAACTTGCCGAAAAAGAGATTGCTTACATTGTGATGGGTGGGCAAGATGGACGAGAGTATGCGAACTCTATTGCTTTTATTCTTCAAGTATTGGACAGTTTGAGAGATAAAGAATCTGACTTTGTAGATAGTGCTAATGGAGTAGCATAATGACCAAAAAACTGTGTAAAGATTGCAAGTATTATCGTCGTGATTGGTTCTCTCATCTTATGGGAATGGGAGACCGACACGATACTTGTACCTCTCCAAATACTTCTACGAATCTTGTGACTGGTAAGGAACATAGGTTCTGCGATATGCTCCGTGCTCAGCGATGGGATGAACTTGACTGGTCTTGTGGTCCTGAAGGAAAGTTCTGGGAGGCACGATGAAGGACGAAAAGAACCCTGATGAGATTGTCGTTAGGGACATTGATATGGTACACTTTGAGATGATGGATGATGGATTTCTCTGGTGCGGAATCTATCATAAGAATGGTCAGATTGACCACTTCAACATCACTGCAAAGAAGAACAAACTCTCTACACTCTGGATGCCCAATTGCGGATGATACTATGAGATTTGAAAACCCAACAAAATGGGAACTCTTCCTTGATGGTTTCCGTAATGTCCTGTATATTCTTGACTGTTATGAGACAGTTGAGCACTTTCCTGATGACTTCTGGGAAAGTTTATCGTGGGGGTTTATGCAGATGGAAAGTGAGTATCTAATGTCTCAACCAGGATTTGACCCATATAACCTATCAGGTAGAGATCCTTATTATTCTTATGTGATGAGTAAGTAATGGACTTTCCAACATTCATAAACAAATTTGTAACTGGTTTCATACCAATCAAATATACTGTCTGTTGGTATTGGTTTCGCCTTATCAATCATGATAATTGGCGAATGGACGACCATCAAAGATATTGGGATTTTTGGATAAATGTGAACGCTGGTTGGTTGGATATGAACTATCAATGGGAGTTTGAGAAGTTTTGGGGCAAAGGTGCAAAACCAGAAAAGATTGTGTTGCCTGCAAAAGACTTTGATGCTCTTGTAGAACGCTTGAATGAACCACCAGACCCTGCTGTGGTAGAAAGAATTAGAGAAATTATGAATCGTAAGGCACCCTGGGATGATAACAGTGAACACTGAAGATAAAGAGGCATTTAAAGAGTTTATACATGCTTTTGTATTTGGTATTGGAGTTTTAGGAATATTCATTCTCTTAATAATTGTTATGAATGGCGTTGCAAACTGGTTAGAGATGCAACCAACTCCAGAGAATAAAAAGTTTGAAGTTGTTGATACTTATATGGGATGTGATGTGGTACAATATACTCCCACAAACTCAGCAAAGTATTATTACTTTCTACATTGTCCCAAATGAATGAAAAATCAAAGATCTTCTATAATGTCTGGTGTTGTGCATATCAACGCAGAGGACTATATAAAGGATCACAAAGAGAATATCGTGAACACGAAACTGTTCTTATGTGTCTGAACATGAAAGATGTTCAGTTTTATCAATTTGATACAAACAAACCACACTATCTGAAATGAAATTTACACCACAACAATACAAACTCATCTACACTGCTGTCCGTAGATACCAGATTGAAAAAACATCCTTGAACAGTTCAGAGTATCAGGAGTGTAATGGGATACTTGACGAACTGTTTGATACCGTGTATACTCAAAGGGTGGAGCAACCTACTTAAATTATGGGACGACCAAAGAAAAGTGAAGAAGTAGTTTCTCAAAACAGAGAAGAAGAATTTCCATTTGATCAATTTCCTTATAAATTGGTCCATAAAGATGGAAAAGAAACGCGCAAGTGCTATTTTCAATCTGAAGAACATCGTAAAAAGCACATTGATCGCTACAAACTTAAAAAGAACGAAATTAAACTGAGTTATAAGTATGACTGAACGCACATTTGTAGATAAAAATGGTAATTCTTGGGAGTGGGAAGAAACTCCTGAAACCATTGAAGCACTGAAACAACTTCATGAAACTGTAAAGAAAGTAAATGACCGAAAAGAAACTGATTGATGATTGCTTTTATGTGGAGCAAAAAAAGTATGGACTCTGGGATTCCACTGACCTTGAAGGAAAGGGATTGGTCACATCTCTCACTGAAGAGCAATGTGTTGCAGCAACCCGTTATGTACTTAAAGGACGGCAGGAAGGTTTCCCTGAACCCGAAAAAATTCATGAAGGCACCGTAGGTGGTAAATTGTGAGTGATACTGACCCAACAGCACCTTGGTATGAATTTATTTCATATTGCAGGTGCTGTGAAAGTCTTGGAGTAACTCCATCACTTCAAAGATTTATTAGATATCAAAATTATCTGAGGTCTGTTGGATTATGAGCGACCCAAACTGGTTTCAAAAAAAGTGGGGTAAATTAGATGATACTCCTGTTGATGATATCTATGATCGTCTTTCTAATTTAGAAGTTCTTGTTAAAGATCTGGAATTGAGAATTGAAGAACTTCAAAGAGAAAATTTAGAAACTTCCAACTGCTTATATGAAATTATGAATACAACGGAAGCAATTGATAGGCGCATAGATATTATCTTTGAAGAATTAACTAAATAAAAATGCCTGACTTGGTGGTTCTTTTCAGGTTGGGATAAAGCACCTTTGGGTGCTTTTCCTGTATAAATAATAATAACCACCAAGTTAAGAGTAGAGATGGAAGGAGTAATTTATTGTTACCATTGTATTCCTACAGGGAAAAAATATATTGGTAAAACTTTATATGAAAGGAAAAGAAAAGAACACCACAATTATATGGTAAAAAGTGGTTGTAAAAGAAAATTTTATAATGCAATTAGAAAATATGGATGGAAAAATTTTATCTATGGTATAATAGAAGAATGTGATGAATATTCATTAGTACTTAAAGAAATTTCTTATATAGAAAAATTTAATACATTTAAATATGGATATAATAGTACAATTGGTGGAGAAGGTAAAAGTGGATGGAAATGTAGTGAACAAACTAAAGAAAAAATTTCTAGAGCAAACTTGGGTAGAAAATTTTCTTCTGAGCAAAGACAAAAATTAAGTGAATCCCATAAAAATAAACCACTATCCACAAAACATAAAAAATCAATAAGTGAAGCGCATAAAAAAACTGGATTTGCGCCCCCACTGCACAAAAATAAAAAATGGTGGAATAATGGACAAATAACTATAAGAAGTGTAGAATGTCCTGGTGATGATTGGAAAAGTGGAAGATTACCTTTAGGACCTTATCTTAATAGAAGAAATGTACAATGACCTTAACGATTTTGAAAAAGCACTCGCACACTTTGGTACACGAGTGGAAATCATCATCGCCCTTGAAATGGGAGATAAGTTAGATGCGGACACTGCTTACAAAAATATTAAAATGGAACTCAAGGAACTCAAACGAATCCGAAAGTCCCTCAAAAAAGACAAGGATGTGTAGTAAATGTGGTGAAGAAAAACCACTTGACTCAGACCACTATCAAGTTGTAAAATACTTCAAGGAAAAATTTAGTTTTTATTGTAATGAATGTTCCAAACCTAAACCAAGGGAATGATTCCCTAAAGATCACACAAAATGAGGATGGGTCGTTCACGATGAACTGGGATCCAGAAGATCCAAATTGGAAGTGGCTCAATGGGTTGACTTCCAAAGAAATTCAGGTTATAGTACAACAAGCAATTCAAAGTAAACTCGATGACCTCTGACTTTGATTACAAAAAATATTCTCTTGAAAAACTTCAAGATTGGGTTCATGATGCGATGAGTAGTGATGCTTCGCCGCATGAAATCTATTCTGCGATTCGTGAAGCAGTGCGTGAAGATTATTATTATCACAAAGACTACATTAGTCGCGCTTCTGGACTACTTGAACTTTTAAGTGGTAATCGTCCAGAAAAAAACGATGATTCTAAAAAATGGGGAGAATGGGAAGAATTTTATTACCCCGAAGAATATAAGGGTTCAACCGTAAGTAGTGTTAAAGTTGATACTCCTTTTGGTAAAGATTCTTCACAGTGGACTTATAATGGAAAACCTGCAACTTATGATGAAATTGTTGCCGATGGTTGGGAAATGACTGCTGATGGTTTCTGGTTTAGGGGAGTCAAAGAAGATAAAGTAAAGAAGTGGGTTCTTCCTGTTGAAGAAACAAAGGACGCAGATACTGATGAAACTGAATACTTTGTGTCTTTCCCAGATGATCTTTTAGAAGCAGCAGATTTGAAAGAAGGTGATCAAGTAGAATGGGTAGACCAAGGTGATGGGTCATATATCTTGCGTAAAGTAACTAAACCTATTGGAATGGAGGAATGCTGATGGCGTTATCTGAAAGTGTAGAAACCAGTTTGAAAGAAGCAGAACAATCTTTGCGTAATGCACTAGCATATGCTGCTCGTCAAGAACGTCCAATGGTTTGTAGTGTAATTGCTGATATGATTAGTCGTATTGAGACTCTGCAAACAACTGATTCTATTCTTGATAAACTGGAGAACCGCAAATTGGGAGACTCTGGATTCTTTGGAACTATGTTTGGAGAATGATGACTGAAGAAAAACCACTGGTAAATCCAGAAGAACTACAAAAACCAAATAACCTTGGTAAAGCACTACAAGAGTGGTGGGACTCTGATGCTTGCAAACAACTTCAGAAGGATCTTGAAGAAGGAAAGCAACGTGCTGTAGGAAAGTATTTTATGCTTTCCGAAGAAGATAAACTTGATATGGTTCAGGCAATCTGCTATATTATGTGTAAGGCAGAAGAGGAAGGAACCAGTCACCGTGGGTTGATGGATAAGTTAGGCATTTATCCTACTGGTTTCTGGGTTGATCATTTGATGGAAGTGCATAATGCTCTCTGGAGTTATTATCATGATCAGAAAAAAGAAAAAGAACTCAAAGATGACCTTGAGGCACTTGATAAATTTGTGAAGTAATATTACGCAATCCCGAAGAGATTATAAAGTTTCTAGATATTAATGTATTGAAATGCTAACATTGGGACACATCGCAAGAAACTTATGACTCTCGCAAAAACAGGCACTGAACTCCTTTCAACAGATGAATGGAATGAACTCATTGCCCTGAAAGACGCAATCACTTATGCTCCACAGACTGTTTCTGCACAAAAGATGGAAAAGTTTGCTGAACTGATGGTAAGATCTCTTGAAGGTAAGGGTGATTGCACTCCACGATAAAATAAATACAATCAACACGATACAAAACGATGGATAACATTAATCAACACATTCAGAAGGATGAGGATCTTCTGAGTGACCCAACAATTTCTCCACAAGCAAGGAGACATACCGAAGAAGAATTGGAAGCACTCAAGGCATATAAAGTAAATCATCCTGATGACGACTATGATCCAAACGCATTTGAGCTCTATTGTGATGCTAATCCTGATGCACTTGAATGTAGAATCTATGAGGATTAAGTGACACTTTAAAAACTGGCACAAGGGGTCTCCTGGTTCGCTGGGAGACCCATTATAATATGGAGACAATCAGAGAACCTCTGATGACCACCACTTTCGCTGACTACGCCGCTGCTGCAGAGGCAAAGAAGAACATTGCAGAGGCAATTCTGGGGCATACCTATGCTCTATGTGAAGCACTGCGTCAAAACTTTATTGATTACAGTATCAAGTCTCATCAGCAGTCTGTTTTGACCTTTTCTCTTGCTGGAGATGCCAATTCTGTTGATTATCATAAAGCGTGTATCGAAGATCTGAAGAATGGTAATTGTGATTATGAGTTCTATCCTGAGACTGGTCGTAAGTATTACAAGATCATTATGAACGCAAATGGTTCCCGCAGTGTTCATGCTTTTATAGATAAGAATACTGGTCAACTTTATAAAAGTGCCAGTTGGAAAGCGCCTGCCAAAGGTGTTCGTTATGATCTCCGTATTATTGAGCAACGCGAATGGTTATTTCAACATGCCGATTGGAGCGGGCAATATTTATATGCTAAGTAAAATGAAACAACTTCTTCTCCTTCTACCATTGATCCTTGCTTCTACCCCAGTGCAGGCACAACAGGTAAACAATTATGCAGTTTGTACACAAAACCAAGAGGTTTATCGTCCTGGTGGATATGATCAGTATGGTAATTATGTTCCTGGTGGTGTAAGTGTGCAAACTTACAATGTCCCTTGTCCTGGCACTGTGAATCAGTACTACAGTAATGGTGGGGGTGGATACTATGGAAGGCGGACAAATCCCAACTGCAATCCAACAAGAACTCTCCTGGGTGCAGTGATGGGAGGTGCTATTGGACGCGCTGCTGCTATGAATTATCCTAAAAACTATGGGTGGGCAACTGCACTTGGAGCATCTGTTGGAGGTCTTGCATTTGCCTGTTGATTATGAAGTATAATGGTTTTGATCGTTTGATTTTCGTTTCGTCGTTCTTTATCTTTATGAATTGGGGATATAGAGTAACACAAATTATACTAAATAACATTACCTGATTTGACCGCAATCTGTCAGGAGGAGGGTGAAACTCCCTCCTTTGTTTTATAAATAAATATGCGGTCAAATTAGAGTAGAAATGAATTATCTAAAGGTTTACTGTAACCTTATCAGGAAAGCAGAAAATAGAACTCCTCCTGAAGGATATACAGAAAAACACCATATATTTCCAAAAAGTATCTTTGGAAATAATAATAGGGTTGTTGTGCTTACCGCAAGAGAACATTATATTGCTCACGTATTATTGGAAAAGATTTTTATTAGTAGATATGGTAAAACTCACTGGAAAACAATAAAAATGAGTTTTGCACATTTGTCTTTTAAAGGTAATAAAAATCTGTATTGCAATTCATATTTGTATGAGTGTGGAAAAAAGAGATGGAGTGAAATAATGAAAGTAAAAAATCCAAGTAAAAATGGTATTAGTGATAAACAAAAGAAAGCATTATTAGAAAGTAGATTAGGAGTTTCGCATAGTGAAGAAACAAAACAAAAAATAAAAAACTCTTTAATTGGTAAAAAACATACAGAAGAACGAAAACTTAAGAATAGCAAATCTACCTGCAAATACAAATATAAAATTATTAGTCCAGATGGATATATTTTTTATGAAACAAATATGAAAAAGTTTTGTATGAATAAGGATATTGATTCTGGTGCGATGACGAGAGTTGCACAAGGCAAATTCAAACAGCACAAAGGATGGACAGTTGAAATAGTGGCACATCTTCACCCATAAAAGATAGAAGTAACCTATAATGTAAAGGTGATACAGATTACTTGATGAACATCGTTTACACTTCTGGATACGGTTATTCTAAACGCCTCTGTGAGGACGTTACCACTTGGTTTCTGAACAAGTTTCTACCAAGGCATAAAATTCAGGTTGAGATTCTTCATCGTGGTTTAAGGCGTGAAGCAGTTCACGGTTATTGCGATTATGTTGGAAAATCTTACCGTCCGCGTGAGTTTTTGATTGAGTTGGATACTTATATGGATGAAGAAACTTATATAAAAACTCTTTTACATGAACTGACTCACCTGAGGCAATGGGTAGTCGGTTCACTACAAATTCGTCATGGAAAAATGTGTTATGGTAAAGAATGTGTGGAAGATATTGACTATTGGTATCAACCACATGAAATAGAGGCACGGGAACAGGAAGAAACCTTATATCTTGAGTATCTGTTTGAGAAGAACGGGTGGGCAGATTCACAAGTAGCACAGTTCTTCCCAAACCGACTGATGCAGGTAGTATAATAATGAAGAAACAAATCTACATTCGTGAATTTGTTGGACGATGGTATATTGTTTGGTCTGATACTGGACAGACCATCGCATCATTTGCATCTGAATTTGAGGCATATGCTGCCCGCCGTGCTATAATGAACTCAAAGGAATTCACTGTATGAAAAAACTTCTTCTTGCTGCTGCACTTCTGTTTGCGACTCCTACGTTCGCGCAAACTGAATCTAAAGTATACCGTCCGTTTCGGTATGAAACAAATTGTGTTTTGGAGTATGGAATTCAAACCTATCCTGATGTTTGTGTGGTGATTGAAACTCGTGAACCGAACGGAGCACTTCGCACTCGTAACATTTTCTCTAATAAGCATAGTCTGACGATCAAAGGTCGTTTTGATAAAGAGAAAGGATATATGACTTGGGATAGTCACAATAAGTTTGAATATAAGTGGGATTATAAACCTGGTGGATCTGGGTGGACTTATGTGATGCCTGGTTTTATTCTTGAAAATGTATCTTGGGACTGATTAAATGACTGAAACGACTGTACAACTGAATGTTCATGAAATTGGTGTGATTCTATCTGCACTGCAGGAACTTAACCTGCGTGAAGAGAACCGAATCGCACGGGAATTTGGAAGTGTTCCTGCACTGTATAATAAACTTTACACGATCTGGGAGCAGATGGACACTTCGCAAACTGGTCTACGCTACGACGTGGTGCCGTCGTTCTGATCTATAATACAGAGGTAATCGAGAGACACCCCATGCAACTGATCTCCACCTCCAAAATTGATGGAAAACCTTCTATGGTTGTGGATTACTTTCCCATCGAAGGTAGCACTCAGTTCCTTTACAAAGTTCTCAAGTTTCAAGGTGTGGATACCATGAGCACCAAATGCATCACCAAGCGTGATTTTGAGCGTGAATGTGCTGAGCGCATTGGTCTTGGTTATGAAGTCACCGGTTTCAACACGGAAGAAGTGAATGTGAATCCGATGGCAGGTGCTTGCTGATGAAACTGACTTACTTGATTATTGCTGTATTTGGATTTATTATTGGATGGAACATTTTTCTGATTGAACGTGATCGGAAGATGATTGATTCCTACTATGGAAATTCTCAGGAGCAAGTGAAATGAACGACGAAGATATTGAACAATTCATTAAAGCATATGAGGATTTCATGAAGCACTCTGAAACTGAACAATTCAATCATGAAGCATGGGTTGCTGCTAAACAATACACCGATAACTTCTATGAGCAAAAAGCAGCGGAGTTGGAGGTAACTGTGGACTATTACATTCAAGAGTTTGTCTGATGGATCAGAGAACTAAACTTATTTTTGCTCTTCAACAAACTGAAAATATCTACAATCTTTTACAAGACGGAAAGTATGCTGGTTTCTTTGCTTCTCATCTACTGCCTATTAAGTTTGAAATTGAAAGACAACTCTGCTGCTTGACAAACACTAATCCCTATACTAAAATAAAGGAGTCCAAAACAAACTGAAATGAAATCACTGTATATTGTTGACTACTGGGTGCCGTTCCCTTCTTCCGAATATGGAGGTCTGATCAATCTGATTGCTGAGTCTGATACCGAAGCATTTGAGATTCTCAAAAGCGAAGAACAGTTTGATGATCGTTACACTGATCGCATTATGGAAAGAGTTGTCAACGCTCAGAAGTTTTCACTGGTTGATGAATATGAGTCTGGTATTCTGGAGGCATTTACCACATGACGCAACTTTATCGTATTGAAGAACTGTTCACTAATGGTTGGGAAGTAATTGATGAGAACGCAAAACAATTGACGAAAGAACAATGTGATGAGCGTTTGAATTATTATCTTTCTGCAGGTTATAATCCAAACTATCTTCGTGCAGTTTTGGATGTTGATTGAATTTCCACATAAACCACCAAAGGGTTATTCTTATGAAATTGAACCATTCAAGCGTAATGTTTTTGCAATTTGGATTCTACATCAGCGTAAGTTTGATTACAATCTTGGTGGGACTGTTCGTTGTATCTGGGGATTCTACAATACCAAAACCAGAGAATACTTCTCCCCAGTCAATAGTAAGACAGTCGGTAAGTGTGTAAATATTGAAGACACTACACCATATTCAGCAATGGTGCCTAAACTCACTCCGTTAGAGCAATGTATGTTCCCAAGGTAAATGATTATGTAACCTGGAAAAAAGGTGTAGAAGGATGGGTGTATTTTGTTAGTAATGAATATGTGACTATTGAAGTTGATGTAAGACCAAAAGATCCAATCAATTATGAAGCATGTAGTCTTCATCGCAATGAAAGAGTATTGGTCTTATGCTATGCAAATCAATGGAATGAACTAAATTATATAAAGTCAAGAGAATCAGTTTATGAAACCTAAAAACGCCTGGAGGTGGTGGGCAACAACTTGTGTCTTGGCGGATTAAGTTGTGTAAGTCCCACACCAATAAATAATAATAGTCAACGCCAAGACACAAATGAAAGAATATTATACTTATGCATATCTGCGTGAAGATAGAACACCTTATTATATTGGTAAAGGAAAACAAAATCGCGCATTTAGGAAGCACAATGTCAAAAGACCTCCAAAAGATAGAATAATTTTTTTAAAACAAAATCTAACTGAAGAAGAAGCATTTAAGCACGAAATTTACATGATTGCTATTCTAGGTAGAATAGATTTAAAAACTGGTATACTTGAAAATAAAAATGCGGGAGGTAATGGTTCTTCTGGTAAAGTATATTCTCAACAGGAAAAAGAAAAAATACGTCAAGATGTGTTGGGAAGAAAATGGTGGAATAATGGAGTAGAAAATTCTCAATCTAAAAAATGCCCTGGAGATGAATGGGTTCCTGGAAGGTTAATAACTTGGGATGAAAATGAAAGACTTGATAATATCATTAAAAGAGTTCGCAAAAATAATTATAGGTTGACTCATAAAGATGGGACAGTTATTATAACAAATAGTTTAAGAGAATTTTGTAGAAAAATAAGTAACCACGATTCATGTAAACTTTATAGAATTTTAAACGGTGAAAAAAATTATTACAAAGGATGGGTTAAAGTTGAAAAATTATGAAAAAGAAAAAAGGATTACTTTATTACATTTATTGTGCATTAGGAGAAAAGTCTCATCCTCATTGTAACAAAACTGCTGACAGAGTTGCCTTTATTCGTTTAGTAATTACACTGCAGATTTTAATCACTAACTGTTTCATTGTTGCAAATACCATCAGGCATTGGAATAAACAAACTCAAATTGAAATCTTTATTGAAAATCCTCATGAAGTACCAAGTGATTTACACCAAAAACAAAAAGAAAGCGACTTCCAAACAAGTCGCAACTTTCTATAAAGTCGAAGATGCTTCCATGTGGGAGAAGCATGTTATCTCTCAAGGTTTTGAAAATGTGGAGATTATGCCAGTTTTTTAAGTGGCACAATCCGGTTTCTTTTGAGGCATTTTGCCTTTATACTACACTTGTTGATTGGGGAATTTCCTTGAACTCTTCTATTGAATTGAATGAAACTAATTATTGTGATCAGAAACCTATCACAATTGAATTTACTTTTGAAGAGCATGATCTTTTCAATGATATTCTAAATCATGCTATTGAAGCAATTGATTTTGCTCTTGGATCTTCCATGCTTGAATTTGATTATCCCGAAGATTCTGAAATTCGCAAACGATATGAAATGCTTGAAAACATGAAAAATTACTCTTGTTCTCTTTGGGCACAACGCTTCGGTAATTGATTATGAAAACTTCTACTTCTCTTGGTTTTGCTTTTGGTGTAATTGTCTTTGCTGTTGCACTACTCTTTTTTGAGGCAGCTCTTCTTCAACTGATTTTGACTTGGTTTAGTATTAATTTTTCGATCTGGCAAACTCTTACTATGGTCGCTCTTGCTAATCTTATCTTCAAAAACAATAGTGTCTCTTGCAAATGAACAAGTGACACTTTGATTAGTGGCATACTGGGGCATCTGGAGCAATCTGGATGCCCTATAATACTTTCATACACAAACAAACACCACCATGAAGAACACTCATTTGAACCATCCTGAAGATTGCATCCTGACGGGCAATCTTTCGTGCCTGGATTGGTTCGTGAATCCTGGTGCTCTGAGCGTCAAGATCGACGGTGCTCCAGCGATTGTGTGGGGCATTGACCCTGCAACCAATACATTTTTTGTTGGCACCAAGGCAGTGTTCAACAAGAAAAAGATTCGTATTGCTCATTCTCACGAAGAGATTGATCAACACTATGAAGGCAATGTAGCGGAGATTCTTCACTGCTGCTTTGATTATCTACCACGTTTGGAGACTATCTATCAAGCAGACTTCATTGGGTTCGGTGGTCTGAATGAGTACACTTCTAACGTGATTACCTATCAGTTCGGTGACATTGTAACGCAGAATATTATCATCGCTCCGCATACTTGTTATTATGCTGAGAACGATCTTCGTGATGCTCAGGCATTTCCTGATCGTAGTATCTGGACTGATACGGATACAGTGAAGTTTGTCAAACCAAATGCATATATTCTACACAATCAAGAATCCTTCGCTGATGTAAAAGAGGTCTGTGACTTTGCCCGTCAAATGGCAACCACTGCAACCTTTGTGAATGATAAAGAAGCAGCAAAGATTACTAAACAACTGAATGATTTTATTCGTGCAGGTGAGCAGATTAGTGTAGAGAACGTAAATGAGTTTGATTGTGATCCTAACCTGATTCGTCTGTGGTCATTGGTAAAGTCGATCAAAGATGATTGCCTTCATATCTGTCGCAATGATGGCCCTGCTGCGTATATCAACGGCAATCGCATTGATGCAGAAGGTTATGTGATGACCAATGAGTTTGGTATGTACAAACTGGTCAATCGTGAGGTATTCTCTCATGCTAACTTCACGATGCAAAAGGCATGGTCTAAATAAAAATAAAAAATGAAGACTTTTTCTCAATTCATTTCTGAAAGTGGTGGGTCACCTTATCAACCTTACAAACCCAAACCACAACCAGAACCATCTGCACCCCCAGAAGGTTGGAAAGAGAAGTATCTTGATCCTCTGAAGAAAAAGTCTCCTAAATTAGCAGAAGACGCTGGTAGTGGATATTCGGATGATTATGCAAAGGAAAGAGATGAAAGAAGAAGAAAAACACCACTTCAAAAGAGACAAGACAGAGATCTTGCAAAACTCACTTATATGTTGAATCAGGATCGTCCTGGTCGCTGAGTGTGCCAGTTGAAGAACTGTCACAACACCCCTCTCCCTGCCCTTGTAGCACCCTTATAATACAGAGGTAACAAGCACACCTCTCATGATTGCTGACACCACTCAAGACGCTCAGATCCGCCGCACAATCATCAACAGTGTAGAGCAGATGGATCTCCGTCTTCTGCAACGGATTGCTTATGAATGCCGTTGTGAAGAAATGGGCATTTATCCCAACAACTGGAAACTCTACCCTGAGGACTGATGGCAACTGGTATTTTCTTTCTGATCGGTTATCTCATGGGTGCTGGTCAAATTCTTCTTGTTCGTTATCTCTCAAACAAATGAAACCAACGATCATTAGTCAACAACATTGGGATGCATTGTATACTAAACTGTATGATGCCTATGAAGAGTGCTCCAAGAACTATGATGATACTTATCGTGAGAAGATTGGTATGATTCTTGATCACATGATTTACAATCAACCTTATCTGAACATCAAATGAATCTCTACATTATCAATGATGTTCTTTACGATTACACCAGTGGAATGTGTGTGATCGCAGCGGAATCTCTGCCTCGCTGTGAAGAAGTATTTGTTGAAGAGTTTGCACGCGGCGGCAGTGATTATGTCAAAGAGTGTATGCAAAAAGATTTCAATACTGCAGGAATCAAAGTGATTGAGAATGTTCCTTATGAGAAGGAAGAAGTGATCTCATATGTGTATGGTGGAGGTTAATGATTCGCTTTCTTCTGAATCAGATTCCTGTTAGGAACGGATCTTATACTGCCAAATGTAATCAGATTCATCGCACATTCTCCAATGGATTCAGTTACATTGCTTCTCAATGTAATTCACCACAAGAAGCACAACGTATCACAAACGATCTCAATTATCTTATAGGCAAATGACTGAAACCAAAACCTATCCCTATCTCAAATACATTCCACACCTTGTTGCTATTCGGTTGATTGTATTTACTCCATTTGCGATTGCACAAGCAACGGCAGAGTTTATCTCTAACTCTATGGATAAACTTTATCATAAAATGGATAAACTTCTTCCCCTACCTTATGTTGAGAAGCAAGTAGAATGGGATCAGTTGCCCAAACGAAATCAAGAAGCGATTGAGTATCTTGCAAAAAAGCGTAATACCACCAAAGAACGAATTCTCATTCAAACTGTAAAATCATGACTGAAGCACAAGAACAACTGATTTGCTCCATTGAGCAACAACTGGAGAATCTGATGCACTTTGATGATGAACTTGCCTATGAGTATGAATGTAATCTTTATTATGCTGATAATATTGATGAACCAATTGTAGAACTGTTCACGCCTGAATTGCTGAAAGAACTTGAAGATCTTGTATACAGACTTGACAATGACTGACTACGGATTCTACACTCAAGAAGAATTGAAAGAACTGGATGATTCTGATTTGTCTTTTGAGATTGCCGATGCTGCAATTCTCAACAAACCAGAAGCAGATGAATACCTAAACCTTTTGATTCAAGAACTCCAACGACGAAATAATGATTAGATCAATTCTTAATCTCATCAAAGTCAAATACGGATCTTACCATGTTGAAGGAAATAAAATCCGTCGCACCTTTACAAATGGATTTAGTTATATTGCTTCCGAATGCAAATCACCAGAAGAAGCAAAACGCATCGCCAATCAACTCATTCAATTATCATCCAAATGACTAAAACTATGACATATCCTCATCGCAAAATGATTCCGTATTGGTTTCTTTTGCGTCTGATTATTCAATGTCCACTTGCACTCATCTATTATCCTGCAAAGTTTATTGTTGATCAACTTGAACGATTCTCTGATACATTGAATAAGTTGCTTCCTGATGCTTATGTGACTCAAAGATTGGAGTTTCACGAACTTCCACAAAAGCGACAGGATGAGATTAAAAAACTGAATCAACGCATTATGTCACAAACGCAAAAAGTAAAATGACTAAAACAAAATCTCTTTTCACTTATCTTCTCACTAATTCTGTATTTACAACCTGCATTTACTAATGGATAATTTAACTTTTAGGCAGATCGTATTTCTTTTGCACGAAGATAGTTCTGATCAAGCATATGAATGTCTTGAAGACTTTTTTTATAATTATTGTCCAGAAGATTTAGATAAAGAAATTACTCTTTTAGAGTATCTTAGTGAATCTATGTACGTGTAAAGATGATTGATTTATATGTAAAACCACATATGACCTTTCCATGTATATCGTCCATTGCTTTTGAGCGCCTTATAGAGACCAGTACCTAGACAGTTACCTTTACATACTTGTCTAATTGCATCGGCACAACTTTCAAAATGATACTCTTGCCATGTTATTTTATTCACTGCTTTTACTGCTTTCTTTTTAGATTTTTTCTCTAACAGTTTCCATCTGTATCCATAGCATTTGTATCCTTTTTTTGCACTGAGTATTATATTGCTGTTTTTACTTCTATCTCCAGTTATTTCTTCTGCTGCATCACGAGCGTTATCCCATTCTTTTATTTCACCTGTTTCTATATTCAAACCTTGTATTCTTATACCACAGTGTTTACCATTACCTCTGTTCTTTTCTGTTAAACAACCCCAAGAGTTAGGTTTTGGTTTTATTTCTTTTTTTATTTCCTCAACCTCTGGTATTTCTGGTGTATTATATCCGTCATTGATATTGGAAGTATTGTAGTATTTGATCCAGTATTGTTCTCTCTCATTTAATAAGTTCTCATCACATTCATCTATTTGTTTGATGATGAAGTTATGATTGCCATAGTTACGCATTGCTTTGTGTAATGGTTGATTACACATTCGCAATGATTCTTGTATGTGCTGTTGCCACCTTTTATTCATTCCCTCTGTGGTTTGTCCAACATACTTGTGACCATTTTGTTTGTTGATGATCATGTAGATGATTCCCTGGGACATTTTATATTTTACATATTGCTTTTAATATTTTATGTATCTTATATCATATTTTAGATTATGGTATTTGTTTTAATTTCCTGAAATATCTGATAGATTTTATAATGGTAGTGTTTTATTCTTATAAAACTTATTGAATGCTTCTAATACCTTCTAATACCTTCTAAATGCCTCTAATACCTTCTAATACCTTCTAAATGCCTCTAATACCTTCTAATACCTTCTAAATGCCTCTAATACCTTCTAATACATTCTAATACCTTATAAATGCCTCTGGGTCTTGTGACCTAAGCGAGCGCATTATAAGACGCCGAGCACAAAATGTCAAGCGCCCGTGTGACACTATAAGAACTGGCACATCACACATAATGTTAGCGTTATAACATAATATAATACTATAAGGCATATATACTCTTATGATAATCTCGACGAGATCTGCAGCACTTGCATCTAGTCGAGTTTTATGGTACAATAAACACAGTTATCTCGACGAGTTATGTACGACGACTACGATCTCGACTATACATACAGCAACGATTACGCGGATCTCGACGAGGATACATATGCCGAACTAGGCACATCAGATCTCGACGAGGATTATGCACGGGATGGGCAAGACTATCAAGATCTTGCATATCGCCACTATGCATGATAGAATCTAGTACACATTACATCGAGTTCTTATGCTAATGCAGAAACGCAGGGTCATTGTTACTCTAGACATTGATTGCTATGACGATCTAGATGTACATGATATTAACTGGAAGGATCTTCTAGACCTAGAAGGAGATGAGAATATCCATGTCAGTATAAAGGAGTTCGATCCATTCTGAGTCTGATGTGGACAGTTTGATAAGTGGCACAAGGGGTATTGCGACCTTATAAGACTTCGTAGTACATTGACCTTGTTCAACACCTCAACCACTTATGTCCATCTACGTTGAAAACGGTTACGCAAATCGCACTGAATATCTGAACGAACTTCGTGAGGATTACGGTGATTTGGTTGATCTCTTCATCGGTGTGCTACCTTCGTCAGAAGATTTCGACGGTCTTGTGATCGCTCTGGAAGACGCTTTGGACTCTGGGCAGTACGAAGACCTCCTGTGACACTTTGAACACTGTCCACGGGGCATACAGATGCCGCTCTGTGTGCCCTATAGTTCTCTCAGTTACCACATCACACCATGGCAACTCGCTCACGCATTGGCATCGAACTTTCTGATGGTTCGATTCTGTCTGCCTATCACCACTGGGATGGTTATCCTGAATGGTTGGGTAGGATTCTTCAAACTCACTACAATACCAAGGATAAAGTTGCTGCCTTGATTGATGGTGGCGACATGTCATCCTGCTGGACAAAAGAACGCTGGGATGAGAGTGCTGATGGCACTTATGGTCCGGAGTATTATTCTCAACGGGGTGAAGATACTCCGCCACGACATGATGCGGACATGGATGAGTTCTTCTCTGATGGTGAAGAATACTCCTACATCTTCCGCAATGGGAACTGGTATGCTTATGACATGCACCAGTTTGAACCTATGGTCGCCCCCGAACCTGTAGAGATTCCTTCGGCGGCACTGGCAGCTTAAGAAGTGTCACAAGGGGTGGCGACACTGCTGCCCCTGCCCTTAGAATACAAGAGTCAACCAACCACACCTCTCATGGAAGACACCCTCTGGTCTGAGATTGCTGAAGCGCCTGGTGAGATCTTCGACATTCCCGAACTGCGGGAATTGGATGAAGAATACCAGAATGACGAAGCAACCTGGAACGCATTTCTGAACTCTAACTGGGATTTCTGATGATCACTGCTATTCTGGGTGGTGTCATTCTCACCACCTTTTCCATCATGTTCTACCTGGATGATCGTGCTGGCGGTGGTCTTTATGATCCCGACCCTACTGCTTCTGACCGTTATCGGAGGAACCGCAAATGATGTTTCAAGTTACCGAAATCGAGTTTGATTTTGATGATGAAGACATTCACACCGATGAATACAATCGGTTGATGGATGAAACTATCGGTCAAATCTGGCAGGCAGAAGATGAGGAAGATTTGGTAGAAGAAATCACCTGTGCTACAGGTTGGTGCATCAAATCCATTGACTATCGCCACGTTCTGAACTGAAACCATGACCAACAACATCAAAACCTGGACTAACGATCACAGCACTCTGGTTGAGCGTTACGCTGAGCAGATTATGGATGGAATGGACATGAAGACGATGGAATGCTTCGTGTTTGATACATTGGTTGAGAATCTCACCAACTATACTGAAGAGGAACTGATTGCAGAGATTCGTGAATACAATCCCGACCTCCTGGAGGAAACCAACTGATGACCAAACAACTTCTAATCTCTCAACTTCGTCTTGGTAAAAATGGGAACGACATCCTTCACATTCTTGATGCACTGTGTTCTGGGATGGACAGCAGTGAATCTAGTCAAGATAATGTTCCAACCCTAGACGAGATTCAATTCTAAACTCGACGAGGTGTGCCACTTTTTCTAGTGGCACATCATTCTCGACGAGATGCACATCATCAACTAGATTACACACATCTCGACGAGAACATCATGCAACTCGCATCTGTTACACCGATCTCGAAGAAAGCAAAGAATCGTTTTGCGAATCTCATGGACAAGATCGAGACCTGTATCATCGAGCAACAGATGGGTAACAAGGTCTTTCTTACATCATTGAACGGCAAAAACCATTTCTGGGCAATGCTTGACAACGATACCGACTGGATGGTATCATTCTAAACAAGGGAGGAAGGGGTTTGCCTCCCACTATAAGAAAAGTCACCCAGCGAGAAGGAGAACAGATAATCCTAGCATAGGTGAGGTGGTAAGTGCCAAGAGGATGGGGTGGTGCCTGTCCTCTTTTTTCTTTGTATTATACTATGATATAACAGTAGTGTTATACGATTATGAGATACTAGACTCTGCCCCCCATCTATACAAGTGCAAAAAAGGCAGCAGTGTGACAATCGAATCAGTGGCACAAGGGTGGTTGTGCTGCTCGGTTCGGATCGTGCATGATTCCACCAACGGCGCACCACTGACGCCGACCACCACACCAGACCAATGACCTTCGATCTTTCTTCTCTCTCTGACGATCAAATGAAGGCGCTGATGCTACTTGCACAGCAGCAACTTGAATCCCGCAAAGTATCTTTTGATGATCAAGTTTCTGTTGTTCAGCAACAGCGATTCAATGATCGTATGAAAGAACTGGAGCGCAGTGTTGCACAAGTTGAGACTGTTAATGCTGCATTTGAAGTCTGCTTAAATGAGATTTTGGGTGACATTAACGAGTCGCGTTGGATTGTATCGCAACTTGATAAGTGTCGCCGTGAGAATGACTTCCGCCGCTTCAATTCGGTTTACTTTAAGTATCGTGGCAAAGATCTTAAGGTGGAAGAAATGCTCCGCACGTTAGCAGCAATCTATCGCCTTAAGACCAAAAAGTATAGCAATTCCTGCCCTAAGTATAGCGACCGTGCTATTGTTCGCCATGAGATTCGCTGCCCTCATTGTGGAGAATACGCTGCTAAGTTGGTTGCATTTCTTGACATTAAAGGTATCAAGTGGGCGGATCTGTGACAGTTGAATAGGTGGCACAAGGGGGGTCACTGATCCCCCTTCCTACCCTGTAGGATAACTGCAGTTCACACCACACCACCATGCTGAACTTCACCAAGGGTAACGCCAAACTGGGCAAACAAACCCTAATCTTTAACCTGCCCGCAGGCAAAACCTGCCCCGGTGCACTGTTTTGCAAATCTTTCGCTGTCGTTGATGCAAACGGTAAGCGTAGCATTCAAGACGGCGAGCACACTCAATTCCGTTGCTTTGCAGCATCCTCTGAGGTGCAATATGATGCAGCGTTTGAGAATCGCGCAAACAATCTTCGCCTGATTGTTGATGCTCTGCAGAATGGATCTGCTGCAGATCTTATCAACGAAGGCATTCAAGAATACCGCACAAAGAATACTAAACTGGTGCGGATTCACGAGTCTGGTGATTTCTTCTCTGGTGCATATTTGGATGCCTGGATTGAAGTTGCAATCCGCAATCCTGATCTGAAGTTCTACTGCTATTCTAAGAGTTTGCAACTCTTTCAGAATTTCAATCTTCCTGCTAATTTCTACTTCACCGCATCGTATGGTGGCAAGTGGGATCACCTAATTGATGCGGGATTGTTTAAGCGTTACGCTAAGGTTTTTATGACCGAAGGTGATGCAAACGCTGCAGGTTTAGAAGTTGATCACGACGATTCACACTGTTTCGGTGATCAACCGTTCGCGCTGTTGGTGCATGGAACCCAACCTAAAGGTTCTATCTGGGGCAAGGCAATTCGCCTCCGTCGTTCTAAACAACAGTTCTCAGGTTACAGTAAGAAACTGCCTGTGACGGTCTGAGAAGTGGCACAAGGGGGGCAGACTGCCCCCCATCCGCGCCTAAGATTAACAAGTAAACAACAGGAGGCAGCAATGCTCACCGCCACCGATCTTTCAATCAGCGCAGCAGTCAACAGCAGCGCCATCGCTCACCTTGAGATTCTCTCAAACAATGATGGAACTTACGATCTGTTGGTAACATTTAACAGTGGCGATAAAGTTTATCGCTACGCTTGGGAGGATGAAGGAGAGTGTCAGCGTTGGTTTCATCTTCTCTCCGACGATGAAGACAAAGCGGCAACAAGTTGGGGTCGTTTGTTTCACCGTGCTCTGAAGCATGGTGACATTGAACAGATCGAAGTCTGATCTCAAAGTATAATTCAGGGGGGCAACTTTCGCCCCCTTTCTTTATACTTTTTTCGCCATTATTTTATGGCAGGTTAGGTGTCGATCATTGTCGTCTACAGTGCTACCCCGCACCTCTTTCGATTGTCCCCGTATTATAAGCACCGGAGATCCCGCAAAACCCGCATCGGTGGACAGTTCGCAGATTGGCACAAGCACAAAAAAAGGTTCTACCTCAATCCTAGCACGGCATCCGCACCCCCAGTCAACCCCCTGACCGATCAGCAATCATTATGGTTCGGAGGGTTGACCTTTGCACCCTTTGCCCCCATACTGGTATCAGTTCACCACACCACCCGATGAACTTCCGCACCATCATCCGCGCTGCCGTCCGCGCCACCCTGATTCAGAATGGTCCGCAAACATGCTCTGAGATCGTGAGCGGCATGGGTCTCAATCCCCGCAAGCATAAGGGCACCGTTCACGCTCTGATGGTTGAGATGGAGCGGGAGGGCATCCTAGACGCCATCCGTACCAGCAACGGCAAGCGTGGCGCATGGTTCATCTACCCTGCTGCCATCCGCAAGCGTGACAGGATCGCCGCCGCCCTGTTCGGGTGATACAACGCGGGGGAGCAATCCCCCTTCTCAAACCAACCGCCAATCCTACCATGCACCGCTACCCTTTCATCTTCTGTCTGCTGTCGGTTCTGATTGGTTTGCGAGCACTCAATGCCATGGCAACCGTTGATCCTAGCATCGATGCCGCCGCTGATCGTATCTGCCTGACCCGCCCCTCTGCCTGTGGCATCCGATGATTCACGCTCTCACCCGCTCCCGTTCCGCTTCCTACCATCGCCAGACCATGCTTAAGGTTCTGATCGCTGCTCTGCTGCTCTACTGGTTTTGGGAACCGATCCGCCCCATCCGTAGTGTGACAGGTGAGGCATTGTCCACCGCCGCTGAGATGATCCGCCGCTGACCCTGTAGACTTCTCTCAGTTCACACCACACCACCATGATCACCAACCGCCACCGCCTTCTTGCTCTCCAGTCCTACATGGATCCCAGCAACGGCACAGTGCCATGGCACCATGCCATGATCACCGCTAAATTACTCAAACTCTCCAATGAGTTTGTGACAGAATACGGTCACATGGAATGGGAGAGAATTGACTTTGGTGAGTATAATGTTTGGGCAATGAATCTCCTCTGATTCTTTATACTCTGGGAGGGGATTCGATCGATCTCCTCCTCTCTCCCCCCCCCCAACTATCACCATGCAAACCTTTCTTACCGCTGAAGAAATCCTGCAGTTAGTAACCACCGGAATGGTTACATTGACCGACGATCTTATGCTCAGAATGTCAGAATCTTATGAACATTCTGAGTGGTATAATGATCCCAACAATGTTATGTCACACCACCACTACTGATGGACACCTTAAATCTTAAATCTGAGTGGCAATCTGCCTTTGCAGAATGGCATCGACATCGTACAGATGAGTGTGCAGAATTAGAAAAAACCACACGCATCAATTACCTAAACTTCATTCGTGATGTAAGAAAAGCAAAGGCAAAAATCTAGTCGAGAGCGCACACATTATCTCGACGAGATGTACACACATTCATCATACAATCTCGTCGAGAATGTGCATCATACAATCTCGATCGAGATACACACAACAACACACAATCACAACTAGATTCATGCACAACAACACCCGCGAGATTAACTCAATTGGTTTCACAATTAAGTTCCAATCACCATACAATGAATGTGAATGGCGCACACAAACATTCACCACAAGAGAAGAAGCAGAAAGAATGATAGCATTCTACAAATCTTGTGGATCTCCTGCTAAGTTTGTATAAAGAATGAATCTGTAGTAGTTCTTTATTCTTTATACTTTTTTCTGAGTATAAAGAATAACTCAGGATTGAATGTAATTTATTGTCAGTGGTGTGGTTTATTCTTTACATTCAGTCCTGTCTTATTCTTTATACTCAGTACTGTTTGAGTTAAATTAAGACAACACTGTTTGAGTTAAATTCACTTAGCACTGTTTGAGTTAAATTAAATCAGTGGTGTTTGAGTTCTTTATACAAACTGCCTGACGCTGGTGCGATTCCAACCACACCAGTGCCCGATCCGTCAAGCGTTTGCCCATTAGGATCGCTGATCAGTCGGATCTGTTTTTTGGTATCAGGGCGATACCGTTTGCGTTTGACCCCTGCAGGCGTTGCCCTTACAGTAAGCAGGCGAACCTCGAAAAACAAATACGGCGATGGGGCGCAGCGCGGAGGCGCTGCGCGGGTCGGGTCGCGCGGGTGTACTGATCACCCGTCGCCGTATTTCATACCTTAAGGTTTGCGGTTTAGGTTCACTTTTGTCCCTTACTTTTCAAGACCCATGACAATGCTTGTCGGTCAGGTTGAAACACTTTTGCCCGCACTTTTGCAGGCAATGGAAGACGCAGACGCTGCAAAGCGTCGCGTTGATAATCTCAAAGCGCAAATGGTTGCGCTGATTGAAAAACCTCAGACGGTTAAAACCTGCTGGGGTTCGGTCACACTGAACAAAGGCAAACGCTCTGTCAAGGTAACTGATAAAGCGTTAAATGCTCAGATTACACTACTCAAAGAGAATGGAATCTCCGAAGGTAAGTGTGAGGAATCGGTAGGATCTCCTTTCGTTACTGTTAGGAAGTCCGACCGCTAAGTTACACTTAAGGGGTGACATTCTCACCCCTTTCTTTACTTAAACCACACCACACTTCTGAATCATGACTGTCACAATCAAGTCTAATTTCATTCCTCGCGATTGCACAATGGGTCAATGGTTGGATGGTTTCGGTGGACTGCGCCCTGGCAGTTTGTACAGCAAACTGCGCGAACAGTTCGACTACCTTACAGAAGACGAATTCGATCAAACCGAATTCTTCCAGTATCGCGGGGTTTGGTATTGTGTGGGCGATTTTGTTCGGGTCGTTGCTGCGCCCCACGAGCACCTTTATGGGTGGGATGGGTATTCTTCCGACTCCTATTTCAGTGGGGTAGTTATGAAATACTGCTACGATGGCACTGTAGTTGTGGGACGCTACTGTTCCTGAGGTAAGTTACATCGGGGCAGGAGCAGTCCTGCCCCTATTTCACTCAAACCACACCACACTTTCGACCCATGCTTTCCACTTTTGAGACCAACTTTCAGCGTATCCGTGACGTTGAACAGTTCGCCATTGATTCAATCGAACGTGGCGGATTGCACGGCGACGGTATGATCGGAGAGGCAGAATTGCACTGCCAGGGTTATGCTGGAGAGGGCAATCCGCCGCACGACATAGTGTTAGGTTGCACGGTTAAAGTTACAAAGAGCGGCAATCGTCGCCACACGTTCACACTGAACGGGCGACGGATTGCGTGCCATAAGATAGCACTCCGCTTGGGAGAATTGGGCGCCTAAGTTATGCGTTCGTGGGCGGCAGTTAGGTACACTCTGCCGCCCTACATTCGTTCGTGTTCGACAGTTACCGTAGCGGGGGTGGGGGTGATTATAAAAGCAATGGATCCCCTAATCTATAAAGTCTTGCTTTAGCCAGTTAAATATAAGGTTCTTACAAAATTTCCGGGTGGTCATAAAAACTCCAAAAACCTCACATATATAAAGACAAACTTTATATTTACCAAATGAAAAAAAATTCCGGAGATATTTTTGAATCCATAGAGGTTGATCCAATTAGTGGAGACTATTACATCACAATCCCAGAGCAAATTATGAATGAACTCTCATGGTATGAGGATACAAAAATCAAGTTTACAATCGATGGGGGTGAAGTAATTTTAACTGAGGCGGATTGACTTCTTATAGATAATATTGTATGATATGAATGTACATTAGTATTGAAAAATGGCCAAGGGTTTTACCGTAAAAGCAAAGGCACCAGTTGCCTCACAGACTACACAAGAATGGGACTATAATTTAGCAAGAGAAATGGTGAAGGGAAAATCCATTGTCTTTTGTCTTCCTGGAAGAGGAGTCTCATATACCTATCTAAAAAACTTTGTACAACTGTGTTTTGATATTGTACAATCGGGAGCAAGCATCCAGATCTCGCAAGACTATTCATCCATGGTAAACTTTGCAAGATGCAAATGTTTAGGTGCGAATAT
>JACCDX010985825.1_pt1 | contig 27868 bp, 26 predicted proteins | sample 7449681 | NCBI WGS metagenome assembly JACCDX01 (sample SAMN15323450, study PRJNA562643) | freshwater metagenome | isolation source: river surface water | place: USA:Blue River Watershed | collected 2017-08-18
CTCAAAGTACTCACGTTGATCACTCCTGCCACCCTGCACAAAAAATAAGCAGGGTAGCTTGTGGGGTGGCTCAAATTTCAACGTGTAAAGCTCTGAAACTGGCTCAGTTTTGGTTGTGATTCAACATGCAGATCTCTGGGCGGCGCTTTGATGATCTGGGTGTGTTGCAAATGGCCAAATTTTTTGAATCCGCTCGAGGACCCATGGACCGCGCCTGGCCCATGACCTGATTTCGCTCTGCAGAACTCATCTCTGCGTTTTTAAAGCCAACCTGGTGCCAATCTAGTGCCAACTGGGTGTGCTTTGGGCTCGACACCCAAGGGGGTCTTTCGCTCAAAAATCAATCATCTAATGGATTGACTGCCCGTTCTTGCCTGCTGTGGGCGGCTTGAGCTGAAGTTGAATACGTGGGTTAATCCTAGGAACTAAGTTCCACTCTGCGGTATAGAATTTCAAAAAACATTGTCTTTGAATTTCATCAAACAGAGGGGTCCTCGCAAAATGGATATTCTTTTCCAGCAGGTGTTGAACGGGCTGACGCTCGGCGGCATCTACAGCCTCGTGGCGCTTGGGCTGACCCTTGTTTACGGAATACTGCACGTCCCCAACTTCGCCCATGGTGCGTTTTACATGGTCGGCGCCTTCGTTTCCTACACCCTGATCGCCAAATTGGAGGTCAACTACTGGCTGGCGATGCTGGGTGCAGGCGCGGTGGTGGCTGTGATGGCCGCGCTGGCCGAGCGACTGGTTTTCCACCCCTTGCGCAACGAAAGCGGACTTCATCCGATGATTGCTGCCATCGGGCTCTTGCTGTTCCTGGAGGCCGGCGCGCAGGTCATCTGGGGCCCTGATTTCCTGCGCATGCCTACCCCTTACACCGGCATACTGGACTTGGGCGGGGTGACCGCACCGGTGCAGCGCCTGCTGATCATTGGTGCGGCTTTCACGCTGATGCTGTCCTTGCATTTGTTTCTCACGCGCACGGTGATGGGCTCCACCATCATCGCCATGGCGCAGAACCGGGAAGGGGCATCGCTGGTGGGCATCGATGCCAACCGTGTGGCCATGCTGACCTTTGCCGTCTCGGGGGTGCTCGCGGCGTTCGCCGCCACCCTGTACGCGCCCATCAACCTCGTCTATCCGGCCATGGGTCACCTGGTCATCACCAAGGCATTCGTGATCATCATCCTGGGGGGTATGGGCAGTGTGCCCGGCGCCATCCTGGGTGGACTCATCATTGGCTTCGCGGAATCCTTTGGTGCTTTTTATGTGTCCGATCACTACAAGGACATCATCGCTTTCGTGGCGCTGGTGGTGATTCTCTCGTTCCGTCCGCAGGGGATTTTCAAGGGAGCGCACTGACATGGTGGAACGTATTCGCACTCTTGTGGGCTGGAGCGTGCTGTTGCTGGCCGGCTTGCTGTTTCCTTTCTTTGTGGGCAACGACTACCACCTCACGGTGATGAGCACGGCTTACCTGTTCGCCATTGCCACGCTCGGTCTGAATCTGATCGTGGGCTACACCGGGCAGTTCAACCTGGCGCATGCGGGTTTCATGGCCATCGGTGCCTACACCGTGGGCATCCTCACCGTGGACCACGGCTACTCGTACTGGCTGTCGTTTTGCCTCGCGGGTGTCGTCACGGTGGCGGTTGGCCTGCCGCTGGGCTGGGTATCGCTGCGCCTCAAGGGCCACTACTTCTCGATCTTCACGCTCTGCGTGGGCTACATCATTTTTCTGGTGATCGAGAAATGGGATGACCTCACTCACGGCCCGGTGGGCATCATCGGCATCCCGGCGCCTGAGCCCATCGGTGAGTTCACTTTCGAATCGCCCATCTCGCAGTACTACTTGATGTTCTTTTTCCTGGTGCTGGCCGTGTGGGTCATGCGCCGCATCGTCAACTCCCTGCTGGGCCGTACCTTCATGGCGATCCGCAATGGTGACGATCTGGCCGAGGCGCTGGGCATCAACTTGATGCGCAACAAGCTCACCGCTTTTCTGCTTTCGGTGCTCTATGCCGGTTGGGCCGGTGCGCTGTACGCGGGCTTTGTGCGCTTTCTCGGCCCGGACCTCGCAGGCGTTCACCACACCTTCGACATGACGATGTACATGCTGGTGGGCGGCCTTGGCACACTCATTGGCCCGCTGCTTGGCTCCATCTCTGTGCCTTGGCTGACGCAGTACCTGCAGTTCCTGCAGGAGTACCGTTTCGTCATCTTCGGTCCGATCCTGATCCTGTTGGTGATCTATCTGCCGCATGGCGTGGTGGGCACCTGGCTGGGCTGGCGCGCCCGTCAGGCAGACGCTGCCCGCAGCAACGCAACGCAGGAGTGAAGGCCATGCTCAAGATCGAACACCTGACCAAAAAATTCGGCGGCAACGTGGCCGTCAACAACGTCTCGACCACGATCGAGACAGGCAAGATCAACGCCATCATCGGCCCCAACGGCGCTGGCAAGACCACCTTCTTCAACCTGATCAGCGGTGTGCACCGGCCCACCTCGGGCACCATCACCTATGACGGGCGCGACATCACGTCGCTGCGCACCGACGCGGTGGCCCGCCTGGGCGTGGCGCGCACCTTCCAGAGCACCACCTTGTTCGACAACGCCACGGTGCTCGACAACCTCATCGTCGGCCACCGGCTGCGCACCCGTTCGGGTCTGCTGGACGTGCTGGTGGGCTCGAGTCGCTTGCGCGAAGAAGAGCGAATCTGCCGTGAAAAAGCCCGTGCGGCGCTTGACTTCGTGGGCCTGGCCCACCTGGAACACCGTCTGGCGGGCGATGTCTCACAAGAAGAGCGCAAGCGCGTGGCCTTTGCGCTGGCGTTGGCCACCGAGCCGCGTCTGGTGCTGCTCGACGAGCCTGCCGGGGGCGTCAACCCCGAAGAAACCGTGGGCCTGGCCGAGTTGATTCGCAAGATGGTCAAGAGCGGGCTGACCGTTTGCCTGATCGAACACAAGATGGACATGATCATGAGTCTGGCCGACAAGATCCTCGTGCTCAGTTACGGGGAAAAGATTGCCGAGGGCACACCCGCCGAAGTCAAGGCCAACCCGGCCGTGATCGACGCCTACCTGGGGAGTGACCATGCTGACATTTAAGGACGTCTCGCTGCATTACGGCGCCTTCCGTGCGCTGGAAAACGTCAACCTTCAGGTCAATGCCGGTGAGTTGGTGGTCTTGCTGGGGGCCAACGGCGCGGGCAAGAGCTCCATCTTCCGCGCCCTGTCTGGCCTCACGCCGATCTCCGGCGGTGACATCACGCTGAATGATGCCTCGCTCAAGGGCATGAAGCCTTCACAGGTGGTGCGCCAGGGCGTGGTGCAGTGCCCTGAAGGCCGCAAGTTGTTTTTGCAGATGTCGGTGCTCAAAAATCTGATGCTGGGCGCTTATGTTTACCGTGGCGACAAGGCAGAAAACCAGCGTCGGCTCGACGAGGTCATGTCGCTGTTCCCCATCCTGGCCGAAAAGCGCAACGACGCAGCGGGCTCGCTCAGCGGCGGTCAGCAGCAAATGGTGGCTATTGGCCGCGCCCTCATGGGGCGTCCCAAGGTGCTGCTGCTCGATGAGCCTTCGCTGGGCCTGGCCCCACTGGTGGTCAAGCAGGTGTTTGAAGTTGTCAAGGGCATCAATGCCACCGGCACCACGGTGCTTCTGGCCGAACAGAACGCTTACGCGGCACTCAAGATCGCCAGCCGGGCTTATGTGATCGAGCGCGGCAACATCGTGCTCGAGGGCGACCGCGACAGCCTGATGAACAACGAGGCCGTGCGCAAGGCCTACATCGGCGCCTGATCTGCGCTGGTCCCCACACGAGCCCCGCTCGAATCCTTTATTCCCCAACCAGGAGATTGACATGATCAGAAGACAATTCACCCAGATCGCAGGCACCCTCGCCGTGGCGGGCCTCTTGGCTTGCGCCCCCGCAATGGCCCAGGAAGTCGTGAAGATCGGCTACTCCGGCCCGCTCAGCGGCGGCGCCGCTCAGTACGGCAAGAACGCGCTCGATGGCATGAAGTTCGCTGTCGATGAACTCAACGGCTCGGCCTTTGAAGTGGGCGGCAAGCCGGTGCGCTTTGAGGTGGTGGCACTGGACGACAAGTACAACCCGGCCGAGACGGGCATCAACTTCCAGCGCCTGGTGCAAGAGCACAAGACGCCGGTGGTGATGACCCCGCATTCGGGCGGCATCTTTGCCATCCAGACAAAGAACATGGCCACCAAAACGCTGTTGCTGGCTTACTCCAGCGTGCCCGAGATCACCAGCCGCGGTAACACCCTGACACTGCGTATCCCACCAGAATTCACCTCCTACATTCCGGCCTTCGTCAAACACAGCATGGGCAAGTTTGGCAAGAAAGTGGCCATTGCCAGCGCCGACCACGATTACGGCAAAGCATGGGCCAAGGCCTTTGTGCCGGCCTGGAAAGCCGCTGGCGGCGAAGTGGTCGCCGAAAACCCCATGAGCTACAACCGCGCCACTGACTTCTACAGCGGTGTGAGCAAAGTGCTGGCGGCCAAGCCCGACGTGCTGTTCGTGGGCGGTGCCTCCGAGCCAACCGCCTTGGTGGTCAAGCAGGCGCGTGAGTTGGGCTTCAAAGGCGGCTTCATCTTCATCGACCAGGCCAAGATGGAGCAGATGAAGCCCATCCTGGGCGGCAACTACGCGATGCTTGAAGGCGCCATCGGCACGCTGCCGCTGGTTGACGATGTTCGCCCCGGCACCAAAGCCTTTGTGAGCAGCTGGTACAAGGCTTACCCAGGCCGTGAGCCGGGTTCAGAAATGTCGCTGAACTACACCGCCATGCTCGCTACCGCACAGGCCATGAAACTGGCTGGAAGCACCTCGGATACCGCCGCCATCCGGGCCCAGCTCGACAAGGCCTTCAAGGCGCTCAAGTCGAGCCAGAACCCTCACAGCATGGACGGTGTGGATGCGCGCGGCGGCACTTTGGCCAACACCCGAGTGGCCGTGGTGGAAGGTGGCAAGATCAAAGAAATGGCGATCGCCAGCTTCAAGTGATCCCTTCGAAAGAACGCGTGGCTCAGGCAACCAGACGGGCAGCATGAGCATTATTCTGGTGCGTCACGGCGAAACGGCGCTCAATGTGTCGCGTGTCCTGCAGCCACCGGACACGCCTTTGTCGCGACGAGGTCAGGCGCAGGCTCGTGCGGTGGCCGAGCGGCTGAGCAATGAGCACGTAGCCGCATTGGTCAGCAGTGACCTGCTGCGCGCGCGGCAGACGGCCGATGCCATCGCCTTGCGCGGACGCAGTCTGACCGTGGAGGCCTGGACCGGCTTGCGTGAAAGGGACTTCGGAGACTGGCGGGGTCAGTCCTATGACGACTTGCCAGTGGATCCGTTGCGCATGGCGCAAGCCCCGCCGGGTGGTGAATCGCAGGCGGCGTTCGCTGAGCGCTGCCGCATCGCCTGGACAGATCTGGTGCAACAGCGTTCGCGCCTGGACGGCGTCCTGGTGGTGGTGTCCCATGGGCTGACCCTCCGTCAGCTCATGGCGGATCTGCCGGCCGCAGCCGGTGCCGGTGCGTTGGCAGGTCGTCTCGGCAATACCGCCGTAACGGTGCTGGACGCCTTCTACCCGCACACGGTACGCCTGTTCAATTGCACCCGACATCTGAGGTCGGGGCTGAAAGAAGACGAGACCAGTCTCTCCGGCGGCTGAAACCCTTGTAGGTTCAGCCGCGTGGCAATACCACGATCTTGCCCATGGCCTGACGTGAAGCCAGGCGGGCGATGGCGCTGGCGGCATCGGCCAGACCCACGCGTTCGGTCACCGGCGGCTTCACCCGGCCGGCCTTGAACCAGTCGGCCAGTTGCTGCAGGTCGGTGCGCAATTGTGCTGGGTCGCGAGCCATGGCTGCCCCCCAGAACACGCCCAGAATCGCACGCTCTTTAAGCAGCGTCAGATTCAGCGGCAGCTTGGGAATATCGCCAGCGGCAAAGCCGACCACCAGGTAGCGACCACGCCAGGCAGTGGCGCGCAGCGCGGGCTCGGCATAGGCACCGCCCACGGCGTCGTACACCACATCGGCGCCTTCGCCCTGGGTGAGGCGTTCGACTTCGCGGCGCCAATCGGGCTGTGTGTAATCCACGGTCTCATCGGCGCCCGCCTGTTTGGCCAGTGCGCGTTTTTCTTCGCTGGAGGCAGCGGCGATCACACGGGCACCCATGGCCTTGGCGATTTCGATGGCCGCGATGCCGACGCCACCCGCGGCGCCCAATACCAGCAGGGTCTCGTCGGGCTGTAGTTTGCCAATGGTTTTCAGGGCATGCAGCGAGGTGCCATAGACCAGCACAAAAGATGCACCCGCGGCGTAGTCCATTCCCTCGGGCAGCGGGATCACGCGCGAGGCCTGGGCAATGGCCTGTTCGGCAAAGGCGCCTGTGCCGGTGGAGCAGGCCACGCGGTCCCCCACCTTGACCTGTGTGACGCCTTCGCCTACCGCGCTCACTACGCCGGCCAGTTCGGCGCCGGGTGTGAACGGCACCGGTGGTTTGACCTGGTACAGGCCTTGAACCATCAAGGCATCTGGGAAATTGATGGAAGCGGCATGCACATCCACTAGCACCTCGCCAGCCGCCGGGCTGGGCGAGGGGATGTCTTGCACTTGCAGGGTGTCGATAGGGCCAAAGGCATTGCAGCGAAGGGCTCTCATGGGGTAACTCCTTGTTGGTCGATGAGGTTCTGGCGTTCCTGCAGCGCACGCCACATGAGCTTGCCGCTGCCCGACTTGGGCAGGGATTGGGCGAACTCGACGATGCGCGGACTCTTGTACGCAGCCATGTGTTCGTGCGCCCAGTTGACAATGTCCTGCTCGCGCACCTGGCCTTGGTGTTCGGGCTTGAGCACCACGATCGCCTTGACTGTCTCGCCGCGTTTGGGGTCCTGCGCACCAATCACGCAGACCTCGTGGATGGCCGGGTGGTGGTACATCATGGTTTCCACTTCGGCTGGCCACACCTTGTAGCCTGATGCATTGATCATGCGCTTGAGCCGGTCCATCATGAAGAAGTAACCATCTTCGTCCATAAGGGCCAGGTCACCGGTGCGCAGGAAGCGGCGGCCTTCAATCTCGATGAAGGCCTCTGCAGTGGCGGCTTCGTTGCGCCAGTAGCCGGTCATCACCTGCGGCCCGTGGGCCACGATCTCGCCGGTCTCGCCCTGGGGCAACTCTTGTAGCGTCACGGGGTCGATGATGCGTGCGTCCACATCAAAGATCGGAATGCCCAGGCACTGGGCCTTGGGGCGGTGCGCCGGGTTGATGTGCAATGCCGCCATGGTTTCCGTCATGCCATAGCCTTCCACATAGTCCAGTCCCAACAGGGCCTTGAGCTTGTGCGCCACTGCAGCGGGCATGGCGGCGCCACCACCCCGGATGCCCGTCAGTTGCGACAGGTCGTATTCGCCGATGCGCGGGTTGGCCAGGAAATCCACCACCATGGTGCTGATGGCCTGCCAAGTGGTGACGCCGTGCCGCTGCATGAGCTCGGCGGCGGTTTCCCGGTCCCAGCGCGACATGACCACCACGGTGCTGCCCGCAAACAAGGGGCCGTTCATGGCACCGGACAGGCCTGTCACATGGAAGAAGGGCAAGACCGCCAGCATCACTGAATCCTGGTTACGGCCAAACCACTGGATGCCACCCACTGCAGTGCATAGTGTGGTGCGGTGGGTGTGCATGCAGCCTTTGGGGTGGCCGGTGGTGCCGGAGGTGTAGGGCATCACGCACAGGTCATCGGGGCCTGCGGTGTGCGGACCCGGCGGGTGGCGCGCAGCCAGCGCTTCGGCCCAAGCGTGCAGGCCCTGGCCGCGCAGCGCCTGTCGCGGTGCCGTGACGAAGTCAGGCAAATGCAGGTCCGACGGACCCTTCAGGTAGTCGCTGTAGGTGGCCACGACCACTTGGTCCAGCACATCGTCACCAGTGGCACCGTGCTGCCGGTGCAGTGGAAGCATCTGTGGCAGCAAGTCCTGGGCGCAGATGGCCACGCGGGCACCGCTGTCCGAGACATAGTGCGCCAGTTCCTCGGTCAAGTTCATCGGGTTGACCGGGACCACCACCGCGTTGGCACGCAGGATGGCGTAAAAACTGATCACCCATTGCGGGCTGTTTTGCATGTACAGCAAGACCCGGTCGCCGGCCTGCACGCCGCACACCTGCTGCAGGTGGCCGGCCAGACACTCGGCCTGGTCGCGGAACTGGGAAAAACTCAGCGGTGTGTCGTAATAGATGATGTACGGCTTGTCCGGGTAGCGCTGTGCTGAAACCTCGGCGTTGAACCACAGGCTGGTCTCGGGCAGTGTCAGGTGCCGAGGCAGCGCAGGTGGCCAGTGGGCAAAGTGTGGGGCAGTCATGGACGATGTCTGAAAAGGATCACTGACGCGCCAGTACGCGGGCGATCTCGTCCTTGGCGATGGCGTTGCGGTGGACCTCGTCGGGGCCATCGGCAAAACGCAGCGTGCGGACGCCGGCATACGCACGGGCCAGGCCAAAGTCATCGCTGACACCGGCACCGCCGTGAACCTGCATGGCCCAGTCAATCACCTGCAGCGCCATTGAGGGGGCCGCCACCTTGATCATGGCGATTTCCTGACGGGCTGCCTTGTTGCCGACCTTGTCCATTTTCCAGGCTGCGTGCAGCACCAGAAAACGGGCCTGATCAATCAGGATGCGCGATTGCGCGATGCGTTCACGCGTCACGCCTTGTTCGGACAGTTTGCGACCAAAGGGGCTGCGTTGCGTGGCGCGCAGACACATGTCTTCGAGAGCGCGCTCGGCGCGGCCGATCACGCGCATGCAGTGGTGGATACGCCCGGGGCCCAGACGTCCCTGCGCGATCTCGAAGCCACGGCCTTCGCCCAGCAGGATGTTGCTGACCGGCACCCGCACATTGGTGAACTGCACTTCTGCGTGGCCGTGCGGCGCATCGTCGTAGCCGAACACCGGCAGCGAGCGCAGAACCTCCACGCCAGGCGTGTCCATGGGCACCAGGATCATGGACTGCTGGGAGTGTTTAGGGGCTTGCGGATCGGTCTTGCCCATGAAGATGAGGATCTTGCAGCGCGGATCGTTGGCGCCGCTGGTCCACCACTTGCGACCGTTGATGACGTAATGGTCGCCGTCGCGCTCGATGCGCGCCTCGATGTTGGTGGCGTCACTGGAAGCCACAGCTGGCTCAGTCATGGCAAAAGCCGAGCGGATGCGGCCATCCAACAAGGGGGGGAGCCAGCGCTCTTGCTGCTCGGGCGTGCCGTAGCGCACGATGGTTTCCATGTTCCCGGTGTCCGGCGCTGAACAGTTGAACGGTTCGGAGCCAATGGGCGAGCGCCCCATGATCTCGGCCAGGGGCGCGTACTCGAGGTTGGTGAGCCCGGCGCCCAGAGGCGACTCCGGCAGAAAGAGGTTCCACAGGCCGGCCGCTTTGGCCTTGTGCTTGAGCTCTTCCATCACCGCAGGTTCCTGCCAGGGGTTGCCGGCGGCGCGAAAGGCTTTCATCTGTGCCTCGAACACGGACTCGGCGGGGTAGATGTGCTCGGTCATGAAGGCCTGCACGCGGGCTTGCAGGTCCTGGACTTTTGGGGAATGTGAGAAATCCATGTTGTCTCCGAAGATGTTGAAAAAAAGATCAGCGCAGGGGGTGGATGGTCTGCGCCAGCGCCCAGGCCTGTTCGGCCAGCGGGCGTGCGCGCTTGCCGGTTTCCACGGCACTGGCGTTGGAGGCATTGCCCTGCTGGGCGCGTTTGGCAATGCCCTGCAAGATGCCCACCAGACGGAACATGTTGAACACCAGGTAATAGTTCCATTCCGGCGCAGGAACGGCCGAGGTGCGGCCGGTGCGCTGAAGGTAGGTGTTCAGGTAATGTGTCTCATCTGGAATGCCCAGAGCAGCAAGGTCAACGCCGACCAGACCGCGTGAGCTGGCCGACATGCGCCAGACCATGCAGTGGTAGGCAAAGTCGACCAGAGGATCGCCCAGGGTTGAAAGTTCCCAATCCAGCACGGCCAGAATCCGTGGCTCGCTGGGGTGGAAGATGACGTTGTCCAGCCGGTAGTCGCCGTGCACGATGCGTGTCTGGCCCTCGGCCGGCATGTGGCGCGGCAGCCAGTCGATCAGGCGATCGGCGGCCTCGATGGGCTCGGTTTCGGCCGCCTTGTATTGGCGTGTCCAGCGTGCCACCTGACGCTCCAGATAAGCACCGGGTCGGCCGTAGTCGCCCAAGTGCACGGCTGCAGGGTCGATACGGTGCAGCGCCGCCTGTACGCGGTTGAGTTCGTCAAAGATGGCAGAGCGCTCGCCGGGTTCCATACCGGGCAGGGTGGGGTCCCAGAAGATGCGGCCTTCCACATGGTCCATTACATAGAAAGCCGATCCGATGACGTCCGGGTCTTCGCACAGCGCATGGGCGCGGGCCACGGGCACATCGGTGGTCGCCAGGGCCTGGATCACGCGAAACTCCCGGTCCACCGCATGGGCCGAGGGCAGCAGCTCGCCCATGGGTTTGCGCCGCAGCACGTAGCGTCGCCCACCGGCGGTCAGCAGAAAGGTGGGGTTGGATTGCCCGCCTTTGAATTGCGCCACGTCCAGTGTGCCGCTGAAGCCGGGCACATGGGACTGCATCCAGGCCGCCAGCCGGGCTTCGTCAAAGCGCTGGGCTGGGGCCACCGGCTGGGTGCCGGTGAAAAGGGCTTGGGCTTGGGTCATGTTCAGATGGCCGAAGCCCCGCCGTCCACCGCGATGTACTGCCCGGTGATGTGGCGCGAGGCCTCACTGGCGAGGAACACCACCGAACCCATCAGGTCTTCTTCGCCGCCCAGACGCTGAAGCGGTGTGCGCGCGGTCACGGCGTCGCCGATTTTGTCGAGCAATCCCTCCGACATTTTGGAAGGAAAGAAGCCCGGGCAGATGGCGTTGACGTTGATGTTGTAGCGCCCCCACTCGCTGGCCAGGGCGCGCGTGAAATTGATGGCGGCGGCCTTGGAGGTGTTGTAGGCCACGGTGTGCACGCCAGGGCCCATGCCCTTGAGGCCGGCCACGGATGCAATGGTGATGATCTTGCCGCGTTGGCGCGGGATCATGCAGCGCTTGCCGACTTCACGCGACAGGAAGAAGGGCGCGTTGATGTTGAGGTTCATCACCTTGTGCCAGGCTGCGTCGGGATAGTCTTCAGCGGGGGCACCCCAGGTGGCTCCCGCATTGTTGATCAGGATGTCGATTGGCCCCAGGCTGGCGACCACTTCGTCCACCAGCGCCGGGATGGACTCGGTCTTTTGCAGGTCACTGATCACCGTGAGCACACGGATGCCCAGGCCCTCCAGATGGGCCTTGGCCTCTGCCAGTTCGTCGGCCTTGCGCGCGCTGATGGCGACGCTGCAGCCCATCTCGCCCAAGGCCTGGGCCATTTGCAGACCCAGACCTCGGGAGCCTCCGGTGACCAAGGCAACCTGGCCATCCAATCGGAAAAGTTTGGCGACGCTCATGTTCAGCACACCTCGAACAGACCGGCTGCGCCCTGGCCACCACCGATGCACATGGTCACCACCACATACTTGGCACCACGGCGCTTGCCTTCGATCAGTGCGTGGCCTGTCAAGCGTGAACCGCTCACGCCGTAGGGATGGCCCACGGCGATCGCGCCGCCGTTGACGTTGAGCAACTCGTCGGGAATGCCCAACGTGTCCCGGCTGTAGAGCACCTGGCAGGCAAAAGCTTCGTTGAGTTCCCACAGGCCGATGTCTTCCACTTTCAGGCCAGCGCGCTGCAGCAGACGCGGCACCGCGAACACCGGCCCGATGCCCATTTCGTCGGGTTCGCAACCGGCAATGGCAAAGCCGCGGAAGATGCCCAGCGGCTGCAGGCCCAGCTGTTCGGCCCGTTTGCCGTTCATGACCACGCAAGCCGAGGCACCATCGGAGAACTGGCTGGCGTTTCCGGCGGTGACCACACCGCCGGGCAGGGCCGAGCGGATTTTTTGCACGGCCTCGAGCGTCGTGTCGGGGCGGATGCCCTCGTCGCTGTCAATCGTCACTTCGCGCTTGGTGATGCGGCCTGTGGCCTTGTCCACCACGCCCATGGTGGTCGTCATGGGTACGATCTCGTCCTTAAACAAGCCGGCCGCCTGTGCTGCGGCTGCGCGCTGCTGGCTGCGCACACCGTATTCGTCTTGAGCGAATTTGCTGATGTTGTAGCGCTTGGCCACGGTCTCGGCGGTCTGCAGCATGCTCCAGTACAGCTCGGGCTTGTGCTCGACCAGCCAGGGATCGCGGCGCATGTGAGTATTGGTCTCGTTTTGGACGCAGCTGATGCTTTCCACGCCACCGGCCACGATGGCGGTGCAGCCTTCCACCATCACGCGCTGCGCTGCCATGGCAATGGTCTGCAGGCCGGAGGAGCAAAAGCGGTTCACGCTCACGCCGCCCACGGTGATGGGCAGACCCGCGCGCAAGGCAATGGCGCGGGCGACGTTGCCCCCGGTGGTGCCTTCGGCCAAGGAGCCGCCCATAATGCAGTCCTCGATTTCGTTCGGATCAAGCCCCGAGCGGGCCACGGCGTGTTGCACCGCGTGGCCGCCCAGTGTGGCGCCATAGGTCATGTTGAATGCGCCCTTCCAGCTCTTGGCCAGTCCGGTGCGCGCGGTGGAAACGATCACAGCATCGATCATGTTTTTTCTCCTCTAGATATGGGGTGCTTTAGGCGAAGGTCCTACCTTCTTCGGCCAGCTTCAGAAGCAGTGGGGCGGGTTGCCACCAGTCGAAAGCGCCTGGCTCGGCGGCGAAGTCGCGCAGCGTGCGCACGACGTTGAACAAGCCCATTTCGTTGGCATAGCACAGGGGGCCACCACGGTGCGCCGGGAAGCCATAGCCGTTGAGGTAAACCAGATCCACGTCGGACGCGCGCACGGCAATGCCTTCTTCCAGGATGCGTGCACCCTCGTTGACCAGGGCAAAAATGCAGCGCTGTACCACTTCTTCGTCGCTGATCTTGCGCGGCGTGATGCCCCGCTCGGCACGGTACTGGGCCAGCAGCTCGTCGACCACCGGATCGGGCAGCGCATCGCGCACGCCGGGCGCATAGCGGTACCAGCCGGCGCCCGTTTTCTGGCCGAAGCGGCCGAGTTCGCACAGCTTGTCTGCCACGGTGGGCTCATGCGGCACGCCGGCTTCGGCGGCCTTGCGCTTGCGCGTGGCCCAGCCGATGTCCAGGCCTGCCAGATCGCCCATGCGGAAGGGGCCCATGGCAACTCCGAAGCGCTCCATCGCCTTGTCGATCTGCTGCGGTGAGGCTCCAGCCACGACCAGTGCGTTGGCGGCTGCGCCGTAGCGCGCCACCATGCGGTTGCCGATGAAGCCATCGCACACGCCCGACACGACGGAAATCTTGCGGATTTTCTTGCCCAGTGCCAGGGCGGTGGCCATCACGTCATTGGCGGTCTTTTCGCCTCGCACGATCTCCAGCAGTTTCATCACGTTGGCCGGGCTGAAGAAGTGCAGGCCCAGCACGTCCTGGGGGCGGCTGGTGAAGCTGGCGATCTTGTTGATGTCCAGATAAGAGGTGTTGGAGGCCAGGATGGCGCCAGGCTTGCACACGGCGTCGAGCTGGCGGAACACCTTTTCCTTGACGTCCATCTGTTCGAAGACGGCTTCGATCACCAGATCCACGTCCTTGAACGCGGCGTAATCCAGCGTCGGGGTGATCATGCCCATGCGCTGTTCCACCTGCTCTGAGGTCAGCTTGCCCCGCTTGGCGCTGTTTTCGTAGTTGCGACGGATCGTGCCCAGGCCGCGGTCCAGCGCCTCCTGGCTGGTTTCCAGCAACACCACGGGCAAGCCCACGTTCAGGAAGTTCATGCTGATGCCGCCGCCCATGGTGCCAGCGCCGATGACGCCCACTTGCGCGATGGGGCGCTGTGGCGTGTCGGCCGGCACATCAGGCAGCTTGCCGGCGGCGCGCTCGGCGGCAAACACATGGCGTGCAGCGCGCGACTCGGGGGTGCTCATCAGGGCAAAGAAGGCGGCGCGTTCGCGCTTGAGGCCTTCGTCGAAGGGCTGCGTCACGCTGTCGGCCACTGCTTCCATGCAGGCCAGCGGCGCAGGCATGCCCTTGGCTGCGGCCTTCACGCTGTTGCGTGCGAATTGCAAGAAGGCATCGGCGCCCGCCGTGGGCAGCTTGACATCGCGCAGGCGACGCAAGGGGCGCTTGTCGGCCACCACTTGCTGGGCCAGCGCTACCGCGGCGGCCACCACACCGCTGTCCACCACGCTGTCGAGCAGTTCGGTGTCTGCGAATGTGGCCGCTTTTTGCGGCGTGCCGGAAACGATCATCTGGAGCGCGGCCTCCACGCCAATCGCTCGGGGCAGACGTTGGGTGCCGCCAGCGCCCGGCAGCAGGCCGAGTTTGACTTCGGGCAGACCGAGGGTGGCGTCCTTGCGGGCCACACGGAAATGGCAACCCAGGGCCAGTTCCAGGCCACCGCCCAGGGCATGACCGGCAATGGCGGCCACCACAGGCTTGCTGGCGTTTTCGAGTGCGCGGATCACGTCCGGCAGGTTCGGTGACATCGAAGACTTTGGGGTGCCGAACTCGCGCACGTCGGCACCGCCGGAAAACAGCTGTTCGCCCCCGGTCAGGACCACAGCGGTGACCGCTGGATCGGCCAAGGCGTTGTCCAGTGCGGTCACGATGCCGCTGCGCAGTGCATGTCCCAGACCGTTGACGGGCGGGTTGTTCATGGTGAGCACGGCCACTGGGCCTTGCAGGGTGTAGGTCACCGGGTTCATGGTGGGGTCTCCGTTTCGAAAGTTAATTGGAAGGGGAAATTTTCGAATCTGATCTGCAATGCAGAACACAGTTTTGAAATTGTAGAGATAATACCCCCGAAACAGCTCAACCACAATCCCATGAACGCCCCACTCATTGCACGCCGCGACCTCGACTTTCAACTCTATGAAGTGCACAACGCCTCGGATTTGACGAGTCACCCGCGTTACAGCGACCACAGCCGCGAAACCTTTGATGCTGTGATCGACACCGCCACCCGGATGGCCGAAACCCTGTTTGCACCGCACAACCGTCTGGCGGACGAGCAAGAGCCGCAGGTGGTGAATGGCCGCGTGGTTCTGGCAGAGGGGGTTCAGGCGGCGGTGCGTGCTTACTGCGACGCTGGTTTCTTGTCGGCCACCGCCGACGAAGCCGCAGGGGGCATGCAGTTGCCGGTGCTGGTGGCTCAGGCCTGCCTGTCCGTGTTTCGCAGCGCGAACGTGGCCACCACCTCGTATGTGGGCCTGACCTCATCGAACGCCAACGTGATCGAGAAATTCGGAAGCGAGCTGCAAAAAGCGCGCTACCTTGAGGCGCTGCGCAGTGGCCGCTTTTTTGGCACGATGGCCCTGACCGAGCCGCAGGCGGGCTCGGGTTTGAGCGACCTCAAGACCAGCGCCACCCCCATCGGCGAAGGCCGCTACCGCATCAAGGGCCAGAAGATTTTCATTTCCGGCGGCGACCACGAACTGAGCGAGAACATCGTGCACCTCGTGCTGGCACGCCTGCCGGACGCGCCCCCCGGCGTCAAGGGTATCTCGCTGTTCACGGTGCCCAAGTTCCACACTGACGAGCAGGGCCGCGTGGGTGAACGCAACGATGTGGCGCTGGCCGGGCTGATCCACAAGTGCGGTTGGCGAGGCACGACCTCAACCATGCTCTCCTTTGGCGAGAACGATGCTTGCGTCGGTGAAATGGTGGGTCGCCCCAACGAGGGCCTTGCCTGCATGTTCCACATGATGAACGAGGCGCGTATCGGCGTGGGAATGGGGGCCATCATGCTGGGCTACCGCGGCTATCTGGCCTCGCTGAAATACGCACGCGAACGCCTGCAGGGGCGGGCACCGGAAAACAAGGACCCGCTGTCGCCTCCTCTGCCTTTGGTGGCCCATTCCGACGTGCGCCGCATGCTACTGGCGCAGAAGGCCTATGTGGAAGGGGCCTACAGCCTGGCCCTGTACGCCGCACGGCTGGTGGACGAACAGCGCACGTCATTGAGCGATGAAGAACGCAACGAGCGCAGTCTGCTGCTGGAGTTGCTGACGCCGGTGGTCAAGTCCTGGCCCTCACAGTGGTGTCTGGAGGCCAATTCACTGGCCATCCAGATCCTGGGCGGGTACGGCTACACGCGCGAGTTTCCGGTGGAGCAGTACTGGCGCGACAACCGCCTGAACATGATCCATGAGGGCACGCACGGCATCCAGGCGCTGGATCTGCTGGGCCGCAAGGTGGTCATGAATGACGGGGCCGCACTGGCTGCCATGGGTCGGGTTGTTCAAGCGACCATGGCACAGGCGCAAGGGAGCGTCACCTTGACACCGATGGCCCAGGCGCTACAGCACGCATGGCACGATGTGATGGACTCGGTGCAGGCGCTGCGTCCACGACTGCACAGCGAGCGCGAAGCCGTGCTGGCCAACGCCCACCTCTTTCTCGAAGCTTTTGGCCACACAGTGCTGGCCTGGTCCTGGCTGCGCCAGGCCCTCGTGGCGCAGCGTGCGCTGGAAAAAGGGGTGGATGTCACAGACGAAGCGTTTTACCGTGGCAAGCTGCAGGCGGCCCAGTGGTTCTTCCGCTGGGAGTTGCCCAAGGTGACCGCGCAGCTGGCTTTGCTGCGCACGATGGACGACAGCCACCGCGCCATGCGCGACGCGTGGTTCTGATGCAAGGAGTCATAACCGTGAACGATGTGGCCATTCCGGAGGGGTTTTGTCTCCATGTCCATAATGGAGCGTCGTACTTCCAGACCCTGGGAGATCTGTATGTGCGTGAACGGCCAGATGGTTTGGTGGTGATCGGACTGTACGTGTCGCCACAGCACTGCAACCGGCTGGGCATTCCCCATGGCGGCATGCTGGCCACGCTGGCCGATACGGCACTGGGTATGGGCTTGCACCTGGCGCGCCGCCCGCGCGCGACCATGGTAACGGTCAACCTGAGCCTGGACTATCTGGCTGCTGCCAAAGTCGGCGAGTGGCTGGAGGCGCATGTCACACCTCGCCGCCTGGGCCGGCAATTGGCTTTTGGTGACTGTGTGCTGCGGGTGGGTGAGCGCGAGGTCTTGCGGGCCACCGGTATCTTTTCCGTCGTGTCTCGTGCTGCACCTGTCAACGAGTCTGACGGATGAGGGCCGAGCTCATTGCGGCAGCGCGTCTTCGATGGCACGCACCAAATCAAGCAGCTTGGGTCTGACTTCGTTGATCAGGAACTCGGGCGTGAGGTTGTACGAGGGCCCACCGACGTTGATCGCCATGATGGGCAGACCATTGCCCGGATCGAAGGCCCGAGCAATGCCGTTGACTTCCTTGTTCCAGTCGCCAAACGAGCATGTCACACCCAGCGTGCGGTAGTCTTCCATCGCCTTGTTGACGCCGGCCTGAATGCCAGGCCAGGCGTTCACATCAAGCTCACGAGCCTGGGCAAGTGCCTGCTCGCGATCGGACTCTGACGCAGCTGCCAGCCAAGCCCTGCCGATGGCCGAGGCGACCAGTGGCATGCGCGAACCCACATCCAATGTGAGTGTGAGGGCTGCCTTGCTGCGGCAGTTTTCCACGTAAATCATCGAGAGCTTGTCGCGCACACCCAGGGACACTTGGGTGCCGGTGAGATTCGCCAGTTCCTGCATCAATGGGTGTGCGATCTTACGCACATCCAGCTTGGCCAGCAGGGCGCTGCCCAGCGCCAGGCAGGCCGTACCCAGGCGGTAACGCCCGCTTTCTTCAATGTGGATCAGGTAGCCGAGTTTGGTGAGCGTCATGGTCAGACGCGACACCGTGGACTTGGGCAGTTTGCACCGCTGCGCCAACTCCTGATTGCTTAGGGTGGTCTCACCATGGCGAAAGCAGGCCAGGACTTCGAGGCCTCGGGCAAGGGCCGTCACAAAGTGACGGTCTTCCTTGGGTTTGCTATCGGTGTTGGCGCGTTTGGGACGGATGGCCTGTCCACCAGATGTGGCCTCTGACGCCTCGATGGCCGGTTGGGCGGTAGCTGCGCTCACGATGGAACCTCATTCTGCAAATCGAGACAGGACTGTACCCCAGATTTTTCTAAGTGTGCTGACACTCTGACCGCCTGGGGCTTGGCCATGCGCTCGCCAGCTGCTGCCTGCACGGCCAGGTCAGACGTAGCGGCGCGAAACCATCTCCGCCATGCAGGCGGGTTTGTCACTGCCCTCAACCTCCACCTGCGCTTGCCAGATGACCTGCGCGCCACCGGGCAGAACCTCGTAGGATTGCAGGGTGAAGTGGGCACGGATGCGGGCATCCACCCGGACCGGTGCCATGAAGCGCACCCGGTTGAGGCCATAGTTCACGGCCATGCGGGTCCCTTTCACCGTGATGCAGCTCTGAGACAGGCCTGGCAAAAGTGACAGCGTCAGGTAACCGTGCGCGATGGTCGTACCGTAAGGCGACTCGCGGCGGGCACGTTCTGTATCTAGGTGGATCCACTGCATGTCGCCGGTGACTTCGGCAAACTGCTGGATGCGCTCTTGGGAAATGGTCAACCAGTCGCTGATGGCCACGGTCTTGCCAACATGGCCGGCAAGTTCATCCAGGCAAGAGGCTCCAAAGGTTTGCATGATGACTTCTTTCAGAGTGCGCCAGTCAGTTCAGGCACCGCAGCAAACAGATCGGCTTCGAGGCCAAAGTCGGCCACGCTGAAGATCGGGGCCTCGGGGTCCTTGTTGATTGCCACGATCACCTTCGAATCCTTCATGCCCGCCAGGTGCTGGATCGCGCCCGAGATACCCGCTGCGATGTACAGCTGCGGCGCCACGATCTTGCCGGTCTGGCCCACTTGCAGGTCGTTGGCGGCGTAACCGGCATCGACCGCTGCGCGGCTCGCGCCAATGGCCGCGCCCAGCTTGTCGGCCAGCGGCGTCATCACTTCATTGAACTTCTCGGCGCTGCCCAATGCACGGCCACCCGAGACGATGATCTTGGCGGCGGTGAGTTCAGGGCGGTCGTTCTTGGCGATCTCGCTGCCCTTGAAGCTGCTCTTACCGCTGTCTGCTTGCGCTGCGGCGGATTCGACGACAGCGCTGCCACCTGTGGCGGCTGCGGCGTCAAAGCCTGTAGTGCGTACGGTGATCACTTTGGTCGCATCGGTGGACTGCACCGTGGCCATGGCGTTACCGGCGTAGATCGGGCGCTCGAAGGTGTCGACCGAGATGACTTGCGTCACATCGCTGATTTGGCCCACATCGAGCTTGGCCGCCACGCGGGGGGCCACGTTCTTGCCTGCTGCCGTCGCGGGGAACAGGATGTGGCTGTAGTTGGCGGCAATAGCGAGGACTTGTGCGGCCACGTTTTCGGCCAGGCCATGGGCCAGGGCTTCGCTGTCCGCGTGGATGACTTTGGCAACGCCCGCGATTTGGGAAGCGGCTTGTGCGGCAGCGGCGGCGTTATGGCCCGCCACTAGCACGTGCACCTCACCACCGCAAGCGGCAGCGGCGCTGATGGTGTTCAGGGTTGCGCCCTTGAGGGAGGCGTTGTCGTGTTCTGCAATAACCAGAGAAGTCATGTTTTTTTCCTTGATTCGTTGTTCTGTGGGAGAGAGCCCCTGCTCGCGAATGGCTGTTATCACCATTAGGCCGCGGGGGCGGCCTGCCACAAAGAGCCTCAGATCACTTTGGCCACGTTTTTCAGCTTGTCCACCAGTGTGGCGACGTCAGGCACCTTGATGCCGGCGCTGCGCTTGGCAGGCTCGGTCACCTTAAGGGTCTTGATGCGCGGCGTCACGTCCACCCCGAAGTCTTCGGGCTTGAAGGTGTCCAACGGCTTTTTCTTGGCCTTCATGATGTTAGGCAGCGTCACGTAGCGTGGCTCGTTCAGGCGCAGGTCGGTGGTGATGACAGCAGGCAAGGTCAAGGTCAGGGTTTCCAGACCGCCGTCGATTTCGCGGGTCACGTTGGCTTTGCCGTCGATTATTTCGATTTTGGAAGCAAATGTGGCCTGGGGGAGATCGGCCAGCGCAGCCAGCATCTGTCCGGTCTGGTTGCAGTCGTCGTCGATCGCCTGCTTGCCCAGAATGGTCAGTCCCGGATGCTCTTTGTCGATCAATGCCTTGAGTAATTTCGCCACGGCCAAAGGCTGTAATTCAGCATCCGATTCAATCAGAATGGCCCGGTCAGCGCCAATGGCCATGGCGGTGCGCAGCACTTCCTGACATTGCGACATGCCGCACGACACCACGATCACTTCGGTGGCCACGCCTTTTTCTTTCAGGCGCACGCCTTCTTCGACAGCGATCTCGTCAAAGGGGTTCATGCTCATCTTGACGTTGGCGATGTCCACACCGCTGTTGTCGCTCTTGATGCGGACCTTGACGTTGTAGTCCACCACCCGTTTGACGGGAATGAGAATTTTCATGGGAAGCTCCTGAAGCAGGTTCAATATAAAAGGGATGGGTTCGTTTATGGCACTGGGGTTTGCAGGCGCTCGCGCAGTTCGCGCTTGAGTACCTTGCCTATCGCGCTGCGTGGCAGTTCGTCGATGAATTGCACAGCGGCCAGTCTTTGTGTCTTGCCGGATTGGGCGTTGTGCCACGCCATGAGCTGGACCTCTTCGGTGGCATGGCCCACACGCCGCACGACGAAAGCCACAGGCGTTTCACCCCATTGCACCGAGGGCACACCCACCACGGCCACATCGTCCACGGCGGGGTGTTGGCGCAGCAGGGCTTCGAGGTCGCTGGGGTAGATATTGAAACCGCCGCTGATGACCATGTCTTTGCGGCGGTCCATCAGCACGAGGAACCCGTCTTCATCGAAGCGGCCCACATCGCCCGTGCGGATGAAGCGCTGACCGGCGGCATCGAACCATTCGACTTCACGGGTTTTGGCGGGTTGCCGGTGGTAGCCCGCCATCATGGCACCCGAACGGCCGACCACCTCGCCCATCGCGCCCGCAGGCAGCTCGTGGCCTTCTTCGTCGATGAGTCGAATGTCGTGTCCCGGCGCCGGCTGACCTACGGTGTGAAGCTTGTTGGGGTGTTCGTGCGCATTCAGGATGCATGTCCCACCGCCTTCGGTCATGCCGTAGAACTCCACCAGCCCGCCGGGCCAATGGGCCAGCACGTCGGCCTTGATCGTGGCTTGAAAGGGAGCACTCGTGCAGAACTTCATGTGGAAGGCCGACAAGTCAAATCGCGCGAATTCCGGCAGCGCCATGATGCGCTGGTACTGCACCGGCACCAGCATGGTGTGGGTGATGCGCTTGGCGGCGGCGGTTTCAAGGTAGCGGTGTGCGTCGAATTTGGACATCAGGTGCACGCACCCACCGAACGCGAGGGTGGGGAAAAACACCACCAGGGTGGTGTTGGAGTACAGCGGCGTGGACAAGAGCGTCCGGGTTTGCGTGCTGTAGCCGTAGCGTGCGCCGCGGCAAACGTGTTGCCAGCGCATGCCATGCGATTGCACGATGCCCTTTGGGGTGCCTGTGGTGCCCGAGGAATAGATGATGTTGAAAGCGGCCTCGGCTGGCACGTCCACAGCTTGTGGCGCAACGCCTGCGGGGGGCAGCCAGTCGTCAAAAGCCGGTCCGGCCTCCGATCCTGGATCTGCTGCCGCATCCAACCAGACCACGGTCACATCGGGTGGCAACAATTCGCGCGTGCGGGTGTCGGCGAACATGCGTTGGGCCTGCGCATCGTGCACCATTTGCGCCAGACTCTCGGCCGTGAGCGAGGGGGCCATGGGCGCCACCACCACCCCGGCGCGCAGGGCGCCGAGGTAGAGGGCCGCGTAGCGCACAGAGTTCTGGGCGCAAATCGCGATGGCGTCGCCTGGGTGCAAACCGTCGCGCTGCAGTGCAGCGGCCACGCGGTCCATCATGAGGTCGAGCGCTTGCCAGCTCAGGGCCTGCTGCTCATCACACATCGCAGGTTCATCGGGCCGCTCACGGGCGTGCTCGCGCACCAGCTGGGTGATGGTGCAAAAAGGCGATTCAGGTGTGATGGCTTGGGGCATGGTGCTGGCAAATTCAGTGAGGGGCCAGCGCAATATACCGAGCCAGGTGATGGTCCTCGTCACCGAGCTGGTGATCGATCATCACGATGCGCTTGGCGTAGTGCGTCATGGGCAGCTCCCAAGTCATGCCGATGCCACCGTGCATCTGAATGCTTTCCTCAGCCACCAGGGTGCCGATGCGGCCGATGGAAAACTTGGCCGCCGAGATCGCGCGTTCACGCGTGATGCGATCGGCTTGCATCGCAGCGGCTGCATTGATGACAGCCGAGCGTGCCTGCTCGATTTCCAGCAGCACATCGGCCATGCGGTGTTGTAGAGCCTGGAAGCTGCCGATAGGCACGCCAAACTGTTTTCGGGTACGCAGGTATTCCAGCGTCATTTGCTTGGCCACGTCCATGACACCGACAGCTTCGGCGCAGAGCGCCAGCAGGCCCCAGGCCACGGCTTGCTCCAGTACGGCAAAACCCTGTCCTTCGGCACCCAACATTGCTGATGCGGGCAATTGCACTTGCTTGAAGGTCAGCTCTGCGGCCCGACCACCGTCCACACGGCCATAACCTTGACGGCTCAGGCCGACAGCGTCGCTCGGCACCAGGAACAGCGAGATGCCAGCTTCGTCGTCTGCAGCGCCACTGGTGCGTGCACTGACCAGGAACAGTCCGGCGCGCTCTGCGTGGATGACCACGCCCTTGTGACCGTCAAGGACATAACCTTCGCTCTGGCGTGTCGCCTTCAAAGTCACATGCGAGAGTTCGTAGTGGCCATCCGCCTCGTCGTGCGCAAGGCTGGCCACCGTGCTGCCGTCCAGCAAGTTGCCCAGCAGGGATTTTTGTGAGTCCGTTCCGGCCGACAGGATGGCGTGGCCGACGACGAGCGCGCCCAGGAAAGGTTCAATCACCAGGCCCTTGCCCAGGCTTTCGAAAACCACGGTCACGTCGAATGCGTCGCCGCCAAATCCTCCCACGGACTCGGGGAAGAGGGCGCCAATGGCGCCCAGTTCAGCCAGACCGTTCCAGACGGACTCGCTGTAGCCGATGGGAGAAGCCGCCGCCACATGGCGGGCATCGATGGGGTACTGTTCTGCCAGAAAGCGGTCCAGCGTGTCGGCGAGCATGCGCCGGTCTTCGGTGTGTTCAAAGTTCATGTTAGGGCCTCACAGTCCGAGAATCATCTTGGAGATGATGTTTTTCTGGATTTCATTGGAACCGCCAAAGATGGACAGCTTGCGGTAATTGAAGTACTGCGCGGCGGCAGTTTTCGCTTCTGCGGGGCCGATCTGCGGCCCGTTGTAGTCGGCGCGCAAGGCCTCTTCGATGAACGGTAGGGCATAGGGTCCCATCGCCCGGCGCATTAGAGACAGCATTTCCTGCCGGATCTCGGTGCCACGGATCTTGAGCATGGAGCTCTCAGCCCCGGGCGCACCACCGCCAGCCACCGCCGCGATCACCCGTAAGTTGGTGGTCTTCATGTTCTCCAGATCGATTTCCAGCTTGGCCAGACGGGTGGCGAACAGGGGGTCTTGCAGCAAAGGTTTGCCCTTGTGCATCACACGCGAGGTGGCGATCTTGAGTTTTTCCAGTCCCGCCACCGAAAAGCCCACGCCAGCGATGTTGGTTCGCTCATAGGTCAGCAGGTATTTGGCGCAGGTCCAGCCCTTGTTTTCTTCGCCCACCAGGTTTTCCACGGGCACTTTCACGTCGGTGAAGAAGACTTCGTTGACCTCGTGCTCGCCGTCGAGCGTGATGATGGGGCGCACTTCTACGCCGGGCGAGTTCATGTCGACCAGCAGAAAGCTGATGCCTTCTTGTTTCTTGGCGTCTTTGTCGGTCCGCACCAGGCAGAAGATCATGTTGGCGTGCTGACCCAGCGTGGTCCAGGTCTTCTGGCCGTTGACGATGTAGTGATCGCCCTGACGCACAGCGGTTGTTTTGACGCCTGCCAGATCGGATCCTGCACCGGGTTCGGAATAGCCCTGACACCACCAGTCTTCACCGCTGAGGATGCGGGGTAGCCAGTAGCGTTTTTGCGCCTCGTTGCCGTACTTGATGAGCACGGGGCCAAGCATGCCGACCCCAAAAGGCACGATGCGAGGCGTGTGCGCGAGCGCGCATTCGAGTTCGAATATGAACTTTTGCACAGCGCTCCAGCCGGGGCCGCCGTACTGCTGGGGCCAATGGTTGGCCAGCCAGCCCTGGCGGTTGAGGATGGCGTGCCATTCCTCCATGTCGGCCTTGCTCAGCTGTAGACCGTCGCGAATTTGGGACGACAAGCGCTCTGGCAGGTGCTCTTTCAGGAAGCTGCGCACTTCCGTGCGAAAAGCCTCTTCCTCTGGTGTGAAGGTCAATTCCATGTGAAATATCCTTTAAAAATGGAATATAGTTCTGCAGTGCAGATTATAGAGCAATTTTGAGAATTCACCTTGAAAACACGCATCACAGAACTTTTTGGCATCGAGTACCCCATCGTCCAGGGGGGCATGCACTACGTCGGCAAGGCAGAGCTTTCTTCTGCGGTGTCCAACGCGGGCGGCCTGGGTTTGCTGACCGCCTTGACGCAACCTTCCCCAGCAGCATTGGCCGAGGAAATCGCACGTTGCCGTGCCATGACGGACAAACCTTTTGGCGTGAATCTGACCTTCCTGCCGGTGCGAACGCCGCCGGACTATGCGGGCTACATCCGCACCATCATTGATGGAGGCATCAAGGTGGTCGAAACCGCGGGCAACAACCCGGTGCAATGGTTGCCCATGCTCAAGGAGGCCGGGGTAAAGGTCATGCACAAATGCACCTCCATCCGGCATGCCCTGAAGGCGCAAAGCATCGGATGTGACGCGATCAGCATGGATGGATTCGAGTGCGGCGGTCATCCAGGAGAGGACGATGTGCCCAACTTCATTCTGTTGCCGCTGGCGGCCGAGCAATTGACAGTGCCCTTCATCGCCTCAGGCGGCATGGCCAATGGGCGTTCGCTGGTGGCGGCTCTGGCCTTGGGCGCGGAGGGCATCAACATGGGCACCCGGTTTCTCGCGACCGAGGAGGCACCGGTGCACGAGAACGTCAAGCAGGCCATCCTGCGGGCCAGCGAACTGGACACACGACTGGTGATGCGGCCCTTGCGCAATACGGAACGCGTGCTGGTCAACCAGGGGGTTGAGCGCCTGCTGCAGAAAGAAAAAGCGCTGGGACAGCACATCACCTTTTCCGACATCGTTGATGAAGTCGGAGGCGTCTACCCCAAAGTCATGGTGCAGGGCAATGTGGAGGCGGGCGCTTGGTCTTGCGGCATGGTGGCGGGACTGATCCATGACATCCCCACGGTGCAGCAACTGGTGTCCCGAATCGTGGAAGAAGCCAGTGCCCTGGTGGACAAGCGCTTGCCCTCGGCGATGCAATCTTTCTAGCCTTTCAAATCAACCGACATGACAAACGAAAACGAAGTTTTGTACCAAGTGGATGGCTATGTCGCCACCATCACCCTGAATCGACCAGAGCGGCTCAACGCCATCACGCGCACGATGCTTGACAGCTTGAGTGCCCGGCTGCTGCAGGCCAACCAGGACCCGCAGGTCCGCGCCATTGTCCTGACCGGTGCGGGCAAAGCATTTTGTGTGGGGCTGGACATCCAGGATGCGCTCCAGGGCGACGGGATAGGCTCCGATGCTTCGGGCATCAAGGTCCAGGTCGATCTGGACCTGCGCACCGCGCCGCCTACGGTTCTGCACAACCTGGACAAGCCCACCATCTGTCTTCTCAACGGCTCGGCGGCGGGATACGGGCTGGATCTGGCGCTGGGGTGTGACCTGCGCATCATGAGTCAGCAGGCCAAGTTATCGCCTGCTTTCGTCAAACGGGGTGTGGTGCCCGAATCGGGCGGGACCTGGTACTTGCCGCGCATGCTGGGTTGGGCAAAGGCCGCGCAAGTCATCTTCACAGGCAAGAACCTGGACCTGCAGCAAAGTCTGGATCTGGGCTTGGTGAATTTCGGCTTTTCAAACGAGGAGGAGAAGGCCCGTGCCATGTCCATCGTCGATGACATTTGTCAGAACGCACCACTCGCGGTGCAAAGTGCCAAGCGCCTGATGCGAATGGGTTTGTCCGAGGGCTTCAATGACCATGTTCACCATGTGTTTTTGCAGTTCCTACAGCTGACACGCACGCAGGACTTCAAGGAAGGCATGCGCTCGTTCATCGAGAAGCGGCCGGCACAGTTCATCGGTAAATGAAACTCTTCAAAGGAAAAAACCACATGACATTGGATTTCAATGAATCTTCGCCTTTGTTGACTCGGCGTGATGGGGCTGTATTGATCCTGTCCAACAACAACCCGGGTGCGCGCAATGCGCTGACTGCCGGCTACTACGAGGCCATGACCGTTGCATTGCGGGAAGCTGCCACCGATCCCACAGTCGGCTCAGTCGTTCTGACGGGGGAGGGTGGGCATTTTTGTTCAGGTGGCGATCTGCGCAGACTGGCCAAAAGTCGGGAGTTGACGCAGACGCAACGGCGTGTGCGACTCGAAGGACTGCACGACCTGATTCGGGCTGTGCGGGATTGTCCAAAGCCCGTGATTGCTGCAGTTGAAGGCGCTGCTGCGGGCGCAGGGCTGTCGCTTGCACTGGCCTGCGACATGCTGGTGACGGCAAAAAATGCAGTGTTCTCTGTCGCCTATGTCAGGGTCGGTTTGACGCCTGATGGTGGCGCCACCGCCTTCCTGGCGGAATCCGTATCGCGTCAGGTCCTGACAGAGCTTTGCCTGACGGGGGAACGCATCAGCGGGGAACGTATGCATGCCCTTGGGGTCGTGAATAGGCTGACAGAACCCGGTGATGCCTTGGCGCAGGCCTTGCTACTGGCCAGGCAGTTGGCCACTGGGCCGCAACTGACCATGGCCAGCATCAAGTCACTTTGTCGCAATGCCTATTTCCAAACGTTTGAAGAGCAACTAGAGCAGGAAGCACTCTCGATGGTGCTTGCTCAGGAATCCGACGAGTCGCAGGAGGGCATTGGGGCCTTTCTGGAGAAGCGCCAGGTGGATTTTGTCAAGCTGCGACGGCAATAGATGCGTGTGGTAAGGGTGGTGAGGGTGGGTCATAAAAGCTTTACGCATCTATCAGGTGCCGGGAGACGGCGCAGGGCGTTCGACGGCTGTGCACGACCATAGCTGTGAACGCCCTAGCGACGTTTCTGTACACGATCTGTATCACTACCGCTTTGATGCACACTGCCTCCAGATTGAAGCAACCGGCGGGTTGCCGGTTTATAGGTCATACCGTAGGCTGGTCGCGAACCAGTCGATCAATGAATGGCATGAGGAGTCGATTCCAGAGCTCCTATTTGCACTTGGACAATTGCCCGGTTTACTGGGTCGACTGGGTCAAAGGTGGAAAGAGTGTTTTGGTGCCATACGCGGCACCCGTTGCTGAGATCAACAACGATTTCATCAGGCGGTATCTAGCAGGGGTTCAGGGCCACCACAGCGATCACAGATGCCGCCGGATCGACAACGGGGAGAAGGTCAAGCAGCCAAACCCGCACCGGGCTGATCTGACCAAACGCGAGTTCCACAACATCATCGGCAAGGCCGGAATGACCAGCCCGCAGTTCTACAAAGAGCGGGATCAAACGTCCGTTTGGCGAAAAGGTGTCCCTCGTAGCCAAGTGCTGCCGCCGCGTTTTCCATCGAAGGGTGGAGCGAGTTAGAGGCGTTTAGCAGGCTGCTGAAATACCTCCCAGCCGAAAGCGCCAATTCAGCTGCGTGATCGAGAATTCAGGCACCACAAAAAACACATCGATATGCGCGGCGCTGACACCTTTACCGAGAGCCTGTTTTTGATGAA
>JACCDX010409744.1_pt1 | contig 27857 bp, 29 predicted proteins | sample 7449681 | NCBI WGS metagenome assembly JACCDX01 (sample SAMN15323450, study PRJNA562643) | freshwater metagenome | isolation source: river surface water | place: USA:Blue River Watershed | collected 2017-08-18
GGAGATTGTAGTGGCGCAACAATAGTAGAAAATAATAATGTAATATATGATGCCAGTTGTAATAATATTATAATTAATGCTACAGGTATAACTATACCTGAATTAGCAATTGGTGGCTTAGTTGGTACTTCAAGAACAAGTTCACAACTTATTAATAATACATTAGATTTTCAAAGAGATATTAGATATGATATATCAGGTGGAAATACTACAAGTGCCATATCATATGGTGGATTAGTCGGTAAAAATGCTTCAAATGCTGATATTTCTGGTACTGAATGTAGAGGTATTTATAGAAATACAACTATTAATATAGATACATCAGGTAGTAATCTTCGTATTGCAGGTATATGCGGTCATAATGAAAATGTTACTGGAATTCCATTTGCGAATACAATACGTAATTCAAGAATTGATTATTCTGGAAACTTAACGGTTAATACAAGACATATAGGAACATCTGCTACAATTAATTATGGTTTAATATGTGGCCATCATAGAACAGAAGGATTAATAGAACAGTGTATAGGAAGCGTTACAGGTAATACATTTATTAATTCAATAAATTCTGGTATTATGAATATAGGTGGATTATGTGGATTATGTGAAGGAAATTCTCCAAGTAATACAACATTAAGATTATGTGATATATCATATAATAGATTAGATATATCTGGAAATCCATCAAGTGGTATTACACGTATAGGAGGATTAGTTGGTGGTAATATAAATGGTGCTGATATATCAGGATGTAGAGGATTTTTTGGTAATACATCTATAATAATAAATGGTACACCAACACCAGTAATGGCAATAGGAGGATTAAATGGAATAAATGATACACATAATTCAACAATTACAAATTCATCTGTTGATTATTCTGGAAATTTAACAATTAATGGAACAGTTACAAATAATGCATCGATAAATATAGGAGGATTATTTGGATTTAATCGTGGTACTTTAATTAGTAATATTTCAGATTGTTCTGGAAACATAAGAGGAACTACATTACTAAGAGGAAGAACAACAACTGGAGCTAATATGATAGGAGGTATTATTGGATTAAATGATGCGTCAGGAACAATGATACGTACAAATATTATATATAATAATACAGTAGACATATCAGGTTCATCTACAACAGGAATTATTTGTGGAGGTGGTTTAGTTGGACAAAATACAAATACTTCTGATATATCAGGTAGTTCTACTTTATTTATAAATAATACAAATATTAATCTAACAAGTACATCAGGTAATATATTAGGAGGTGGATTGGCAGGACAAAATGATGTATCTGGATCTACAATTATAAACTCATTAATTGATTATTCTGGAAATTTAACAATTAACGGTAATACATCTGGTTCAGGAATAGTAGCATTAGGTGGATTAGTTGGAAGAGATTCATCTGGTGCTATAATATCAGATTGTTCTGGAAACATAAGAGGAACTACAATAATAAGAGGTGTAACTCAATCAGGTAATAATTTCTTAAGTGGATTAGTAGGCAATAAACAGAGTACAAACTCATTAATATCAAGAAGTAATATAGTATATAATAATAATTTAGATTTATCAGGTTCATCAACTTCAGGAGCTATTTATACAGGTGGATTAATTGGATATAATTTTAATACAGGTGATATGTCAGGATGTTCTGGTTCATTTAGAACTACAAATATTAATGTAACAAGTACATCAGGTAATATATTAGGAGGTGGATTGGCAGGGCAAAATGATATATCAGGAACTACAATTATAAACTCATCAGTTGATTATTCTGGAAATTTAACAATTAACGGTAATACATCTGGTTCAGGAATAGTAGCATTAGGTGGATTAGTTGGATCAGATACATCTGGTGCTATGATGTCAGATTGTTCTGGAAATATAAGTAATAATACAACACTGAGAGGTGTAACCCAATTAGGTACTAATTCAATTGGAGGTATTATTGGAATTAATGATATATCTGGTATGATATTATCAAGTAATATAATATATAATAACAATCTTGATATATCTGGTGTTTCTACATCAGGTGATATTAATGTTGGTGGTATTGTTGGTAATAATAATGCAACCGTATTAGGTTGTTATAGTTTATTTAAAAATGATACAACAATATTATTAGATACATCTGGAAATATGGTATATGGTGTATTATCAGGGCAAAATAGTATATCAGGTTCAAGTATATCACAATCATATACAGATTACTCCAATAATTTTAATATTACAGCAAATAATCCTGTATCTGGGCTTCAGACAACTTTAAATAAAACTACAACAATATAATATTTAGGACAATATTCCATCTTTACAGGGTAAAAATAAAAGATAATAATATTTAAAAATATTAATACCAATTTAGCAATAATAAAATAAAATAATGATAATATAATATAGAATGGCTCGTAAATCAAGACGTAGTGTCCGGAAATCAAAACGCACTCATAAGCGAAGTATGCGTAAAAGCCATCGTCGTACTCACAGAAAGCGTGGTGGTAGCGATTTACCTCTTCGTGGCGCCCCCACAAATTACAGTTTAGCAGGTAACTGGTCCTCTAAAATGTCTCTCGGTCAAGGTGAAGATTTCTTCAAATATCATGAAGGGCAACATGGTGGTGAGGCTCCTTTCCCTGGTGGTGTAACTGATTCAATGCTCCCAGGTCCTCTCCGAGGCCCGGCACATGTAGCAGGTATTGATAAGGCTATAGCTGACGTTCGCCCTCTACGTGATGATAATCAGATGGGAGGACGCAGACGTAGACACAGTCGCAGACGTTCAACTAAACGTAAATCTCATCACAAGAAACATCGTGGTGGTAAACGTACTGGTAAGAAATCCCATCGTAAATCCCATCGTAAATCCCATCGCAAGAGTCATAGACGTCATCGCAGACGCGGTGGTGCTTTAGGATATGCATCTGTTTCTGCTCCTGGTATGCTCCTATCTGGTCCTCGTGCATATGCAGAGGCAGGTCTCAATCCTGAATGGAAAACTGCTGTAGAATTTACCGATGCTAAAATTCGTAGCACTCAATAATCATATTATAAATTATAAACCATAGATCATAAACCATATACCATAAATCATAAATCATAAATCATAAATTAAAACATATTATTTAACTAAATACATTTCTGAGAAAACAGAATCATCAGATGGTTTCTCGGTAATTTCACGAATTTTATCTCCAAATAATCCAGCCAATAACTCACGACCTTGATTTACGAACAAAGAGCGTTCAGTAGGTCTAATATTAACATTAATATAAAGATATAAATTACCATATTTACCAATATCACCTTGAATAGGCATACCAAGTCCATTGATACAATATTTATCACCTTGAAATGATCCAGTAGGAATTTTACAGAAAAGACCTTCATCATATCCAGGATGACCATCAATTCTTACAGTACACCCCATAAGTGATTCAGATAAGGAAAGTGTTAAATGAGTTTCTAAGTCTTGTAGTTTATCACCACATCGTTTAAAAGTTTTAAAATTTACATCATTTGCGTCTTCTTGAATGATAATATGTACATCACCAGGTTTTTCAAATTGAGGATTATCAGAGCAAACTTCTGGAAATGTAAATACTTCACCAGGGCGCATACCAGGTGTAATTTTAAAATTAAGAGAATGTGTTTCAGAACCAAACCCAGATCCACTACATTTCTCACATTTTTCAAGTACAATTTCACCTTTTCCTTGACATTTATGACAAGGGCCATTTGTGTGCATAACCATAGGTCCCATTTGTTGAACTTGTGAAACCATTCCTCTCCCATTACAACCACTACAAGTTTCTTTACGAGTGGCTCCTGAATGATCACAGTCTTTACAGAAGGCTTGGCGATTAATGTTAATATTAAGACCATGACCAAGATAAAATTGCTCCAAACTTGCATTAAAAGTTTGTGTAACGGGTGCTGGTTTTTTTCCTTTTCGAACTGGACCTTTAGAACCTCCTCCCATTCCTCCAAACATGTTTCCAAATAAGTCATTAATATTAACCTCAAATGGAAACGGAAAACCACCAGGCATTCCTCCAGCAAATGGATTACCAGTAGGAGGTCCTCCACCATTTTCATCACCAATTACACCAAAATCATCATACATTTTACGTTTTTTTTCATCTGTTAAAATCTCAGATGCTCTCTGAATTTCTTTAAATCGTTCCTGGTCTCCACCTTTATCAGGATGATGTTGTCGTGCTAATTTTAAGAATGCTTTTTTAATATCAGAACAAGAATCTGATTTATTAACTCCTAAAATTTCATATAATGACGTCTTATCTCCACTCATTATAGGGATAATTATACAATGTATTTAAGTTCCTACCATTATAAAAAATATACACAGAATAAGAAAACAGAAAAACTAAAAACTAAAAACTAAAAAATAAGAAAACTAACTAAAACAAAAGGGATATAAAGTCTTAAAAGAAGATTTAAGTAATGACAACTCTTGTAGGACAAGAAACTATATGGCAAGAATGTGTTAATCAATTTAACACACCTTCGCATATTTTTATAACAGGTCCGCCAGGGTGTGGTAAAACAACATTGATGCGTGAATTATTACATAAATACGCTACTCTAAAAAAACGCCCAGATCCTTATTTATGGGGATATGAAACAGTAGATGAATGTATGATGTTAGGACCAGAACAAGATAGAGGTATTCAAACAATTCGCGGTCAAGTAAGTATGTTTATTAGACAACAATCAATAGGTCAAAATATATTTCGTTGGGTTGTGATAGATGATGTAGATACATTTCCTCAAATATCACAACAAGCATTAAGACGTCCAATGGAGTCATATTCACACATAACAAGATTTTTATTTTTGGGAACATCTGAAGAGGATTTAATTCCAGCATTGAGGTCACGATGTATTCATATTAAAATGAACCAAATATCACCACTTTTTTGTATGGATAAATTTTTAAAGAATGTTGATATGCCTAAAACAATTATGTTTACGCAAGAAATGTGGATTTGGTTGATTAATGTTATAGGAAATAATATTAGTGATTTGATTAGATTACTTAAACTAATTAGAAATACTTCGATTGTTCTTAAAAAGGAGATAAATATGGATGAAATTAAGGTGTTATGTTCATCACCATTTTACAATGATTTTATTCCACTATTAACAGCTATATCAAATGAGGATATACAAGAAAGTACACATTCGTTATTGAATATATGGAAACGTGGATATGCATATGAAGATATATTGGAAAGTTTTCAAACTATTAATATGATATTTGGTTCAAATGTTCTTAAAGATAATATAATTATTCATAAGTTTCTTATAAATTCATGGATTTCATATTGTAAAGGAAATACATCAATTCTTTCTTTGCAAAATGTATTATATAGAACACTGATTTATAATGAAAATATTAGAGATTTAGAGCAACAACTTAATGAAGAAAATTTAAAAGAAACAAAAGAAATATCTAATATTTCCCTAATGAACTTAATAAAAGGTATTTAATAGCAATATCAGATTCCATAATTTGTCTTTCACTCATTCGGAGAAACCAGCCAAAGATTTCCCTATCACGAAGTTCAGGCCAAGGAAAAGGAACATAATTAGTATAACTACAAAGATCAAATGGTAAATTACCATCAGTTCCAGTAGCAAGTAAATCTTCTAATTGGATACGTTTACCATTCTTTTTACGCATTCCTTCAGCCTGGGGATCAATAACAATTCCATAACCAGAATAGGTGTCACTTAAACGTACCCAATCCCATTTGGCGTCACCGCGTATTTGGTCTCCACCTCTTTTTTCAGCAACACGTCTGTAGCAAATTTGTGCCCATTCAACAAATAAAGGATGTTCCTTTTTAGGAGACCAAATACAACGGAAACCAGGTACAGTAGTTCCTTGACTTCCACTATATGTTTCATCCAAGTCTGTTCCAAAAAAGACCACTTTATCTTCAGGTAATTTACCAAATCCTTTTAAGGAAATACAATAAGGTGTTAACCATAGTCCTCCGTATTTAGCCAGAATAGCAGCGCGTATATAGTTTAATTCTGCTTCATTTACAGGTGAAATAGGGTCACGAAGACCGGGAGGAAGTTGATCCCAACCACCAAGTAATTCAGCAACACCAGTTAGACCTCCAATTACTTCAATTCTGTATTCTTGTCCATTTTGTTTAACAATTGTTTCATAACATAAATTCAAGAAGGGCATATTCAAAGCTCGTGTACTTCTTGCACCAAAATCCATCCAAGAACGAGAATTAACATCACTATTATCATAATAAAGCCAAATAACAGGTTTATCCATTCCTTGTTTCAATAAATGTTTATCCAAATATGGGTTATTTTTAATTAAATCTCTTCTAAAGAAATATGCGTATAGAACAGCAACCGTAAATAGTACTATTAGAATTAGTCCAAGTTTGTAAAATGATCCCATTATTACCCTATATTATAATAGTATTATCTTATAATTTTATAATCATATAATTATATAAACTTAGTATCAGAATTACTTAATATCTATAATAAAGTCTCCTTCACTACATACATTATGATTTTCTAAAAATGTTGTATTATATTTATAATTAGTTTTGTAAGTTTCATTAACTTTATTAATCCTCTGTTTTTCTTTATCTAATTCTTTTCGTTCATATTCATATAGAGCGGATTTTTCATCATCTGTGAAGGGTTTAATTTCTTTTTTTCTTTCATTTAAGATATCATCATAAGTCCGACTAATAAAAGTATCAGGTATTTTATCACAAATAGTATTTTCATTGGTATATGCTTGATATAAGTCTATAATTCTTGGTTTAGTTAACATATCACAAGTATAACTATCAGGTCTTTCTCCTAATCCAATTATATCACTTCCAACTAAAGAGAATTGGTGATAAGCCATAGCATTAGGATGTAGAATAATACTCTGTGGTTCTGGTTTTCCTTTTTTGGCCTCTTGAACAAAAACGGAGTGGTCAAGTCCTACTTTCTTGGGTTTTGGAATAGGTGTTTGTTTTAGGAGTTGTTGATAATCCAGAAATCCATTTTTGGTTTCTATTCCGTTTTCAACTTTTTTGTCAGAATCCGAGGAAAGCCATTGAGAATACCCTTCATTTAAATCCGATATATGAACTTTTTCAAATTCTTTATTAAAATGTTCTCTATTAAATTCATCAAAAATGGCCTCAATAAATTCATCTAATGGTTCACGTTCTGCTTTTAATTCATCTGGTGTTTTAACTTCTTCTAAAGAAGTGCGACCTCCTTTAACATGACAAAGAGCATTATTAATATAAACAAAAGCACTTAATAAATAATCAAAATCATTTTCCTTACCACCTTTATCAGGGTGAACTTGTAGTACTCTTTTCCTAAATGCTTTCTTTAAATCCCCCAAAGATAAATCTGTAATGTTTTCAAGCCCTAATATAGTTAAATAATCTAATAATGAAGATGACATTTTATTATTAGATTAGTAAAAAATATTTAAACTGTTATTTAATATGTTAATTTTTCTGAATCTGCCTTTTTTCTTAACAAAATATTTGACGAATATTTATCCCATAATTGAACATGTTCTATTTGAGCATTTTTTCAGAGTAACTCTATGTTTTTTCTTATTGTTAAGAGTGACTTTATGATTTTTCTTATTGTTAAGAGTTGTATTACGACTTCTATTATTATGATTATTATTCACTATCTCTTGAATATTCTTTTCTTTGGCTTTGGGTATTTTTATAATGTCTTTATCATAAATCCTATTTTTTCTGTATTTTTTTGATTCATTATAGGTTTTATAGGGTCTATATAAAAATCTACTAAAATAATTGGATGGTGGTACTATTAATCCAAGAAATAATGATTTTGTTGTTATAAGTATATCAATAATCATAGGGGCATTTATATCATATGTTGCATGATCTATCATAAAAGGTAATGCATCATAGTAAGAATGCGTTGTAAAAAAGGTTTGAAGAGTTGTAACATCTATATTTGTAACAAATGAATGATGGAATAAAATATTCACAATTTTCCATTTTGACTCTGGAAATAGAAGTTGTGCAATTTTTAGAGTAATATGTGCAGAATAATGGCATGTAGAAATCATTCCATACCAATATGGAGAATAATGATTTATCGCTTCTTTGCGTAATTCCTCTATTTCTTTCTCATTTAATCCGCATTGCTGTTTCATAACAAAATATCTTGCACCATAATTTGCTAATTTTCTATTTGCTGGTAAATTATATATATTTCTTGTAACTGTATTTTTATATTCTGAATTATATATTGAATTTGGTGTAAATTTATAAAGAACTTCTTGTGTCCATTTTTTTAATTGTTTATTTTGAACCTGTTCATTATTTAATGGATACTTATTTAAATCAAGTAACCGAATAGGGTTTTCTATTGATATATTCATTCTCTATTAAATAGACTAATAATTTAATTTTTTCTGATTTTGGTCGACTCCATCGGTAATTACAAGCTGTTTCATTCTATCAAAGTATTGTTGGTTGCGAACATGCATTTCACCTCGTCGTCTTTCCCTGAGTTCATCTTGTTGTTTCTGTCGCATTTCAAACTCTCGGATACCTTGTAGCTCATTAGAAGTAAATGGATCAGGAGCTTTTTCTCTATTAGAACGATATTGTTCAAAGTTTCGTTCTCCAACATGAACTCCAGCCACTTTTTCTGATATAGTATTTTCAGTAGTATATGCACCACGTAGATCAGTAAACTGAAATTTAGAATTGGGTGCTGCTGTATAACTATCAGGTCGTTCACCAACTAAATCTGTTCCAGAAGTAGGATTTAAAGTTAATGCCATTTGTCCAGGATGCATAATTAAAGAGGAAGAACTTTGTTGATACCCTTTACGTGTTTCATCTTCAAATACTTTATTAAATACATCACGATTAAACTGACCTTTAAATTTGGGTCCTGATTTCCCTCCATTATCAGCATTTTTCAGCCAATCTCCATAACCATCAGAGTCAGGATCAGGAATATGTGTTTCTTCAAAAAGTCTATTAAAAGCATTCATATCAAGATTTTTAGCATTTAGACGAACAGGTTCATTATGCTTCCATTTCTCCGCTTCTACATCTCGTGAGGAACTTAAAGCAGTAGGTGCTTCAACTTTACCATTAAGATCTTTGCGACCGCCTTTAATATGTTTAAGAATTTCTGATAGGTAAGCATATGCACGAGTAACAGCTTCAAAATATTCTTCAGAACCCCCCTTATCAGGATGTGCTTTAAGTGCTACACGTTTATAGGAGGATTTGAGGGCTTCTTCTGTTAAAGCAACTTCTTCTTGAATTCCAAGAACTTCTAAACAACTGGCAAAATATGTCATAGCACGTTGTTTAGGAGTATTTGCTACAACTTTCCAGCTTGGAGTATTATCATCATAATGAACTAATTGTCCTTGCTGTTGCTGTTGCTGTTGCTGCTGTAGCCCTTGCCCTTGTCCTTGCCCTTGTGAATAACCATATCCATTTTGAGGAGAAGATTTTATGAGAGAAGGATGTGTTGCTCCAATTCCTTGTGAAAATTGAGGAGGTGGTTGAAATGCCCGTGGAACTTGTTGCTGGTGCTGCTGTGATTGTTCTATATATTCCTGTCGTTCTCCCGGAAGTAATGGAGGAGTTTGACCTTGATTTACAGTAGATATATAATTTAGTAAATAACTATAAATTCCTGCCCTTTTAGCACTTTCAATATATTCTGTTCCTGCCAAACAAGTATTAATCATTTGTACCCTTTTAGCATGATTTTTAATTTGAATTATATTACTATATATGCGTAAATGCGCTTGATTAATATTTGACGAGGATGTATTACCCATAGTGATTGCTAAATATTCACGCTAAGACTTTAGAATGTTTCTTTACGCAATATAGCAATAAAGAATGTTTGATTTAACATCTCTTGGATATGGTGCTACTATGGCATTAGGTGATTCAGTCATATTGAGTACATTAAGAGCATTTAATTTGGGATGGATTAAGTCTAAAATTGTAATCGCTTTAGCAATGTTATTTTATTCTTTTCAGCCTCTTATTTTTTTAAAATCATTAAGCCATAATTCTTTAACAGTGATGAACTTATTATGGGATGTTATGAGTGATGTATCCGTTACAATAATAGGTTTATTTTATTTTAAAGAGAAATTAACTAAATTTAAGAAGTTAGGAGTATTATTTTCTATGATTTCTATATTTTTATTAACATATAAAGATGGGGATGAATAATATTAGTATAAATAAAATATTTTATTTATATATAATATAATGAGTGATATTAAAGCTACCGAACAAAAATTAGATATTGTTAATGATATTGTAATTAGTGTTGTAGAAGCAAAAGATGAAGTTCAGGACACATATGAAACAATAAAAGATGATATTAAAAATAGATTAAAAGACAAAATAGATGAAGTTGATGAAAAAGTTGATGAAATTAAGGAAAAAGTAGAAGAAAAAGTAGACGAAATCAAGGAAAAAGTAGAAGATAAAATAGATGAATTTAAGGAAAAAATTAAGGAAAAAGTAGAAGATGTAATTGAAAATATACAGAAACAAGTAGATGATAAAGTAGATGAAATATTTGATAAAGCTAAAAAAAATGCTATTCAAATAGCAGAAGAAGGTTTAAATACAGGATTAAATAAAATAGAAGAAGTAACTAATAAAAAATGCGCTGTATTTTCATTTCTTATACCTGTTCTTAAATCAATTGTAAAGGGATTATTTTCTAAAAATGTAAAAGCAAAATCAGAAAATAACAGTGAAATAGTAAAGGAAAGTGTTGCGGTTGGTGTTGCTGCTTAATAAAGTGAATAAATACAACTATCACTAATATCAATATTAGGTATATATTTTGTTTTAAGACCATATTTATCTGTAAAGATAATCCAAAATTCATTTTTATGTAACATATTATTAAGATTAGTAATAAAGTTAGTTATCTTAGTACTATAATATAATGTTTTTAATTCAAGAGGAGTATGATCTTTTACTTTAATACCACTAATTTTAACAAATTCATCTATGGCTTTTTTCTCTAAAATAGTATGTTGTTTAAATTTAAAGTCTAATTCAATAGAAGGTGGAAATAAAGATGTAAAAACAGTTTGCATCAATTCATTTTCCAAATTATCAATATCGCGAAAAACAAATACATTTTTGAGAAGTTTTATATCAGGTTCATAATATTCTTTAATATGTTTTTTTGCTGTTTTATTATCACTATTATGTAAATAAACAATCATTTTACCCAATACTTTATAAAATCTAAGGATTTGTGTAGCTTTTTCCTTATTAGCTGTAATACGATTATTTTTGACATCTTCAAAGTTATTCAGATTTAATTTTACACGAAATAGAACCATAGTATATAAATATTATGATATAACTGATATATTTATGAGAATAAGGCTTTAACTTCACAAATATTTATAACAGGGATTTCTGCTTCACATTCCCAAAAGAACCGTTTACCTATAGGATCAAATCCAAAATCTTCAGGAAAATATTGTGGAGCTAAATATGGTAGAGCCCTTTGCTTACATTCAGGTATTAAATCCCAACTACTAAGTGGTAATACTATAGATAATTGTTCTAATGGACTAATATCTGATGCTCTAATCTGTACAGATCTTATACTTCCTTCTAAACCTTTATTATTAATATATTCACATAAATGCTTCCAAAGTGGGGGTAGTCTATAAGGATAATACCAATTATAACAAACATGTTCCATTTTACCAGTATAATAATCCCAAGTCCATTGAATAGTATATAAATAATCATTACAAATCTTATTTATTTCAAATCCATCAAACAATTTCATATATTCTAATTCCCAATTATTTACTAATTTTTTTCTGCCATATCGTAAACATAATTCTTCAATATTATTCAAAGGCCAATTATTATCACCAATTGGTAATTGAAAATCTGAATTTAACAATCCCAATCCATTTGCTTGCATTAGTTTTTTATCAATATAATGACTAATTCTTTCGGCTTCTTCTACACTTAGAAGTCTAAATAATGTAAGTAATCCATTAGAAGAAATAGTTAAATCACTATTAATTAATTGAATGGATTTATCCAATAATTTATCTAATATTTCTAATAATTCAGTATGACCGTCATCGCGTATTTTAAGACCCAATGAACTTGGTAAGAAATCATTACCTAAAATAGACATACTGAAACAATAATTAATAATATATTCAGTCTGTTTCTCTTTATCTAATACTCTACTACAGATATGATCCCTTAATAAATTGATAGAAAACCACTCAAACTCTTCTTCACCAAGACTATCGCGTTCTATTTTACCCGCATTAATCTCTTCACGAAATAAGAATACTTTATTATTTAATCCGAGTAATTCTCTATTAAGAATACTAAGAACTACAAGGTCAGCATCCAAACCATATACAGCAAAATCCCCCTTGTATTCTCCAGACCTCCAATCTGACATAATTTTATGTTCTCCTTCACCTGGTTCATCACTTGCGCTAATATGAATTTTTTTATTGGAATTAGAAATTTTATCCAATCGTGTTTTTAATTTGGACATAAATTCAGTTCCAGGTGTAATGGCATTTGTATCCCATACTTCCTTTGTAGGTGTCAAATCAATTTGTTTACTATCTTTACCAATTCCATTTTTATATAACCAAGAGGACTTAAAGCGTCTTAGCCTCTGTTGTCGCATTTTTGCCATGGGAACAACACCATCAATACAAATACGTGTTCCACATGTAGGATTAACCTTATTAATAACTTTCATAGTATATTTAATAATATTATCTAAGAAATGATTTTCCCATTCTGTTTTTCCTGTTATTCCTGGATATGGTAAAATATCATCACGATATAAACAATGATAAATTAGACAATTAAAATCCATCCATAACCACGCAATTTCTTTATCATCAGAATAAGAAGATTTAGAAACAAGGCCAGGTATAGAACTAACAAGTTTTTTATAATATGATGGAATACCCATAATGTTTAATAATAAATTATAAATATATATAAATCTAATTAATAAACACAATATACCTTTAAATTAGAATGCGAAAATAATAGGTTGAAACGTTAGGATGTCTTCTCCAGAAGGTAGTAGTTTATTTGACAAATTAAAACAGTTTACAACCAAATCAATTTTTGGATCTTTAGATGAAATTCAACGTCTAATTCCCGACTCAATATTATTTGGAACACTTTTTATGTATATTTTGACAAATAATTTATCATTTGGTGTATTTGGTATATTTGTATTTGAAATGATGTCATCACATAAGTTAATATCTTGGGTATTTTCACAAACAACAGGTGATGCCCGGCCAAATATACCTAATGAATGTCGTGTAGGATTTAGAACACCGCGATTTGATGTTGCCAGAATGTTTTCAGTGAATAATTTTCCATCTGAAGGCGTATTTTCAGTGGCATCAATTGGTACATATTTAGGATTAGCAATGAATAGTTTTAGAAATACCCTTGATACTATGGGAGCAGAATGGAATTCACGTTTTGAGTAGCATTAGGATTTATTCTAACATTTACAACATTATTTATTATAACACGATTTATGAAAGGCTGTGATACATTGGGTGAAATAGCAATAGCAACTGTATTAGGAATATTTATAGGTATCGTATTTTACTATATAAATGTATCACTATTTGGCCAAGAGGGTATAAATTTCTTAGGTTTACCATTTTTATCACAAAAAGATACAACAGGATCTCCTATATATGTATGTGCTGCTGAAAAAAATTAAAAACTTAAAGTATTATTATTCTAAAAATATAGAATAATTGTATAACATAATATATTAAACATTATAGTATAAATGTTACCTATTTTAAAAAATATTACATATTATACAAAGTATGGAGTAGGTATTTGTATTGCTGGTAGTTCATCAGTCTTAACATTAAATTATATTATCAAAGATAATGCTAATAATAATGAAAGATTATCAAAGATAAATAATACGGTATATGTGCCAGATAATCTAAAATAATAAATTAATTCCCTATAAATGAATACATATAAATGTATAGAAGAAAACCAAACATATAAGCCATTGTTATGTCTTAATATGATTGTAAAAGATGAAGCTCATATTATTAAAGAAACATTAGAGAAATTAGTTAAAAATGCTCCAATAGATTATTGGGTTATTTCTGATACAGGTTCAACAGATGGAACACAGGATATAATTAAATCATTTTTTGCGGAAAAAGGTATTAAAGGTGAATTATATGAAGATGAATGGGTTGATTTTGGTTATAATAGAACAAAAGCATTAGAATACGCCTATAATAAAAGTAAGTTATTATTAATTTTTGATGCGGATGATGCTCTTAATGAACCATTAGAAATACCATATTCTATAAATAATGATAATATAGATGGATATTTATTACGATTAGTAAAAGGATTAAATGAATATGAAAGGGTTTTATTAATTAAAAATAATCTTAGATGGAGATTTAAAGGTATAATTCACGAAATATTGGAATGTATAGATAAACCTGGTATTTATGTAAAACTAAATACTATAATTCATACAAATACATCAGGAAATAGAAATAATAATCCTAATAAATATCTAAATGATGCTGCTCTTTTGGATGAGGCATATTATAAGGCAAAGGAAGAAGGTGATGGTATTTATATTAGATATGCTTTTTATTGTGCAAATAGTTATTATTGGGGTAATAATAAGGTAAAAGCAATTGAATGGTATAAGAGAGTATTAGAATTAAATGGATGGGTTCAGGAAAAATATATAGCTTGTTATGAATTAGCAAATATTTATGGATCTATGAATAGAATTGAAGATAAAATTTTTTATTTAATTAAATCGTATAGTTATGATAACAAACGAGTAGAATGTATTACACAGTTAATGGAATATTACTGTTCTCAAGGTAATAATGATATTGCCTATAATTTTTATAATTTAATAAAGGATAGTTTTGAAAAAGAATATAAAAATAAATTAATCTTTACAACAAGATTATTTTCAAATACGAGTTCTTATTATTTCTATTTACCATATATTGTAATCATTGCTGCTAATTTAACAGGTCATCATGATACAGCAATTAAAATGTTTAAAATTATTTTTAAGATGAAATGTCCTGTATTTAGCGCATTTCATATTCGTGCTTTATTTTATAATTCAACATTATATTCTGATAAAATTAATAATAACCCCGATCTTCTAAAATTATTTAATGAATATATTAAATTTCTTAAAGAAAATAATATGAAACTTGAGTTTGATTTTATGGATAAAATTCAAAAACTTAATATTGAATTATAATATTAGTTTGTATGCTATTATATAGAAATATAAAATGGTTTCACTAATGGATTTAATATCCGATATTCGTGTTTTCCTTTACGGCGGTACAAGATCATTACCTCTTGTTATTGCTGGAACACTAATGATATTAGGATTAATGACTGCTAATTATGCTGCTTTATTTTTCCTTGTAGGGTTTATTATAATAGCTCCATTAGCCGCAAAAACAGTAGACTTGTTAGGAGGATTTATTGGACTTGATAAGTGGTTTAAAGTAACACAAACCGATATTTGTCAAATTATAATACCTTATATAACAAATTCTGCTAATTCAGTTAAATCTGAAACATCTACACTATTTAGTTCATTATGGGTATCTATGATGTCATTTTTCTTTGGATATATGATTTCAAATGGTGTAGCATTATATTCACGCCCAGCAATGAATACAAAGATTTCTATTGATGATAATGGAGTACCAGGTGTAGCAGCAAGAACATCACAAGCCTTAATATCTATAATTACAACAATTCTGATGTTTATAGCTTTAATGGGTTATAGATTATACACAGGTTGCGAGACTAAATGGGGTATGTTAATTAGTATTATAATATTCGGTCTCATGGGACATTCTTGGTATTTAGCATTAAGTGGTGTAGGCCAAGATCGTCTTTCAGATCTATTTGGTATAGCAAACAGACTTCTTCCTGAAACAGCTATTCAAAATTCACCTATAGCATGTATTCCTATTAGAGCTAAATAATTCTGTTTTATATTTTTACTAACTAACAAGAATAAAAAACAAACATTTCTTTAAGAACACGAATAGTTTTAATAATATCATCTCGTGAAACCCATTGTTTATTTAATCCTCGTCTCATATGTAAAGCAACCACATTTAAAGAATGATTATAATCAATATTCTTGTATAATTCTGATAATAATTCTATTGGTATATTATTTTTATTATTATTTTGATTAACATTTGAATGAAGATTATATAACCATAATTTCATATCATTTTTAATTAATTTTGGCGAACTATGTATAAATCTATCAGGGCTAATACTATTGATATATTCGGTATAATGTTTACGACATAGAGGACAAGGAAGTGATAAACGGAGACTACCAAGTAATACAGACCATAAACGTTTTTCTTCTTTTTCTTGTGTATCAGTTATGTATCTATGTGTAACAATTGTATATTGTCCTATTTTTTCACATAATCCATGTAGGAGTTTCCACATTTCAGGTCCCCATTCATTATTTTGAGGAGCATCCATTTGTATATCGCGTGATAAAATTTGATATATAAAAACACATATAAAACAAATGAACATCATGTCAGATACTACAAATACAAAAACCGAATATAAAGTTCAGCGTGTATTATGGGAATCGCTTGAAGCAGTATTATTAGCACAATCTAAAAAATATATAACAGAAATAGCATCTCGATTAGAACTACCTGAAAAAGAATTAATTCGTCGTGTTTTACCATCATCGGACTGTTTAAAAATATATATTCAAGATTCGAATGATACAGATAATCAATGTAAGGCATATATTCAGGATGATGAAATAACAGGATATTGTAGAAAACCAGTTGTATATGGCACAGAATTCTGTCATTTTCATCGTACCAAACGAATGACTGTTATTAAAGAATTAAATCCATTACTTCTTAGAAAAATTAAAGATAGAAAAGATTGTGATAATATGTGGGTTGATGAAAAGAATACATTGTATAATTCTAAAGGAACTATTATTGGTAAATTAAATAATAATGATGGTAAAATACAATTATTTGTAATTAAATCATAAATACTATATAAACAATTATTATTATATTAATATTAATTTATATAGAGTATGAACGAAAATACAGAAAATAAAGAAGATGATATTTTTTCTGATACAGATATAGAAGAAGGTGAAGACATCATAGAAACAAATCAGGTAATTATACCATCGCAAGAACAGCAAGAACAACAAGAACAGCAATCCAATATTTTAATAAATAATAATAATATGTTATCTAATATGAAGATTAAACTTATAAAAATGAGAAAAGAAATCAGAGAAAAAGAAAAAGAGAAAGAAGAAGAAAATAGAAAAAACAAGAAAAGAAAAAAGATAAAACGTGATATTAAATATGTAACAAATTATATAAAACTAATAACAGGTGAAGAATTACATTTTAAAGAAGAAGATAATAATAAATATCCCCTATTATTACCAAATTGGTATTTATCAGATGAACTTATCAGAAATATTGTAAGACGAATACCACAACAAGTAAATAAACGAATACAATATTTAGGAAAGTTTCAATTACCTATAATTGCCATGGATCCATCATATGGATATTATGAAACAATACGTAATATAGTATATGAAACATATTATAAGGAATTTAAATTAAGATGGAAATTCAGAGCTCTATTACAAAGATGGAGAATATATAAAATGGATAAATTATATGTTTATAATCCAGATCCAATTACATTATGTGATCCAGAAAAACCAATTATTATTTATGACAGAAAAGCTAAAAAGAAGTTTGTATTTGATGCTAAATCATTAGCAAATTCAATAAATTCTAATCTATTATATTATGAAAACGGATTTGCTATTCCTCAATTTCCTAAAAATCTTATAACAAATACACCATTTTTATATATAGAATTAATAAGTATATATTATCAATTACAACAAGCAGGAGAGGCCAAATGGGCTTTAAGTACTCTAAAGAGTTTTAATTTTAATAAAGTGAGATGGGAGTTTTATAACAAATCTATATTATTTTATAAAGCAATACAAAATGAGATTAAAAAGTTAGATACATTTGATGGAAGAGAATTATTTTTAGATTTTGTAATAAGTAAATTGGAAGAATATAATTTACATCCAACTAATTATGTTATTAAAGCATATGAAAGAGGTTTAATTTATTTATCAAATCATTTTTATATTCAATCATTAAAACCAATTGTTCTTCTTCATTATGAAGCAGAACATTTTAAAGTAAATAAAGAACAAACAATAAAAACACTTTTTATGCGATTATATAAACACCAATCTAAATTTATTAAAGAAATGGTACAAAAAGGTTTTCTTTAACTATTATTATATAAAAATAATAAATTAAATTAATAAATTAAAATAATACATTAAAATAATAAATTAAAATAATAGAAATAATATGGGTAAGACAAGGAAGAATAAAAAACACCTTAATAGTGCTGTTGCTGTTATGAAAACAGATATAATTAATGGTGAAATAATTGCTATTTCTCATAAAAATGGAATAAAATTATTAGCATATTTTACAAAATTACCCAAAGGAAAACACGGATTTCATATACATAAAGCGGGTGATTTACGTGGGGAAGGATGTCAAGGTTTATGTGATCATTATAATACAAATATACATCAAAATCATGGTGGAGCACCTGGTGAAACAAAAGAACGACATACGGGTGATTTAGGTAATATAGAAATAAAACAAGGGCAAACATATTTTAAGAAAACATATTATATAAAAAATATAAGTCCAAAAGATTTATGGGGACGCTCTATAATAGTTCATGAAGATGAAGATGATTTAGGAAAAGGATTACATGAAGATAGTAAAATAACAGGACATAGTGGTAAAAGAATTGGATGCGCTATTTTTGGTCGTTCTTATTGTTCTAATGTAAATATAAATATAACAAGAAAGCATTAGTTAATTTAAATTATTTCTTACCAGCAATATGTAATACTTTATGAACTGGTTTATAATTTTCTAAATCTTTTAAGGATAATTCATTATTTTCATGTGATTGATATAAGTTTTCAATAAACTCATGTGTTATACAGTTTGATATAGTCATTTTAAAGTCTTCTAAAATCTTTGAAACAATACGAGGTGTTTCCCATGCTAAACGACATTTACCATAAAAGTTATTTCGCGAATATTTCCATATATTTACTATATCAGATGGACTAAGAACACCGTCACCATGTGATTTACTTTTTTCTTCTTTGGACCATTCATCAGGAATATCATCAGGAAAATATTTATCATAAAATGCTTCCATACATTCATCATTATTCCACTTTATAGTCTTTGTTTTTTTATTAATTCTACCAAATTCTACAATTACTTCATCCCAAAATGGACAACCAATAAGATGCTTTTCAGCATCATTTAATTGATCTAAAGTATTTTCAGACCATTTTAATGTTCCTCGTTTTGTATTACCATATAATGAAGATTTTTGAATGTTATAGACACGTCTTGTCTTACGCCCTAAATTATCAGTCCATATGGTTATATTTTGCAGTAATCGCGGTTCTATTTCTTTAATCCATTTATTATCAAATGATAACTGTTTATTAGCATCATTAATACATAATCCCATAATAGCTGAACATCGTACAATAATATCAAATCCTTTAGAAGTAAACCCTATAAGGCTTTCATAATTACGCATTATATTTAGATATTCATTATATTCTGTTTTATAGTTGATATAAACATTATTTATCATCCATTCTAATAATTCATATACTCTATTATCATCTATAAATCTTGAAATCCACCAAGCTGATTGTGCTTTTCCTTGATATATAGCACCTATAAAATATGTTTCAACATTATTATTAGACGTCCAATTTGTAGGAAGTTTTCTAACAATCCTATCAGGAATAGTAGATGACTTTATAGTTGTTATTAATATATTCCATAACGAATTATCATGATATTTATGGGGTATTGATGCTAAATGATAAGTAGTATTTAGAATATCAGTTTCAGATAATTCCTCATTACTTAGTAATTTATATGAATTAATTAACCATTTCATATAATATGGTCCAATATGCCATAGCCATGATTGAAATAATATAGAAGTTATTTCTGTAGAACAACCACTGTCAATTAATTCTTTACACCAGAATAAACTTTCTTCAACACGGCCACAAGATAGGGAATATAATAATGATGATTGAACTTCGTCTAAAGCATAAAAATGTCTTGAAAGAGGCATTATATATTATATATAATATATTATATAGTCAGTGTAATAAATTATATAGATTTAATTTAAATCAAATTTTGTATATAATATAAGATACATAAAATGTCTTCCAATAATGCTGATGAAATAATTCCAGGATTATGGTTAGGTAATGTTAATGCTTCAAAGGATGTAAATTTTATTAAAAATAATAATATACAAGTAGTATTTAATTGTACTAAAAACTTGGAGTTCTCTCCGATTATTCCTGAAAAATACAGATTACCATTGGATGATAATTTAGAAGAAGATGAAATACGAAATATGAGTTTATGGTCTAATGATATTGCTTTTAAAATAATGTCAAATTATTTAGCTGGAAAAACAATTTTAGTTCATTGTATGGCTGGAATGCAACGTTCTGCTGCTGCTGTAGCTATATTTTTAATTGCCTATAAAGGTATGCGATCAACAGAAGCAATACAATTTATTAAAGAGAGACGTCCAATTGCTTTTCGCAATTCTGTTAATTTTGGGAGATCAATAGAATATTTTGAAGAAAAATATATAAAAGAAGTTATGCCAATTGTTCGTAAAATTATGTCCGAAAATGATAGTAATCATATTAAATTAGAATAAATCTAAATAAATCTAAATTAAATTGTAATCATATAATAAGTAAATATGAAAATAGAACCATCTTTGGCAGTTATTTATGGAGAATTGGTTCTCTCATTATATCCTATACTTATAAAAACAGTTAACACATCACTATTTACACAGATCCTATCACGATTTATAGTATTTCCAGTATTAGCATTAGCATTTGGCCCATTATCAGATTTTACTAAAATATGGGGAAATCCTTACGAGGCATTTGTTGGTATTTTACATGGATTATTTAATTTAGGACATGTAGCAGTTAGTTATATTTCTTATAAATTATTACCAGCAGGTTCAGCAGTATCTCTATTTTATTTATATCCGATATTTAATGTAATTATAGGTTCAACACTTTTAGGAGAAACATATAATCCATATATACTTCTATTATTACCATTAGCATTAATAGGCACATATTTAGTGGCAACTGCGTCAGACATAAATAATGGTAAAAATAAAGAAACGGAAGAAAATAGAAAAAATAGAAAAAATAAATTAATAGGAATTGCATGTGCGATTTTAGCAGCAATATCAGAATCGGTTATATTTTTCTTTATAAGATCTAATACAGACGCATTTAAATCACCATTTTATACAGTAGATCATTTATATCCAGCTGGATTAATAGCCTTATTATTATATGGATTATTCAATCCTACATCTAAAAAAATATTAGATACATCATCAACAAATTGGATGAAATTATTGGGATTTAATGCATTATTAGGATTTACAGGATATATATCAAGATTTTATGGACTTCCTAAAGTATCAACTATATTATTTAGTTTATTATCATTTATAGGAGTAATTTCAGCATATGTATGGGGATTATTATTTGCTAATGAAAAGATTACAATACGTGGTATATTAGGAAGTAGTTTAATTGCTTCAAGTATTGGTCTCATACGCTATTTTGGATTTATTTAAAGTTGTTTATTAAATCTATTTAACCATGATTCACGTACACGTCGTCGTCTTTCTTCCTCTGATAATTCTTCTTTAATCTCCTCAATAATCTCTTCTTTATAATCTTCTTTACAATCTTCCATATAATTTTCTGTTATATTTGATTGGGGGCTTAAACGCTCTATAGAGGGGCTTAAAATGGTAGAAGTATCTTCAAAGTCGCGTAAGAAGTTAACATCTAAATCACCCGCATGCGTGCGTGATATTTTACTGGGTTCTACTTTTTCAATATAAGCAAGTGTTTCATAATTTCCTAATTGAGGAATAAATACAGGAATAGTAATTCCTTCTTGTAATGTATGAAGATTTTCCAAAACGGTTTGGAAACATTCTACTAAATCTATATTAAATATTATAGGGTCAAGTGGTTTAATTGTTATACTTGTAGCAAGTGGTAAAGGTTCTCTTATAAGTTCCAATTTAACAGGTGTATTACATGTACCAGTACATCCAATAATATCAAGTATCCATTGTGGGACATAAATAACTGTTTTTTCGTAATGATGCGGAGTTCCAATTGAAATAACTGTTTCTTGATGTGTTTGAGTATTAATTAAACGCATCAATAAAGAAGTATCACTATCATCATCAAAATTATCAATTAACATATTGAGAGCATATGATGGTATAATAATTTGATCTGATAATTTCTGACATTTTTCTTCAATATATTCAGGATATAATACCATAGATTTTGCTGTATAAATATGAGGCATTCTTATTACTTATATTATTACTCTACAATAATATTTTACAAATCACAATCAAATCAAATTTATTTATAGTCTATAAATATAGTTTTAATTTAAGGAATAGTTTATTACAATTATTAATAAATGTTATGGCTATGTAATAATATAGAAAATGAAAGTATAAAATTAAATAATATTGTATGTGAATTAGACTTATTAGATCTTCAGAAAACTATTCTAAAAGATAGATTTGTTAATTTAATTTATAAACTGAATAAACGAGCAAATAAGTATTCTATAGTATATCATATAGGGCATTGTATAATAACAGTAGGATCATTATTTGTTCCAGCATTATTATCAGTTCAATATTCAAATAATTTAGGAGATACAAATGGAAATTATCAAATAAATATATTTTGGGCAACATGGATTATATCATTGCTTGTAACAATATTTAACGGAATGTTAGCATTATATCGGGTTGATAAGAAATATTTCTTATTATATACTGTTTTAGAGCGTCTTAGGAGTGAAGGTTGGCAGTATTTTAGTTTAACAGGTCGTTATTCTGGATATTCTAATATGTATGCTCCAACACATACAAATCAATTTGTCCATTTTTGTTATTCAATTGAGAAAATATCTCTAAAATTAGTAGCAGAAGAATTTTTCAAACAGGCAGATAAAACTCCTCAAAATACAACTGCTAATACATCATCTATTACAGAACAATCACAAAATAACTATTCAGTTTCATCACAAATGTTTATTCCATCACCTGAAAAAAATAATATTAAACCAAAAAAGGTAAAAGAAGTTGTCAATTCTATAATAATATCAAGAAAACCTATTAATAGTTATATGGAACAATCTAAAGATGCTACATCAATTGATATTGATAATACATCTGAATATTCTAATGTAGATAATAATACAGAGATATCATATAATAAGGAAAATGATGTAAGGAGTGATACTGATATAAGGAGTGATAGCGACTATAGTGTAGTAAATGATAATACAAAAAATGAAATAATTCTAATTAATAAGTAGAAATGACATCTAAAACACGTAAAAAGGATAGATGCCAGTGTTCTCCTTTATGTAAGAATGAACCGCTTGATAATTCTCCATTTTGTAAGGAACATTTGCGATTTTGTCCAAGAAAATCACCATTAACTGGTTATGAACCAGACTATAATCCTGATAGATATAATGGGCAACGTCATATCAGGGAATCGCATAATTGTTTTGCATATGCGTTTGATCATATGGATATCCCATCATTAAATAAATGTAATGATAAATCATGTTCTGTACCATTTCATCAACCCGGTCGCGCAAGTGGTTATCCTAAATGGTCAAAAGTAAAAGGTAAAAGATGCCCTGATCTAATTTCACGTTTAAAAGGTGATGTAAAAGGTCTTAAAATGGCAAGTTTTACCCAGAAATGTCCTGGAAAAACCAGTAAAATAGCCTTAGTTGCCGATGAAGATCAAGATTATCATTTTTATAGACAAGATAGTAATGGATTTTGGTCTCATAAACCAGGTGCTACACATGTAACAAATTTAGATGCATCAGGGCGTCCTATTTATGATCCAGCATTAGCAACCCGAAAATATGACAAATCAGGATTAAATTATGATAGATTTTGTTCTTATTTATGCGCACCAAAAAATAAGAAATTATATTTTAAGAGAGGAGGTAAACGTAGCACTAAACGTAGCACTAAACGTAGTACTAAACGTAGTAACTATAAAAAGCGTAGCACAAGAAAACTTAAAAGATCTTCATAGATTATTAATCTAAGATACAACATAATATGTCTAAAGAAAGACCCAATTGGGACAACTATTTTAAAGAAATAGTACAAGTAACCGCAAAAAGAAGTCCATGTGAAAGACTTCAAGTTGGATGCCTATTAGTTGTTGATAATAGGATTGTAAGCCAAGGATATAATGGGTTTCTACCAGGTTTAGAACACAATTCTATTGTAAGGAATGGTCATGAACAAGCCACTGTACATGCTGAACAAAATGCGCTTGTAGATTGTGCCAAAAGAGGTGTATCTTGTAATGGAGCAACAGCATATATAACACATTATCCTTGTATTATTTGCTGTCGTCTTCTTTTAGCAGCGGGAATTAAAAAAATCAAATATATTAATAATTATAATAATGATGAATTAGTTAATTATTTTACGGATAATATGAATGTATCAATTGATATTATTTAGTTCCAACTTTATTTAGCCAAGATTTCGCATATTTCCGTATAATATAATTTTGTGGATCTAACATATTTAGAGCCTGAACAGCATCATAACGTTTCATAGGATTTACTTCACATAATTTCTTAAGAATAGGAGTAATTATAGGATTAATTTCTTTCCATACTGGAACAAATTCCTTCCACATAGATAGACGTAATATCATAATTACAAAATTAGCACCAATAGACCAACTATCAATAGTTCTCCAGTATGTTTTGAACCATTTTTCATCATTACCTGTTTGGGCTGATACACTTTGTCTATAAAACTCTTCTAAATCTTCTTTCATTTCATCAAGTGATATACCTAATACGCTTTGAATATTACGTAAAATAAAACTACCATTGATAAGATTATCAATTATATACTGCCCTCTAAATCCAAGAGAAATAGCATTAACTAAACATGAATCAGGTGGTTCCTGAAATGTATCAATAACAAAAGAATGACGAATATCATTTGATGTAACAGGTTTACGAGCATTAATAGATAAATTAAAATCAATTATACGAGCAACATTTGATTTATCTACGAGAATATTACCCTGATGTAAATCACGATGAACTATTCCAAATAATGTCATTAATGAAACTGCTTCCAATAAATGTTTAAACATATCCATTACTGGAAAATTCTTAACATTTGCTCTAAATAATGAAAGGGGTGTTCCACCAAAAGTCATTCGTAAAATCCTAAAAGAAGATAAATTAGCACCCTGTATAGGTTTACATTTAGATAAATCCTTTTCTACTTGTTGGCTAAGAGGAGCGGGTTCACATATAGTGTCCGATACTATAAAATAATTTTTCCATAAAGGAATTTCATGAATTGACTTTGATATATTAAATTCATCTTCAGCCTGACTTGCTATAATAAGTTTATCTATAGTTGTTCCATCAGTAATTTGAGTATTTTTAGGTAATACTTGTTTATCATCTTTACATTTTAGAGTAGGCATAAAAATACATCCATATGATCCTTGATCATATAATTTACCTCCTGATATCCTTCCAGAGGAGGGTGCGTAATCAACTTTGTTGAGTGACATGACATCCGTATTATTATCATCAATTATATCATTTAAATCTATATCATAAATATTAGACATATCTATATAATAATAATAATAAACGTTTACATTATTATTATTATTAATATAATTATAAACACTATAATAATACAATTGTTTAATTTGTGTTTCTTAATTGTATTTTAATTAGTTGTAATAGAGTAATGTATGATAAATATCTATGGATTGGACTAATGTTATTAATTGTAATTTTTGTAATAGAAGTATGGAAACCCAAAATAATAGAAGAGAGTTTTACAAATTTAGTAGGAATCGGAGATAGTGCTTTTTGGGCAAAATGGGTTCCACGAAGAGGTGATGTGGGCTTTAATCCTACGGATGAAGAGACTGGATATTCTCGAGATATACGATATTTTGCTGGATACGCTGATGTTCAACGCTTAGGAGCTAATCAAGATTTTTGCCGAATGGTTATGCCAGAACAGGAGTCAGGAGAAATAAATCCAAAGGATATGTTTTTTGCCTGTGCTCTTGGTGGAACACAAGGATTATCATCTATAAAGTATAGAACACCATCTGTAAAAGAAGGCTTTGAAGTATCACGTGATGATTATATGAATGATGTAGAAGGACAAGGTCGTGATGGATATTGCCGTATTCTCAAGACGGGTCCTGATACTTTTGAGCCTAAATGTAATGCTGCAACTGATTTTGGCTTTAAATCATCATTAATGACTGATCCAAATCCACCACCAGAGATTAAAGTATTATTATCTTTTTATGAAGGGATTGTTTTCTGGCTTCGCCTTTCAGATGACATGCTTGATTATGCTAAAAATCTAACAGTTGCTAAAGCTGGTTCTTTAGAGATTGAAGAATTCCCTCCAATAAAACAAGAAATACTTGGAAAAACATTCCAAGAGGATGCCTATAGAACAACAACAGAGGGTCTTAAATTTAATGGTGTAGATCAATTCTTAAGAATTGGTGACGCAAAAGATTTATCATTTGGAGATGTAGTACAACTTCGTTATTTACGTGCTGTTTCATTTTGGGTTTATTTTGAAGAATTTACTAATAATGCGCATATTATAGATTTTGGTAATGGTCCTGGAAAAGATAATGTTTTAATAGGAATTATAGGACGTGGAAATCCTGATAAACATAGTAATGAACTTCAGAAACCTGTTTGTTTAGATCAAGCCTTAAATACAGTTCCTAATGCCCCATCTGGAGAACAATGTGGCCAGGAAGTATCACCTGAAACTTTAATGGTAACTTCATCGGCAGATGTTAATATTTGGAATTGCCCTGAACCTGAATTATTTGGAAAGATTATGAAACCAATTCAACCAACTGCTTCTAAACCACATGAAGCAACTACAGCAGATTTATTATATGAAATTTGGGATGAGAAACAGCGAAAACTACATATTCAAGTTAAAAATGCTATTCCTCTTAGAAAATGGGTTCATATTACAATTACCGCTGCAAATGATGATGCATTCGCACCAAGTATACAAATTTACAGAAATGCTGAATTAATTTATACTGAACGACAAGGATGGCTTCCTCAAACTAATTTTACAACAAATAACTATATTGGTAAATCTAATTGGACAAATGTAACAAGTCCTTATCAAAATGCGGATGAGTTATTTAAGGGAAGTTTATTTGATATACGCGGATATAGAATACCTATGAATAAGAAGAAAATAAAAGATACATATAAATGGGGTAAGAAATTATTGGGATTGGGATTATAATTATAAAATATTAAATAATTCCGACAATATTTTATTAATTTTAAACTGTAAAGAATAATCTAATTAATA
>JACCDX010813476.1_pt1 | contig 27839 bp, 27 predicted proteins | sample 7449681 | NCBI WGS metagenome assembly JACCDX01 (sample SAMN15323450, study PRJNA562643) | freshwater metagenome | isolation source: river surface water | place: USA:Blue River Watershed | collected 2017-08-18
ACTTAGATATAAAAGCACTAGTGCCTTTAGACTTATGTCGTGTAGCAACTACTTACGTTTTAATGAAAGAACAAATAGAGTTTAATCCTGAAACAGGCGATGATGCACAGGTAGAAAATTCTCATTCAGTGTATGCTGATACACTCATGGAGACACTTCTTTACTATATGAAGCCGCACATGGAAAGACTTACAGGTTTAGAACTAGCTCCTACCTACTCATATTACAGAGTTTATAGACCAGGACAACAATTATTTAGACACAAAGATAGGGGAAGTTGTGAGATAAGCACAACTATTTGTTTAGGATTCAAATATAACGGAGTTTCTCCTGACTATAATTGGGGCATGTATGTGGATCCAGAATCTATTAACTTTGATATTGACCCCTCTGTAGGATTTGTAAGCAATAATAAACCAGGAAAAATCATCTATCAAAATCCGGGGGATGCTATAATTTATAGGGGATGTGAGCTAGAACACTGGAGAGAACCCTTTGAAGCGCAAGCTGACTCCTATCAAGCCCAAGTGTTCCTACATTATATAGATAAAAAGGGACCACATTATCCAGAAAACTTATACGACAGACGCCCTGGGTTAGGCTGGAACGAGCATAATAGAAAAAACTCCTGATGATAAATATAAAAAGCTATTAAGGGAGAATTTAATGAGCCACAATTTTACCATTGAGGGCGCAACACAAATTGAAAGGGGCACAGATAAAGAGAATGATATCTATTGCCTAATTAAGTTCAAAGAACTTAAAAACCCTGTTCCCTTTTATGCGCTCAAAACAGCAGAGGAACCACAACGTAGAGAGATGTGGGAAAGACTAGAAGCAGGAGAGTTTGGTGAGATTACTTGGCCTCCTAGTCATTATCCTAGGCATCCTCTAACACAATTACAACTTGAGGAAGTAGAAAGAGAAAATAGAAACGATCTTCTTATGAAGAGCGATTGGACACAAGTACCAGATGCTCCTATTTCTTCTGAATTAAAGGCAAAATGGTCAGACTATAGACAAGCCCTTAGAGACCTTCCCGACCAGCCAGGATTTCCGTACGAGATTGAGTGGCCCGTAAAGCCTTAATTATAATACTCCTTTATTTCTATTCATAAATAGACGCAATAAAGGAGTATTATTGTGGCTGAAATAATTCCTATCAGAGATAAGATTGTAGTAAAGAAAATTGAAGATCCTGCTAAGACTAAGTCAGGACTAACAATCCCCGACGGCTCGGTTGAAAGGCCCACAAAGGGAGAAGTAATTGCTGTAGGTGAAGGTAAGCTAACCGATGACGGCAAAGTTCTTCCAATGGTAGTAAAGAAGGGAGATTTCATTGTCTATCCAAAATATTCTGGATTTCCAATAAATGTCGACGGTGAGGAATTTCTAATTTTAAAAGAAGAAGAAGTATTAGGTTTTTTTAAGAGGGATTAATAATGGCTATAGACACAGATAAAAAAGATGTATTTTTTGGTGATGAGAGTAGGGACAAGTTAATAGAAGGCATCAATGTGTTAGCTGATGCTGTAAAGGTTACGCTAGGTCCTAAGGGAAGAAATGTAGTTATACATAGAGAATGGGGACCGCCTACTGTTACTAAGGATGGCGTGTCTGTAGCTAGAGAAATCGATTTGCCAGATAATCTAATGAACACTGGCGTAAGAATGATTCGTCAGGTAGCAACGCAGACAATGGACGATGCCGGTGATGGAACTACTACTGCTACATTATTAGCACAGATTATGGTAAGGGAAGGTACCAAAATGGTAGCAGCTGGAGCAAGTCCTATTAACATTAAAAGAGGAATTGATCTAGCAGTTGAAAAGGCTGTTGAGCATTTAGATTCATTCAGTAAGGATTGCGAAACAAACGAAGAAATTAAACAAGTTGCTACAATATCTGCTAATGGCGAAGAATTGATAGGTTCTTTGATTGCCGAAGCAGTATCAAAGGTTGGACGAAAAGGTGTTATTACTGTTGAAGAAGGAACTGCATTAAAAGATGAGCTTGATGTAGTAAAGGGAGTACAATACGAACATGGTTATTTGTCTCCTTACTTTGTAAACAGCGACAAGCAAAGATGTATTTTGGAAAATCCTTATATTCTAATTAGTGATAGACCTATATTAAACATTAATGATCTTGTTCCTATACTTGAACAAGTTGCTCCTACTAGAAGAGCATTCTTAGTTATGGCCGAATCTGTAGAAAACGAAGCTCTTGCAACATTAGTTGTTAATACAGTTCAAGGAAATATACGTGCTTGTGCTGTTAGATCTCCTGATTGGAAAGGTGAGAGAAGAAAGCATTTGCTAGAAGATATTGCAATATTAACAGGCGGTACTGTAATTAGTGAAGACTTAGGTAAGACACTTGCAAAAGCTACATTAGAGGATCTAGGCGAATGTGCTAAGGTAGAAGTAACCAATAGTACAACTACAATTATAAGTGGATTTGGCGACAAAGATAGAATAGAAGAAAGAATTAAAGAAATACAAACTCAAATAGACGATCCATTTGTATATGGTAAGGAAGAACTTCGTGAGAGAATTTCTAAATTATCCGGAGGCGTTGCTGTTATTCGTGCAGGATCTGCAACTAGAATTGCTAAAGGCGAAAAAAAGGATCGTATCGACGATGCTCTTCATGCTACGAGGGCAGCTTTGGAAGAAGGTATAGTACCAGGCGGCGGCGTAGCATTTCTTAAAATGAAAGATGCTCTAAAAAATCTTAAGGGTAAAAATGATGAGCAGGATTACGGAATTAAAGTTGTAAATCTTTCATTAGAGGAACCTATCAGGCAGATTGTTAAAAATGCAGGAGAGAAACCAGATGTTGTAATTGATAAAATTTTACAGCAAGGTAACAACTATGGTTATGATGCACTAGACAATAAGTTTGGTGATATGTTAGAGATGGGAATTATAGACCCAACTAAGGTTATTAAGTCATCTTTAATTAATGCTGCTAGTATTGCTGGTATGGTACTAACAACCGACTGTGCTATCTGCTTAGTGCAAGGACACAAAACAGATGATAAGGATTTAGGAGCAAAGGCTGCTCTCAAAGAAAGATTTAAAGACTGATTTTAACAGGCTGGTCTTGGTAACCATCTAGGAAACTAATCCAGCCTGTTACTATATATTTTTCTTCAGTAAAAGACGGAACTCCTCTATGTGTATGAGTCCAATCAGCAGGCCAAATTACTGTTAATCCTTTAACAGGTTTTACTTTTATATCTTGATGATAAAACTCAGTTTCTCCGCCACTTTTTACATCATTTAAGTATGTCATAAAAACTAAGTGTCTTGCAGATCCAGGATACGTTCCTGTAGATCTTTCGCAATGCCATTTTTTAAATCCTCCTCCTATAGGATAATGTTGAATGTTTACTTTTTCTATTAATCCACAAGGAGTACTCCATTGACTGAATGGAAATTCTTTTACATATTCTGTTAGAATAAATTGTAGCTGATCTAAATATTTGTCCTTTATAGATGATGTATCTAATTCAACATCTATACTATCTTTAATATCTTTATTCACCGTTATTTTTTGAGTAGAATCGTCATAGGAAACGCCTGGTTTTTGATTAGAAGAGGTTTTATGATATTCTATAAGATCATCGCAAACGCTTACATCTGGTAAAAACCATGCTTTTACAAATTGAGACATATTCTAATGATACAATTTTAATAGGATTTTGTCAAGTTATGTATTACTAAATATACTTATGGCATCACTAGTTAATGTTAATATAGACGATACAGGATTTTTAAAAATTCCTTCGGGTACAACAGCCCAGAGACCCTCTGTTCCTACAGTTACAGCAACGGGGTTATCTGGAGTAATTACTATAAGTTCAGACGGGCAACAATTATACATACCAGGTATTTGGGAAAGATACCAAAATTTACCAGATTATCTTAGAGGAATCTTAACTACCACAAGCATCAACGACAGCGATGCTTTTAGTATAACTTTTAGTCATGCTGTAAGAGTCTATATGCTAAGAAATCCAGCTTGGAACGCTGTAGATACAACAGGTTGGACTACTGTCGAAACTGGAACAAATTATATTTCCAATGTTGGCAGTCTTGTTTCTGTGTTTCGAAGAGATTATGCTGCAGGAACTTATACTTTTGATAACAATTCAGCTATGTATATGTTTGACTTTATTGCAGCAGGAACAACATTTAACATAGGTACAATTAGATTCAATACAGATACGCAAGAAGTAGAATATTTTAATGGTGCTATATGGGTTTCAAACTACGGAAGAACCGAATCATCAGCGGCAACATCTGCTCAAGCACTCTTCAATCTCGGTGTTAGAAATAGTGGAGTATATTGGATTCGCCCAACAGGACAGCCTACTGCTTTCAGACACTATTGTGATTTTAGTCAAGGACTAGGTTATATGATGGTCTATAAACACACAGGCGGAGCACCTGTTAATCCCTATAACATGTGGGTAGGAGCCGGAACAAATACTGCGTTTGAAGCAAATATGAATCCAATGGATGGTGGATCTTATGCCAGTCCATTTATTAGTACAGCTTGGTCAACTATAGCACCAAATAGATCTAGAGTTGAAATACTTGATAACGGATGTTTACGTAATTTTATTGAATTCAACAGTTCGGGTACGGATAGAGAAAATTGGTTTACTCAAGCAAGAATAACATCTAGTAGTTTTTCTGGTATTACTGGCGGAACATACAATTATTTTAGTATTGCCGGTGACACTGGAAACCAAAGACAATGGTTTATTAGCAGATCATACGGTGGTTGTAACGTAGACTTTGGATATCTAGTTGTTAAAGGCCCGACGAATGCTTGTCTATGGGATAACGCTAATTGGTATCAAATATTGAGTGATGAGAGAACCCCCGGAAGAGCTATTACTTGGGACCCAGCTAATGTCGGTTCTTACACTGATAGACGTGGCGCTATTGTAGTATACGTGAGGTAAAAAATGGCATCATTACAAACACTTTCAACCACAACAAATAGTCCTTTAAAAATTGCTGTAGGAAATATTAATCAAAGAAACTCTACATTAACAGGACAACTTAGATTTAATAGTAGCAATAATTCAATAGAATATTATACAGGATCTGCTTGGGTACAGAGAGCACCTCTTTCTAAACAAACTTTTGCTTATACTGGTGGAAATCAGAATATAGTTGTTCCTTCAAATGCAACTTCTATGTTTGCAAAATGTTGGGGAGCAGGCGGCGGCGCCGGCACTCCTGGCGGTTGGTACATTGGATCACCTGGAGGCGGCGGCGGATTCATGAGTGCGTTAATACCTGTGACAGGCGGAGAAACCTTAATTGCAGTTGTAGGACAAGGAGGCCTAATTAATGCCTCTAATTATGCTTACGGTGGCGGCGGAAGAGGAACTAATAACGGTGCAGATAATCAATACGGTGGTGGTGGAGGAGGATACAGTGGTATCTTTAGAACTTCTATTTCTCAAGCAAATGCCTTAATTATGGCAGGCGGCGGAGGTGGTGGGGGTACCTCTCGCACAACAAGTTCTGCCGCAGCCCCACAAGCAGATGCTCAATTTGTAAGTAGCGGTGTTAATAACGGTGGCAGTAAGAATTACGGTGGAGCAGGAGGAGGTTTAATGGGGAAAAATGGCCTAGCTGCTTACGATAATAGATCACCGTATGCAGGACTACCAGGAAGAATTGATGTCGGTGCTGGTGCGGGTGCAAGTTCAGATAGTGCTAACGGCGGTAACGAACAAGGTGCTTTATTAGGTGGATCACCTAGAACCAACAGTTATGGTGGTGGAGGTGGCGGAGGCTACTGGGGAGGTAGTGCTGGCGGATATAATGAATCTTATACTATGGCCGGAGGTGGCGGAGGTTGTGGATTCTTTAATGGTGCAGCAACACCTGTAATGGCAGCAGCTGGTTATTTTTATTCTCCAGCTTCTGCAGGTATTTTAGATATCGATTATGTTTTTCCGATCGGTTATGGTGGAATAATGAATACTGGTAGTGGAACTGCTCCACCACAAGGACAAAATGGCGGTAACGGAAGAATTGTAGTTTACTTTTACGGATAAAAAAATGGCAACTTTAAAAAATACTTCAGTACAAACAACATCAGGTGTACAACTTCCAAGCGGAACACTTGCTCAAAGACCAGCTTCACCTGTAAATGGTCAATTATGGTTCAACACAACTACTAGAGAAGCAGAATATTATGATTCTTCTACCAACTCATGGAGAGATTTTAGAACGTGGGGAACTCCTAATAGATCTGTATTTCATCCTAAATCAGAAATAGGATTAACGCCGTCAACTCCTGCATCTTCTGCAAAAGAAATATTATGGGAAAATCCTGGTGCACCTGATGGTGTATATTTTATAAATCTTCCTACTGTAGGTGTTAGAAGATGTTATTGTGATATGACATACAACGGAGGTGGCTGGATTCTTATTATGAAGACTACTGGTGATACTACAATGGGATATAATTCTTCTTATTGGACTACCACTAATACATTAAATGAAACTATAGTTGATAGAATACAAAATATTAATGCCAAATACGATGCATTTAATTACTATCTTGGAACAGACATAATGGCAAGATGGGCAAATTTTGGAGATCACCGTTGGTTAAGAAACGGTGCATGGAACGCAGGAACAGCATTAGCTAATTTCCAAGTTTATAGAAACTGGGGATATCCACAAGATCAGCCAGACTGGAATCCTACATATTTTAGTGCTCAACAAAAACAAGCAGGATTTGGTACACAGATGGTTCCGCAATATGGAACAAATGTTAGTTCAGGAGTTCTAGGTGGTGGGGTCTCCGTAAGATGGGGATACAGATATAACGAGAATGGCCCAAATAATTGGGGGTCCGACGACGCTGGCGGAGGAATCGGCGGTAACAGATACGGAACAGAATATGGCAGTGGCGATTGGTTCGCTTGCTGCGGATATACTGGTGCTAATAGATATGACAGAGTGGAGATTTATATAAGATGATTGAAATGTTTTCTGAAGAACAAGACAACATTACAAACAAGCCTGCCGATGCATTACCCGAAAATCAAAGACAAATTCGTTTAAATATATGTAAATCCTGTCCTAATTTAATGATGGGAAACATTTGTAAGTTATGTGGTTGTTGGATGCCTCTAAAGACATACTTTCCTAGTCAAACATGTCCTGACAATAGATGGTAATTACTTAGAAAAATTTAAAATTCCATTTAAAATATATCTTATAACACTTTTTTCAAATTCTTCTGTTTTTTCGTTACCTTGGCCTATATGGTCTGGAATGTTTTCTAGTGATTTTAGAATATTTTCTAATTCAGATTTATTAAACTCTGGTTGTATATGTTTAACAATTTGATTGGCTAGAGCAGAAACATTTTCATTTTCGTGTCTAGTAAACTCCCACATTCTTAAAACATATACATCAAAAGGATCTGTTAATCTATTATTTTCCATTACTGTTCTCACAAACTATCTAAAAACTCAAATATAGTTTCTATTTTAGCTCTTATCACTTTATTAGTTAAGGTATTTCTAATACCTTGATGTGTAGGTTTAGGCCAACTATCTAACTCACACCAAGCCCAACCTTTATGTTCTTTGCTAAGTTTTGGTATAAACTCATCTTTAATTATACAAACATAAGTTTGAAAATTAAAATGTGTATCATCGCTAACAAATGTCTCTAAAGGTATTGCTTTAATTATTTCTGGCATAAAACCAATTTCTTCTTCAGTTTCTCTACAAAGACTTTGCCATGTTGATTCGTCGCCTTCGATCTTCCCGCCAACAAGACCCCATATGCCTTCTTTTTTACCACTAGCTTTTTGTAGGATAAGAAATCTTTTAGTGCTTTGACTAAGAAACAAAGCACCACTACCGCGAACTTTTTTCATCATAGGACTAGGCGCCAGCGCCCTTCTACGTATTCCCCTTCGAAGCTCTTGGTCCATACTTCACCGTCCCACTTATATTGAACACCTGTTCTTAAATTAGTTATATAAGTGACGTCGGTTACAGTAGCAGCTTCGAAAATAACATTCCATTGAGCGCCGTCCCACTCTATGATGTTATTAGCATCAGTAATAAAATCAGAGAGATCACCATTTTTCCAAGCGTCAGGACCATCGTTATTCTCATCCTTTCCTATTCTATCTAAAAGAAGATATCTGATGCCAGCAGCAACAGTATCTGGTGGATTGTATGTTAGAGGATCAATAATAGCATCAACTGTTCCTCTTCCTTCAACAATAGTATTTGTTGGATAAGTATCTGGATCAAAACTAATAACTGCAATAGTGTCGTCACTAGGATGTATACTCATAGTACCAACAACTTCAGTGCCGTCTGCCTTCTTCAAGAAAAGACGACTAATACCTGCTCTAAATTTTCCATATTGATCTAAGAGTTTATACCAGTTGATATTTTCACCATACTTAACTGGTATGTCATCCTCACTGACGCTCTCTCCTGGACCAAGTAACTTTGCTTGATTGTTTATAACAAGCAGGCCAAATCTACCAGGAGTTACATATTGAACTGATTCTGGATCTCCATATATAAAAGTTGGATCAATTGTGCCAGTATCTTCTGTAAAGATGTTGGTAATAATAGTATGAATAACACCCATTCTTGTAACTTTTGCAGGGGGAGTAATCCAAATAGGTGTTTCAAATTCTAAACTAGCAATATCAATTTCGCTATCAACACCTTGTGGTATTGTTCTGCTACTTAAAGTAACACCGGTTAACTCAACAACAGATAAACTAGTCCAATCAACATAGTTGTCTGTAGTTTGAATTTCTAAACTGGGGTTAAACAATACTAAAATCTGTTCTAAAATTTGTAACTTCTGATCTGTATTAGTTGACCATATATCTGCTTTAATAGACAACTTATATGGAGTTGGCATCAAGCGCTCAACAGTATAATTGATTCCTTGAGCTGTTCCGTATGTTCTATTTGATGAGGATCCGTCTTCTAAAATATCACGTTCTCTAATATGTATTTTACTAGTGAATGTAGCATCACTTAAACGTGAGCGATCTAATTCCAAGTCAGTCATATAGACTGCAATACGTGGAGCAGAAGGTAATTTATTTTCTGAGTTATCTTTAAGAATAGCAGCAACTTGTCTTGATATATCACCATATGTAACTGGGACAACTTTTTCAACACCGTCTGCTGAACGATACTTAAAATTACTTAACATTCTAATTGTTTGAGCAAGATATCTACGTATCTGACCGTCATAAAAATATTGCATTAGAAATCTGCCCTTGGTCTAAGTGCCTTTGATAGGCTTTGTTTCTGTTGTATTGCTTCTTTATATATAGTCCAGCGAAGTTCTACCCCAACTTCCATAGAATATCTCATAGTAAATGCTATACAACCATCTTCTTCAAACATGCTTGCTACAGGGTTTCTAGTTTCACCGTACCATACTTCAACCCCATAGTTGGAATTGTAAGGATATTTGGTAACAACTTTCTTACCAATAAGATCGAAACTTGCTGTTGGATCTGTAGGACGGAATGTCATAGGATCTTTAATAGTAAAGACATCCATTTCAAGCATACCAACACCGCTCATCTCGGTATTATTGATAAACTTAGTCTTGTAAGTTGATCTTACATCATTGTTTGTCATTGTCTGACGTGCTTTATCTTCATACTTAACCCAACGCTTGCCACTGTAACGGAAAAGTCTATTTGGAAAATAATCTGTTCTTAAGAAGAAGTCGCCTCGAGCAGCATTATCAGGAAATCTAATACCAAACCCATATGGAGCACCATTTGGTGCAATACCGTCACCTAACAAGTAACCTTGATAACCGTCCTTAACCGGCGGAACATATGTAGCATCAGTAGTATTTGCATCGTCTATTGCAAGATCAGTATTGTTAACAGTTTCAAGATTAACATTACCGTCTCTCTCGTCATAGCTTAATGTCCAAAATTGACTTGTTTCGTAACCGTTTAGGGGAGCATCAGCTTCTGCTTCTGCAACTACAGCTTGATTAATAGCAAGTATCTTTAAGTAATCACTCAAACCACCACCATTTGTTTCATTAGGGTCAAGTTGACGGAAGAAATTAGAATTAGGAGGCTCGTTACCTGTAGTTTCTACTATAACTTCGTATAACACACCTTTATCTCTAACAATTTGTCCTGGATAATATGTTTTAGTATCATCATATTCGCCAGCAAACATTGTTTCGTCTACGGGCTTTGTAAAAATATCTTTGTATTCTTGACTGTCTACAAGTGGTTTTAATTTTAATCTATAAAGATGAGGATACCAAGTAATCGAAAACCCTTCAGCTGCTCTAGTAACATCTTCAACGACATAAAATCTTTTTAGAGCATAAGAAATATTACCTAAAGCATAAGGATCTACAAGATGAGGCAATTCTAAAACATCGCCTGTAATGATTTTACGACCTAAAGTTTCAACAGTATTATTGATATGTACAGTCATAAAAATTGTGTCATTTTGTAAAAATAAGCCAAACTGACTTAGATTAAAATCAATGTCCTGTACATTGTAAACACCGCGTAACGGATATACGCTTGTATCATATTTGCGATCTCTATTTTCTAAGAATAAAACATCTTGAATAGTAGTTTCGCCCATGGCTTTGTTAGGATCTGTAGGATCTACAGGACCTATATATTTGTGGACCAGCACATCTGTGCCTCCAACTTGGAACATTTCATAGACATTCTTGTCTATAAACTTAAAATCGTTGCCTTTTTCCGGGCGATATAGTGATAAACGCGGCATGTTAGTATTTAGCGGTAGCGATAAATACAAATAACAACTCGTTTGGGTGGAAAAAGTATGTCGCAGCGACTAATAAACATAGGTACAGGGCCTAATACAAAGGATGGAGATAGCGTCCGTCAGGCCTTTAATCTAACTAATCAGAATTTTACAGAAATTTATACACTTTTAGGTCAAAACGAAGGTGGTAATTTAGATGCTGACCTCAAAGGGTCCTTATACGGAGACGATTCAACTTTAATTGTTGATGGAACGAATGGTAAGATATATGCTACAGATTTAACAGCCAATAACGTATCAACTACACATCTAAACGCTGTCAGCGCAAACATCATAGAATATGTTACTACAGCAGAACTGGTTACAAATGTAGTCACACTACCTAACGGTGTCTATACAAGGACAACAGCCGGCGCAGTTCCTGCGAACACACCAACGGTTATTTGGTCATCATTTAACACCGATATCACTAGTGCTAAACTTGTAATTCAAGCAGAAGGCACAGTAAGTCCAGACGTAAACGGATCAGCAACATGGCATACTCAAGTATGTGAAGCACATGTTGTTAAGAGAGTAAATTTTACAACTGCTCCCTCATTATCAGTATATGGTATAACTTACACAAGTGCGTCAGCATTAGTAACTTTTACTACACAATTTAATGTTATAACAAATAAAATGGAAATTTTAGCAACAGCAACTAACGCAGGATATCCACTAACAGTTAAGATATTCGCCACAGAAATAGAAACATCGGATTAAGGAAAAAGGAAATGACAAATAAACCATTTGAAGTACAAGACGACGCAATTATACTAAACGGCGTTGAATTACAAGTTACTCAAGAAGGTAACATAACCATTGACAACAATCCGGTGTCGGGCGGCGGTACTGGCAATGTTGTATTTGATGGTAATCAATTGTATGTTGGCGGCACAGGCTTCTTAAACTTAAATGATGGCAATAACCAGGCTGTTATTGGCACTAATGGTCCATATCCACTAATCGTTGGTATAAACGAGGGTGATAAAGAATGGACTTTTGGTACAGATGGTATACTAACATTACCAGATGGAACAATGTTTGGTGTATTAGAAGGTGCGGGTACAGTTGAAATAGCAGCCGCACCTAACACAGATTTCTATATTAGTACTAATCCCGAAGTTGACGAATATAATTCATGGCAATTTGGACAAGATGGTTGGTTAAGTTTCCCAGGAACATTCCCTAGCGGAGCAATTGGTTATGACTCCGATACACAAACACTTCAACTAGCACGAGTAGGTGGCGTTTCCTTATACACATACGCCGGAGCCTGGGTATTTAATAGTGACGGTGATCTAGAATTACCTCCAGGCGGCGATATCCTTGATAGCAACGGCGACTCTGTATTAGGTGGAGGTGCTGCTACTCTAACTGACGACAAAGAAGTCAAAGTCACTGTAGGCAACACAGATTACTTTGCTCTAGTCAGTCGCATCCAACAGGGCGATACCTCAGGTACATCACCGCAAGCAGTAGCCTATGATGGCGACGGTAATATGATTACCTTACACATCAGTAATTACGACACAGGCAACGACAAGTTGGTGATTTCGAAGTTTTCAGACACAGGCGAACTATCCTGGCAACAACAGTTAAACAATCACGATGTTGACACAAGTGTAAGTGCTGACCTAGTCATATTTGATGATAATAGTATGGTGATAACATTTACCATTGACAGTTACGGTACCACTGACAGAGACAGCATCGCAGTGATAAAACTTGACGATGAAGGAGGGCTAGTATGGAGCAAGGTATTAGCCGGCAATGAACTAGTTGAAATTAATGAAGGCATTACTCCTGCTCTAAACGGCATTGGTGGAATAACTGTTGAAGGAACAGACTATCAGATAGTCTTTGTCTCTGGTGATTATTCTTGGTTACCAGCAGGAGCAGTATTTTCTGAAAGCACAGATAGCATTAACTGGACCATATTAGGCACTTTGGTGACTGCTACCTATGACAATATTGCCGATGAAACCAGCCTACTATTCCCAGATTTAACATTCCCAGGCGATCTAGATTCACCAACTAAGTCTTATAGATTTAGTTATGAGCAGGTTAACAGTTGGCACGAAACTAATTCTATCACTACAGACGGCACTGATGTGTTTGTACTTGCTGAATATCAAGATGGAGCCTCTGGACCTAACTCATCCAAGTCAATGATATTAAAAATCGCAGGCACAGATGGTGAGCTGCTATGGGCCAAGGTTCTATATGTTCCAGGACTTGAAAATCAAATATACGGTGCGGATGTTGGAGCAGACGGCCATATCGTAGCTGTAGGTTATTATGCTTCTGAAGAAGTTGGAGCACCTGGAGCCTGGGTCAACAAGTTCGACGGTAGCACTGGTGATTATATTTGGGGGACCGCAATCGGCGGCATAGAGATTGAGGGTACCGCTGCTGGTTGTGACATAGTTGTAGACAGTCAAAACAACTCATTTGTCACACTAAACACTAGAGAGAATGTTGTCAGTGATCTTGGAAGCAATACCAAAACCGTAGCTTACATAGTTAAAATTGACAGCACAGGCGATGTAGTATGGTCACGCAGAATAGGTCCAGGACCTTGTGCGTCAGTGGCATCAGGTATTGACTGCGACAGCACAGGTAATGTCTATCTAAATGTGTTAACAGTTACTCAGGACAATCCTAATAGAGATACAAATGATTTCTTTTCCACTGGCAAGACCACTATGGCCTTGGCCAAGTACAGTACAGATGGTGAAGTCTTATGGCAGAGATACATTGAGTCAGACCATTATTATTTTATAGGCTACGATGACATTGAAGACGGTCCTGCAGACTTTCTCTTTAACGAAAACCGTGCTCGCAATATCAGCCTAGGACCCAACGGTAAGTTGGCCATACAAGTATCTGTCTATGAGAGAGACAGCGATGACAGTTGGAATGGTGATCAATACAAACAAAGTGTGGTACTACAGATAGATCAAGATGGTCGCGAAATGACCATAGGATCTGGAGTAGACAAGTTTACTGTAGTTGCCAGCCGTATTCCAGGCAAGTTTATTACACTAGATTTCCTCCCAGGTGAGGCACAGGGCGAATTATCTGATATCACAGAAGACATGTTAGTCAGTGATATCAACGATTCTACATTATCCTTTGTGGATGCTGAATTAGCACAGGTTCGTTCAACATCGGCACCTCATGAATATGTGTTTGGCAACGATGGCACACTCACAATACCTAACGATGGAGATATTCGTCTAACACAAACACAGATTGGTTGGTTCTCAATATTTGGCAATGCTAATAATAACAACGATGATATTTGGTTCCGTGCTAACTGTGTAGACACTAGCACAGGTGATGTTTATGCTGTAGGTCAAGACGACAACAACGGTGAGGGAATCATTGTACGCTACAATAGCCAAGGACAAATTGTATGGAGCACTACAATCTATGACAATACAGATGGGTTTGGAACTCGTTGTAATGCTGTAAAGATACATCCAACTAATGGCAATGTAGTGGTGCTCTGCGAATATTATGGTAATTATACTGGAACACTACTATTACAGATTGATACAGAAACTGCTGGTGTAGTTGTCAGTGCTGGATTTAGAGATAGTGGTGACAACAACGCTGCTATACCTTATGACTTTACCTTTGACGGTGCTGGTAACATCATTGTAGTTGGTCGTAAATTTGACGAGTACAATAGTATTTCAGTAACTCCACAAACTGGAAGTACTACAAGCACATTGTATGTTCTACAATCAGTAGGTAATGTTAATGCCAACGACTGGTATGTAAGTGGAACAGGTATTACTGGTCGTGCCAGCATAAACACAGTTAACAGATATACACCACTAAGTGGCACAACCCGTCAAGGTAGTGGTGCAGAGTTCACTATATCGGTAGCAGCAAATGTCTACTCATTAGATACAATTACAAACGGTGGCAGCAATTATCTTCCTGGACATAAAATACAAGTATTAGGAACAAGTGTGGGAGGATCTACACCAACTGATGATTTGATTATCACTGTTGATAGTGTTGGTGTTACCGGTGATATACTTACAGCTAGTATTACAAGTGGAACTTCGAGTTTATCAGCCGGCGGACCATACACAAATGTAACAGGTACAAATTACAATGTAGGTAGCGGATTTGAGTTGATGTATGAACTAGACTCAACAGCAAATTACGCAAGTTACGGCAATTATAGCGTAGTTACCAGCGGCTCTAACTATGTTGAAAACGATATCATAGTTATTCCTGGTACTAGTTTAGATGGTACAAGTCCTGCCAATGACCTTACTGTTAGAGTTAGTGTTAGTGGTGGACAAGTACAATATGTAAATGAGTTCTCTGGTACAGGACAGACATCTACTTTCAAGATAGTAATAGCAGATGCTGTAGACTTTAGTGGCGAAGGTACTTGGAGTTTAGAGTATGCCCTAGGCGGAGAAGCATTTGTCTACAAAGCAGACGACCAATTTGACTATTTGTGGAGCAAGGTACTCAGTGCTGGTGGAGTAGATGATACAGAGCGTTACCTATCAGTAGCAGTAGATTCAAATAATGCTATCTATGCCGCAGGTGAAATGATAGGTAGGAACAATGCGGCAGGAGCAGATCTCAACAGTTATTGGTGTGCTGTAGTATCTAAGTTCGCCAGTGACGGTACACATGCTTGGACCAAAGCACTAAACACAACGATAAATGATAGTTACGCTAAGTGCGTAAGTGTACAGGGCACTAACACTATTGTAGTCAGCCACGAAAATATGGGTAGTAATACCACTGTGTTTACCAAGATGGATGCTGCTGGTAACATCAAGTGGCAGCGTGAAACTATGACTTATGATGACAGTAGTGTAGCAGTAGACACTAACGGTGATGTCTATGCTGTAGCAGAAGGAAACTTTGAAAATCAATATGAAACTTGTATCAAATTGATCAAATTCAATGCCACAGGCGAGATTGTATATCGCAAGTTCTTTGGTACATTGCTACGCAGTTACGGTGGTACTAACGAAGAATTTAAGAACGGTCGTAATCTAACTATAGACAACGATAACTTGTATGTGTCAGGTTATACCTCGGCATTTACCAACAACTATGACAACGGTTTCCTAGTCAAATTACCTAAGGATGCTAGTTGTGAAGGAGCATACGGTGGTTGGGTTCTACAAAATGATATCTATAATGTCAATAAGATCACCTCAACAGAAGCAACTACATTTACTCCAGTTGTAAGTGCTGGTGAGTTTGAAGGTTGGGAGCCAGACTTTGCCACTAACTGGTATGATCCAAGCAGCAACGACGAGTATCACACCCTAGCAGAAATTGTAGATCGTGACGGTGGTGCTATTGAGTTTGCTGATGGTACAAGACAAACAAGTTCAGCACAACTAATTCCACAGCGTAAAATGTTTAACGGTGCGGATCATAGACTACAGCCAGAAGATTCAGGCAAGCATATCTTTGTTACTAACAGCGACACTGACATTATCGTTCCTTACAATGAAGACGGTCCACTACCAATCGGATTTACAGTTGTAATCATTAATGACTCTGGTAGCATAATCAATGTTGATGCTGACGGTGGTGGTATCAACATTAGAAATAGCAGTGACGGCAGTAGTGGAACTTACTGGGATTTAGCAAGTTATGGTATGGCTACATTGATCAAAGTTGACGAAAACTACTGGTACATCAGCGGTAATGTTACAGCAGACTAAGGAATCAAAATGCCTATAACACAGATATTATTAACAGCAAACTCCGCCCAAGGTGGCGGAGGCGGCGGAACTCCTGAACCGGGTATATTATCAACTAGCCTACTCTTTAATACTTCTATTGATAGATTAGGCTATGCCGCTGACGCAGACTGGGTCCTAGGAACCAGTGACTACACAGTAGAATGGTTTCAATGGCAGACTGACAACAGTGGTCCTCAGAGATCTTTCAGCGTGGGACGCTGGAATACCAGTCCCTTTGCCCTAGAACTCAGCATCGGTGGCGGACTGTTATGGCGTAACGCCGGTTATATCAATTACACAAATCCAAACGGTGGAGTAACGCTATTAAATCAGTGGAATCATTATGCTATTTCTAGAAATTACACTCTAGGACTAATAGCCATGTGGATAAATGGCGAGCGTGTGGTTACACAGATAGATAGTCTAAATTACGGTGGTTCCGGACTACCTTTAACTATTGGACACGAAGATATAAACCAGAATGGTGAATTTAAAGGTTATATCACAAACTTTCACTGGGTTAAAGGGTCCTCTAAGTATGATGTGACTAGTGCGGTAATCACGCCTCCTACAGGTCCTATCACAGCATTGCCTGACTCTAAATTACTGTTAAATGTTTCTAGCCAAGTTGCAGCATTTTTTGATTCTAGTCCAGCTGGTAAAACTTTTAATGTAGTCAATGTTGGTTGGTCACCCTATGGACCGTTCTAATGTACACACGGAGCAGTATAGCAGTTGACAGTATTGTCGCAGAAGAAGTCGTAAAACTTTACAAAGACCTAGATAATGCTCGCGGTGGACTATATGGTACTTGGCACAGCCGTAGAATTAAACATAATCCTTATCCGTGGTTTGAGCCTACTTTTGCCAGGGTTAAAGAAACCGTAGGCAATCTAAAGATAGATGAATGGTGGTTTAACTGCGGTGAACCAGGCGACGAATATCGCTGGCACGCCCATACTCCATATTTGTGGGCAGGTGTGCTATACATTCAAACACCTGTAAACTGCGGTGGGATAGAATTTAAGCAACAAGAATCATATGAAATTGTTCAACCTAACGTAGGTGATTTTTTATTATTTCCCGGAAATCTAGAACATAGAGTCTGTAAGAATCTAAGTAATGATTATAGAATCAGTGTGGCTTTTAATTTGAAATGAAATATCATCGTGATGTATATCTACTACTGGGATTACATATATTAGCATACACAGGTCTTATTACTTTAACTCTTTACGGCAATGTCTATGAATGGTTATTAACTCTTTTCATGTACTTTGTCTACGGTTGTTTAGGATCCTCTGTAACATTTCATAGATTATTAGCACACAGGTCGTGGACAAGTCCTCGTTGGTTTACTATACTTGGTACATTGGCAGGTACTATGGCTATGATCGGTAGCAGCATATCGTGGGTTTCGCTACATTACGATCATCATAGGTATACAGATAAAGAAGGTGATCCGCATAGTCCTAAAAATAGTCTAATTGACAGTTATTTAGGCGGTATATTCAAAGAACCAAATGTACGAAGAGCACCTCACTTATTAAGAGATCATCTTCATATGTTTTTACACAAATATTACTTTCTTGTTCACATATTTGTGTTACTAATATGTTTTATAATAAGTCCTATGTTTGCGGTTTCCATATACCTTGCTCCTGCTGCTCTTGTTTTAATAATAGGTGGACTTGTAAATATCTTTAATCACATAATAGGATACAGATCTTATCAAACAAACGATGATAGTAGAAATAACCTTATTTTAGGTTATCTAATGTGGGGCGAAGGGTGGCATAATAACCACCACGCACACCCACAAACCTCCCAAATTGGTGAACAGTGGTGGGAATTGGACATAGGGAATTGGGTGATCAAACAGGTAAATATTAATATCAAAGAGGAATAACAATGAGTGGTTTAGTAGGATTTCGGAATACTCCTGTAACAATTGTAGCAGGTGCAGATGCGCCTGGATCTAAAGAATGGACCTTTGATAACAACGGTAATATAATACTTCCGCTCGGCGGCAATATTCTTAATAACAGCGGAACAAGTGTATTAAATGCCGAAAGTGGAACTAGAAGAACTACTACTGAATTAATACTAGGAACCCCAGGAGTTGTTTGGAGAGGTTCCGGTCCTCCGATTTCTTCAGCAAAACTATTTGTTCAAGTAGAATGTCAAGTTACCGGAGATCCAGTTCCACATACTCAATCTTGTGAGATAGTTATTGCTTCAAGAGGTGGACAACTTGATCCTGCAATGAGTGTTTACGGAATAGTGTATACTAGCGTATCGCCTTTAGTAACTTTTACTATTCAAAGAAGTTTATCAACAGAAATTGAAGTACTCGGTGTTACAACCGGTATTGTAAATAGTAATGCTTTAATAAGTGTATATTCTATAGAACAACAAACAAGGTATCCGTAAATGAGTCAATTAGACAACGCCAAGCAGCAAGTTTTTGAATACGTTAAAGCCATGCTAGGCGATGGCATGATTGACGTTGAATTAGATCCTATACATTATGATACTGCTCTCGAAAGAGCCCTAGGAAAGTATCGTCAACGTGGTGATAGTTCAGTTGAGGAAAGTTACATGTTCCTCACACTTGAAAATAATATCAACACATATACACTTCCTAAAGAAGTTATCAATGTAAGACAGATATTCCGTAGATCCATTGGATCACGTACAGGAATGGGCGATGGCGGTACATTATTTGAACCATTCAATATGGCTTATACGAATACGTACTTGTTATCAAGTTCTAACATGGGCGGTATAGCCACTTACGAAATCTTTGCTCAATACCAGGAAATGGTAGGTAGAATATTTGGTAGTTTTATCAACTACAATTACAACCAGTCTACCCGTAAGTTAACGATTCTACAGCGTCCAAGAGCTCAAGAGCAGGTTCTATTATGGACATACAACTATCGCCCAGACTTCACTATCCTTGAGGACATTTACGCAAAGCAGTGGATCCGTGATTACACACTTGCTAATTGTAAACTGATGCTAGGTGAAGCCCGTGAGAAGTTTGCTCAAATTGCTGGTCCACAAGGCGGATCGAGCCTAAATGGTACAGCAATGAAGACTGAAGCAAAAGAAATGATGACCCAACTTGAGCAAGAGCTAATGCAGCAAGTAACAGGCGGCCAGGGTTACACCTTTATTATAGGTTGACATAGTCCACCTTTCGCTATAAATTACGATATGATCATTGGAATTTGTGGCCTAATTGGCAGCGGCAAAGGCACCGTTGCAGACATACTTGTTAGAGAACATGATTTTAAGAAGATAAGTTTTGCTGACGCACTAAAAGACGGTGTAGCAGCAATGTTTGATTGGCCACGGCATCTGCTTGAAGGTGATAGTGAAGAAAGCCGAGAATGGCGTGAGCAAGTTGATCCTTTTTGGACTCAAGAAACGGGCAAAGAGATAAGCCCACGACTTGTTCTACAACTTGTTGGCACAGAATGTATGCGACAAGGTTTTTTTGATGGTGTTTGGGTAAGCATTGTTAAGAAGACATTATTGACGTATCATAGAGAAAATTGGGTCATTCCTGATACCAGATTTCTAAACGAAATTGATATGATTCATTCTGTAGGTGGTAAAATTTGGCGAGTTAAACGCGGCGATGATCCAGATTGGTTTGACCCTCTAAGAGAACACAATGTTATTCCAACAGATGTTCATCCTAGTGAATATTCGTGGGTTAGATCTGAGTTTGATCAAGTCATTGAAAACGAAGGCACAATAAAAGATCTTAGAAATCAGATCTTAAGTCGCCTTTAATTGTAATCTTTTTTTCCTTATCATAAACAACCTTACAATTAAGGCATATTGTTTTGTATGCCTTATTGTAATCTACGACATCTAATTGCTCAAGAAATTTAGCAACAAATCCACAACTTTCGCATTTAAATTTTTTCTTATAACCCTCTTGTTGCCATTGTGTTTTAACATTCTTTTTCTTTTCTATAATACAAGCATCGCACAAGCGTCTATAGAAGATTTTGCCATCTTTTTTATAGTTTATTGCTTTATGATTAATATTACATCGTTCACATAACTCTCTCATATAATATTTATAGTACCTTTAGGTACCTTTAAATCTACAAGTAGGTACCTTTATGATACCTTTTTCAGATGTGTAACCACGTTTTTTATAGAGGATCTAATAAATATTACTAAGAAGTCTGTAATACAGGAGATCCAATATGGCATTGAATTCACCAGGCGTAGAAGTACAGGTAATTGACGAAAGTTTTTATGTACCTGCCGAACCGTCTACACGCCCACTTATAGTAGTAGCTACTGCTCAAGATAAAACAAATGGTAGCGGAACAGGTATTGCTCGCGGTACGCTTGCAGCTAACGCTAATAAGCTATGGCTTGTAACAAGTCAGAGAGAACTTTCTGAACTCTTTGGTACACCATTGTTTTATAAAGACCCAAGCGGCAATCCAATTCACGGCGGTGAGTTAAATGAATATGGCCTACAGGCAGCATATAGCTTCTTAGGTATTGCAAATTCAGCATATGTTATTCGTGCTAATATTAATTTAAAAGAGCTTGTTTCACAATTTGACGCTCCAGGTGCTGACCCAGCAGCTGGTACATATTGGTTAGATACACAAAACACTCGTGTTGGTATTTTTGAATGGAATGGATCTTCTGCAACAGTAACAGGTGGACAAAAGTTCACTAACAAGATTCCGCTAATCATTACAGACGCAACTCAGTTAGATGAGAATCACCCAGATATGGGACCACTTGAGTCTGTTGGTGTTGCTGGCAATTATGCACTTGTATCAGTAAGTAATCTAAATAAGCTATTCTACAAGAACCGTAAGGGTAATTGGTGGTTAGTTGGTTCTAACGAATGGTCAAAGAGTTGGCCAACGGTTAAAGCTAGTAAGGCAAATCCAACTATTACTGTAGGACACAGCCTCGTAATTAACGGTGTTGAAGTTGCTGCTACTGGAACTAGTGTTGCTAGTCTTGCACAAAACATCACTGATGTATTAGAAGCATCAGGAATCACAGCAGCAGCCGTAGACGGAATTTTAGAAATTTATACAAACGGCGCAGTTGATAGCCCAGAAAGTGATAGCTCAAAATCAAATGCTATTGTTATTGCTAACGGTACAGGAACACTACTTGGTCCGTCAACTGGTATTGATACTAGCGTACTAGGTATTAGAGTCGGAACATACTATGGTCCAAGATTAACAATTAGTCCACACACAAGCATTCCACGTTATAAGTCAGTTGATCCTGCTCCACGTCCAACAGGATCTGTATGGATTAAGACTACAGACGTAAACCTAGGTGCTCGTTGGAGAACAAAACTTTGGAACACAACTACACGTGATTGGGATCCAGTTAATGCTCCTCTTTATGCAAACGGTACTGAGGCCATTTATAATCTCGATCGTGCAGGTGGTGGTAAGAATATTCCAACAGGCACACTTTATGTACAGTATAACTTTAACGAAGATACAGGATCAGATACAACTCCTCTTGCAGCTAACTTCAAGATTTGGAGAAGAGTACTTCCTGCACCAACTACTGTTGTTGGAGCTACTGTAGTAATAGGATCTGGTACACTTGAAAAACCAACCACTCCTACATTTACACAAGGAACAACATATACATTTACTATTGCTGAGACTAAGGCAGGGGAAAGAAACCTACAGCCAGCTAAAACAATATCTTTTGTTGCAGACGGTGTTGCCGGCGACGTAACTAAACTTGCTGGTGTAATTAATGCAGGTAATGGAACTGCACAAGATCCATTTGCCCACATCGAAGCTGCTGTTGACAGCAAGAATAGATTAGTTATTCGTCATGCAGTAGGCGGTGATTTCCACATTAAGGACGGATTAAATAATCCTCTAATAAAACTTGGTTTTTATCCATGGGATAACACAACAAACTCTGGAACAGCAAATCTTTATAGAGATCCACTAGATCCAGATCCAGATATTAATGATACAACTTGGTATATTGCTTCTAACTGGAAGCCACTTGTTTATACAGCAAGTGAAGATCCACCAACATCGTTACCTGCAAGCGGTCGTCTATGGTACAATTCAGTACTTGATCAAGTTGACATTATGATCCACAATGGTACTAAGTGGGTTGGTTATCTAGATCCAACATCACCTTATGCACCAAACGAAATTTGGGGTACAGGCGAAAACTGGATTACAGACCCAAATGGACCTATCATTAGTGCAACAAGACCAACTTTACAAAGTGATGGTACAGAACTACGTCACGGTGATCTTTGGATCGATACTGGCGATATTGAAAACTATCCATCAATTTACAAGTATGATTACTATAATCTAGTTTGGGTTCCTGTAGATAATACAGACCAAACAACTGAAGATGGTATTCTATTTGCTGATGCTAGATACAATACTACAGGTGCAAATAGCGGAACACCGGGAACAATACAAGCATTGCTAGAAAGCAACTTTGTTGATTTTGATTCTCCAGATCCAGATCTTTATCCACGTGGCATGCTTCTATTCAATACACGTCGTTCAGGCTTTAATGTAAAGAGATTTGAACGTAACTATATTGATAAGGATGCAGACAACGAGCGTATGAACGGTGAATCAATGGACGGTTACTATCCACACCGTTGGGTAAGTGATGCAGGTAATGCTGCTGACGGACGTGGACTATTCGGTCGTCATGCACAACGTAAGGTTATTGTAAAGAGACTCAAGTCAGTTATTGACACTAATCAGGATATACGTGATTGGGAAAGAAATACATTCAACCTAATTGCTTGCCCAGGTTATGTTGAAACACTTGCTAACATGGTTAACTTAAACACAGATCGTAGATTAACAGGATTTGTTGTCGGTGATACACCATTTAGACTTACAAGTGATGCAACTACACTTAACAATTGGGGTTCAAATGCTAACCTAGCAACAGACAACGGTGACGAAGGACTTGTAACTTACGATCCGTATTGTGCTGTTTACTATCCAAGTGGCTTTACCACAGACAACTTTGGTAATGACATTGTTGTTCCGCCAAGTCATATGGTTCTAAGAACTATAGCACTTAGTGACAACGTCAGCTTCCCATGGTTTGCTCCTGCAGGTATTAGACGTGGTGGTGTTACTAACGCTACAAGCATCGGTTATGTTGATGCTAAAGAAGGCGAGTTCCGCAGTATTGCTCTTAACGAAGGCCAGAGAGATACACTTTATGGTGTTAAGATTAATCCAATTACATTCCTAACAGGAAGTGGATTAGTTGTATTTGGTCAAAAGACTCGTGCAAGAGCAGCAAGCGCACTAGACAGAATCAATGTTGCAAGACTTGTTATCTATCTACGTGGTCAGCTTGATAAGCTCACTAAGCCATACATCTTCGAACCTAATGATAAGATTACTAGAGACGAAGTAAAGGCAGCAACAGACAGCTTAATGCTCGAGTTAGTCGGTCAGAGAGCTATCTATGACTTCTTAACAATATGTGATGAAACAAACAATACTCCAAGCAGAATTGATCGCAACGAGCTATGGCTTGATATTGCTATCGAACCTGTCAAAGCAATTGAGTTCATTTACATTCCATTAAGATTGAAGAATACAGGAGAGATTGCCGGGCTTGTTTAAGCCCGGTGATCCCGGTTTTTAACCAATGATAAATACATATAAGGATTAGGAGTCTAGGATGTCAATCGCAACACTTTCAAGATTTACAGTTCCCCTAGCATCAGATGTAAGTGCTCCAAACCAAGCACTTTTGATGCCAAAGCTACAGTATCGCTTTAGGGTAACACTTGCAAACTTTGGTGTAACTACACCAACTACAGAATTAACAAAGCAGGTTATGGATGTAACCCGCCCAAACGTAACATTCGATGATATTACATTGGATGTCTATAACAGCCGCATTTACCTAGCAGGTAAGCCATCATGGGAAGCAATTACACTTAACATTCGTGAGGACGTTGGTGGTAATGTTCAGCAACTTGTTGGTGAGCAGCTACAGAAGCAGTTTGATTTCTATGAGCAATCAAGTGCCGCATCTGGTATTGATTACAAGTTCTCGATGCGTATTGAGATACTTGACGGTGGTAACGGTATTAACATTCCAGGTGTTCTTGAAACAACTGAAATGTACGGTTGCTACATTCAATCAGCAAACTATAACAACCTAGCATACAATGTAAACGATCCAGTAAGTATCACACTTTCGATTAAGTTTGATAACTGCATCCAGACACCGTTTGATAGAGCTGGTATTGGCATTCCACTACTACGCACTACTGGTGTTATGGCAACAGGTGGTGGTATTTAATACACCTAGAGATCCTAGACAACAAAGAGACCAGCGTAAAAACCTGGTCTTTTTTGTTGACTAAATAATAGTATGGCCATAGGATTAAATGGATATTTAGGAACAGGTGCAGGAGGCGAGTTTTTTAGAGACTGGCAACATGCCGCACGATTATACGTTGACGACACTTATAGATTAGCACCTAAACCTAAATGGATGCATTATGCAGTATTCAATATAAATGAGGCTGCAATAGGTAACACATCGTTTAGAGATCAGAACAGAAGAGAACTTAACTATCTAGTTAAGAAGATGGATTTACCTAAATATACATTAAATGTTGAAAATCTTAATCAATATAACAGAAAAACAAAAACATATACAAGTATAACATACGAGCCAGTAAACATAACATTTCATGATGATAATAACGGCGTTACAAATGCTATGTGGGCATTGTATTATGGGTATTACTTTGCAGATAGATTAAACACAGCTACACCTTATACTGATATAGACCCTGTAGCCTACAGACCACATACATACGATACAAAAACACAGTTTCCTTTTAGATATGGTTTAGATAATCTTTCAACTTCTCCATTCTTTAGTAGTATTCAATTATTAACACTATCTAAACAAAAATTTACAAGTTATCTATTGTGCAATCCTAAGATTACATCATGGCAACATGATACTATGGATCAAAGCGAAGGCAACGGTGTTGTTGAAAATAATATGTCTGTTGTTTATGATGCAGTAATCTATACAACAGGTACTATCGCCATCGATAATCCGTCAGGTTTTGCTGTGTTACATTATGACCAAGCACAAAGTCCATTAGGCCCTGATAACCAATCTAAATTACAAGGAGCTGCACAACCTGTTTTTGATTCTCAAGGATTATATCCAAATAATTCCTTTAATCCAATTGATTCAAGTATTTCCATGTTACAGTCTCTAGCAGTAAACCCATTTTTAGGAAATCAACTTCCATATGGATACGGAAATAATTTATTTGTTAATCCACTGTACTCAAATTATACAACTAGTGGTCTGTCTAATTACAATTTTACATCTACAAACACTCTAACCTCTGCATTAGATAGTGCAACAGCTAGAAATATAAATCCTGTACAATTTGCTCCTATAGATCCATCATACAACAACGGAGCAAATGCAAGAGCAGAGGCAATAAATGAACAATTTTCTGCTACAATAAAAAGTTCTGCTACAAACGGTTCTCCTGTTGCTTCTGATGTGTATTCTATAAATTTACCAAAGAATTCAGCCTCTGCAAATGAATCTAAAATCTTTAATAATACTGATTCAGGAAAAAATTTACCAGAACCAATAGGTCCTGTAAATATGGATTATTTTATCGACAGTGATGTTACTACAAAGAACTACATTGTTGATGAATTGATAACAAATAACCCACAAGCTCAAGATATACCAAGTGATCCATTTAAGTAAGGAATATTATGGCTACACCTTTTTCAAATTTACCATTACCAACTGATGCATTTGATAGTTCTGATGCAGCTAGAAAGTTTTTTAACTCCTATTACTCACAAGGTGTAGCAATTCCTGCCGCAGTTCTTGATTCTACTATTGGTTTTTTCCAAAATAGAGGATTTAGTGATACTGCATCACAGTCAGTGGCAACAGTTTTATTATTACAGGCAAAAATTGATGGAATTAATGTCTTTACCTTGCTTGATACCTTAAAAGGATTGAACCAATTACAATTAAGTACAGTGGTTAGAGAAGTTTTAAACTATAATCGTCTAAGAATTAGTATTCTAGGCACTAGATATGACAATTTCAATGACATTCAGTACGAATTAAGGAATGTGCTACCTTAATGGGAAGATTTGCTCAGGGAATTTACGAAATTAGGAACCCGGAGAAGTATGTAGGCACAAAATCTCCAAAATATAGGTCAGGCTGGGAACAAGTTTTCATGAGTTTTTGTGATAACAACCCTGCAATCCTTCAATGGGCCAGCGAAGCCATACAAATTCCATACAGAGACCCCACCACTGGTCGACAAACTATCTATGTACCTGATTTTTTCATAAAATATGTGGACAAAGACGGAAAACAACATGCAGAGGTTATAGAAATTAAGCCAAGTAATCACACTATTCTTGAAAAAGTTGGAAAAAATAAGGTAAATCAATTTCAATATGTGAAAAATATGGCAAAGTGGGAAGCCGCACATAAATGGTGTAAACAAAAAGGCATAAAATTTCGTGTAGTCACAGAAAATGACATTTTTCACAATCCAGGAAAACGCAGATAAGTAAGTCATGACCAAAAAATTAGAAGAATTACTAAATTTACCAGAACACCAAGAAACCTTAAAGTCAGTTGAAAAGGAAATTAAGGCTCAAGCCACTGTAGTTGCCAAGGCAGAAGAGGTGGAACAGACTATGCGTGAGTTTGATAAGGTATCTCAAGCACTTCCACCAGTAGATGGCCTTGGTCACACCGCTGATAAGGAGTTAGATGACCTTGCCACTAAGGCTGAAAAGGCCTATGACGACCTAATGGATCTTGGTATGAATGTGGAAACTCGGTACTCGGCCAGAATTTTTGAGGTAGCTGGTGGTATGTTACGCAATGCCCTTGATGCCAAGATCGCAAAATTGGATAAAAAGCTAAAAATCGTGGATTTGCAGTTAAAAAAGCAAAAACTTGATCAAGATGCAAAAGGCGAACTTGGTACTGGAGAAGCCATTGACGTCACTGGTTACGTAGTTACTGACCGTAATAGTCTTATTGAGAAACTTAAAAAAATGGATAAATAATTCATAGGAATAAACCATGAAAAATTTCAGAGAATACCTCGCAGAAAGCAAAAAAAATTGGAATTTTAGAGTAAAGGTTGC
>JACCDX010137777.1_pt1 | contig 27828 bp, 36 predicted proteins | sample 7449681 | NCBI WGS metagenome assembly JACCDX01 (sample SAMN15323450, study PRJNA562643) | freshwater metagenome | isolation source: river surface water | place: USA:Blue River Watershed | collected 2017-08-18
GTTGTAATGAACATTGCCGCAATCGATGCTGCATTTGCAAGAGCTGAGCGAGTTACCTTTACTGGGTCAATAACGCCATCTTTTGCAAGATCGCCATATGTATCGGTTGCTGCGTTGTAACCTTCATTTGGCTTCAATGCACGCACTTTAGATACAACGACATATCCTTCAAGTCCAGCGTTCTCTGCAATCCAACGAAGCGGTTCGTCAGCTGCTTTACGAACAAGTCGCACACCAACTGCCTTATCGCCAGTGAATCCTAGATCGCCTTCAAGTGAATCAACTGCATGCACAAGTGCTGCGCCACCACCGATAACGATTCCTTCTTCAACAGCTGCGCGAGTTGCAGAGATTGCATCTTCTAAGCGGTGCTTCTTCTCTTTTAACTCTACTTCAGTGTGTGCGCCAACTTTGATAACACAAACGCCACCTGCAAGTTTTGCAAGACGTTCCTGTAACTTGGTGCGATCCCAATCTGAATCTGTAATTTCAATTTCCTTACGGAGTTCTGAAATACGATCCTGAACACGTTTCTTATCACCGGCACCATCAACGATTGTGGTGTTCTCTTTATCAAGAACCACGCGACGAGCACGGCCAAGAACTTCTAGACCAACTTGATCCAGCTTCATACCGATATCAGTTGTAACTACAGTTGCGCCGGTCAGAATTGCCATATCTTCAAGCATCGCCTTGCGACGATCGCCAAAGCCTGGCGCCTTAACCGCAGCTGAAGTAAATACGCCACGCATCTTATTTACGACCAGAGTTGAAAGCGCTTCGCCTTCTACATCTTCGGCAATAATTAATAGCGGCTTTGAAGCTTGCGCAACCTTTTCTAGGATTGGCAACAACTCTGAAAGCGCTGAAACTTTGCCTGCAGTAATCAAGATATATGGATCATCTAGAACAGCTTCCATGCGATCGGTATCAGTTACGAAGTAAGGCGAGATATAGCCCTTATCGAACTGCATACCTTCTGTGAAATCTAGCTCTAGTGCAGTTGTTGATGATTCCTCAACTGTAATAACGCCATCTTTGCCAACTTTTTCCATCGCTTCAGCGATGAGTTCGCCAATTGCGCGATCTTGAGCCGAAATGGTTGCAACGTTTGCAATCTGCTCTTTGCCGCTAATTGGAGTTGCATGTGAACGTAGAGTTTCAGAAACTTTTGCAACAGCTGCTTCGATGCCAAGCTTTAAATCCATTGGCTGTGCGCCAGCTGCAAGATTGCGAAGTCCCTCTTTAACCATTGCTTGTGCCAGTACGGTCGCAGTGGTGGTGCCATCGCCTGCTACATCGTTAGTCTTTGTAGCAACTTCCTTAACTAACTGCGCGCCCATATTTTCCGCTGGATCTGAAAGTTCGATCTCTTTTGCAATAGTTACACCATCGTTTGTAATTAGTGGTGCACCAAAAGACTTTGCAATGACTACGTTGCGGCCCTTAGGTCCTAAAGTTACCTTTACGGTGTCAGCAAGAATATTGACGCCGCGTTCCATTGAACGACGAGCAGACTCGTCGAACTGTAATTGTTTACCCGCCATGTGAAGTTATCGCCTTACTTTTCGATGATTGCGAGAATGTCGCGAGCTGATAGAACTAAATACTCTTCGTTGTTGTACTTAACTTCAGTTCCGCCGTACTTGCTGTAAAGAACAACATCGCCGACCTTTACATCCATTGGTACGCGAGCGCCATCATCAAATCGACCTGGGCCAACTGCAACAACAGTGCCTTCCTGTGGCTTCTCTTTAGCGGTATCTGGAATAACTAGACCAGATGCAGTTGTCTGCTCTGCGGTGCCTTGCTTAATGACAATACGGTCTTCTAGTGGCTTGATTGATACGGCCATCGAATGGACTCCTTCATGTGATCTGTATTTTTTCTGCCTTGCCCGCTCGTTAGCACTCGCGGGTCTACAGTGCTAAATTTAATAATTACGGGTAAATAATCAAAATCGAGGGCTATAGCGCCAAAGCAGAGTCAGCTAACGCTCCATTAGGCGCGATTCCGCCAGAGAGCATCAGAGATCCTAGGCTCGCCACCATAGCCCCATTATCTGTACAGAGCCCCGGGCTTGGAATATGTAGCCTAACTCCAGCCTTCTGGCATCGCTCACCTGCAACTTGGCGAAGCCTTGAATTAGCAGCTACACCACCTGCGATTACCAAGCGGTCGATCCCGGAATCCTGGCAAGCTCTTAATGATTTTTGTAGCAGCACATCAACTACTGCTTCTTGGAAGGAAGCAGCAACATCTGCACGATTGTGCGTTGGGGTCTGTTCTATATATCTAGCCACCGCCGTCTTTAGACCAGAGAAAGAGAAATGAAATGGTCGAGTACGCCAATCTTCGGCGGAAGTTAGACCACGTGGAAAATCAATATTAATTTCACCAAAGGCTGCTTCGCGATCAATTGCTGGTCCACCAGGAAATCCTAAATTCATTATTCGAGCAATTTTGTCGAATGCTTCACCTGCTGCATCATCCATAGTCGCGCCAAGTTTTCTAACGTCTTTAGTAATGTCATTAACTTGCAGAATTGAAGAGTGTCCACCGCTTACTAATAGCGCAATAGTTGGTTCAATAACTTCTTGGTGGGTTAAATAATCAACTGCGATATGTGAGGAGAGATGATTTACTCCATAGAGAGGTTTTTCTAAAGCTGTAGCAAGTCCGGTCGCACCAGCTACGCCGACCAATAATGCACCGATTAACCCAGGACCTTCAGTAACCGCAATTGCATCAATATCTGATAGCTTCACGTTTGCATCTTGCAGTGCTTGTTGTAAAACACTTAAGAATGCTTCTAGGTGAGCTCGACTAGCGATTTCTGGAACTACTCCACCAAATCGCGCATGTTCATCCATACTTGAGGAAATTACATTTGCAAGCAAAGTGCGATCACGAACAATTCCAATGGCAGTTTCATCACAGGAGGTTTCGATTCCGAGTACCAGACTCATAATCCCCGCCTCATAATTTGTGCATCGCGCCCATAACCATAGTAATTCTTGCGAATATTTAGTGTTTCGTAACCTAGGTTTTTATATAAAGATATTGCGCTCTCGTTCGAGACATCCACTTCGAGCATCATCGCAATTGCACCGCGCGCCTTTGCCCAGCTCTCTAAGCGTGAAATTAACTCTTTAGCGATGCCAATTCTTCGATGTTCGGGTTTAACTGCAATAGTCATGATGTCGCCTTCGCCGCCAGCATTAGGCAGAAAGGCACCGGCATAAGCAATGACTTCTGTACCGCTTTCGGCAATTAAGAAATATCTGGTTGGACGACCAATCTCTCCCCGAAATTGCTCAGCTGGCCATGCAGTATGTGGGAAATATTCTCGATCAAGAGATACCAGCACTGGAATATCCAAAAGTGTTGCTTCGCGGTATGAAATCATTTTCGATCCACCGTTGCCACTGCATCAGGATGCCTTAGATACATTGGTTTATCTACCGCGCTCAAATTAGGAAATGAAATCAGATTTGGATAGAGATGTTCGATTGAAGAGGTTAAAGAGTACTTAAGCGCACCCTCCCCAAATATTGGGGTGTTCGATAAGTTTGGAATTTCTGTTGGCAGGCTGACTTGTGGATTTCCGATACGAGCGCCATTTACATACTTAGCCCAATAAAGTTCTTTTCTTCTGGCATCGGTAGCAACAATAAATTCTGGTAATTCAATCCCGAAAGCCAGAGCATCTAATGAGCAAACTCCGTGAATAGGTAAACCTTGCGCAAAAGCAAAACTCTGTGCAAAAACAATTCCGGTTCGAAGTCCGGTAAAAGGACCAGGTCCCATCCCAACTATGACTTGGTCGATTCTTTCTTTAGCAGCCTTCGCTCCGAATTTTGCCAAAACATCACCATGCGTGGTCGCGCCATCTTCGATTTCCAGCCAAATTAAAGTTTCGCCTTTAAGTAGCGCAAATTGAGTGCGCGAGGTAGCGGTATCAATAGCTAAAGTGATTTTCATACTGAAAATCCTTGCCAACGCGAACCATGTCCAACAAATGTAACTTCTCTGACATCACTATCGCGATTGATATTTACCTCTAAATATTGGTTTGAAATCTGCGAAACAATTTCGCCGCCCCATTCAATAATGGTGACCGCTTTCTCGGCATCCAGATCTAGATCTTCCAACTCATAAAGTGGATTTGCCCCTGCAAGTAATCGATAAGCATCCATATGAATCAATGGTGGATTAGATCGATAACTGCGCGCGATTACGAAAGTAGGCGAAGTTACATCTTCTATGCCAAAAGCAGCTGCAATTCCTTTAGTTAACTCGGTTTTGCCTGCACCTAGCGGCCCAACTAGGGCAACTACATCACCAACTTTTAAATGTGCCCCTATTTTTCGACCTAGCTCCTGCATGGCTTCGGCGGAATCAATCTTCATTTATTTTTGTAATTCCGTTTGATGCGCGGTGCCATCCTGGTGGTAATTTCATAATGAATAGTTTGACAAGCATCTGCCCATGAATAGGCATCATAGTTTTCACCGATGACCGTAACCCAATCGCCAGTTTTTGCCTTTGAATCTGCGCCAAGATCTACTGCGAATTGATCCATCGAAACTCTGCCAATAATAGCTGCGCTCTGACCATTAAAAGTTACACCCGCACCGGAGTTGGCATTTCTTGGAATACCATCAGCGTAACCCATTCCAACAATTCCAATTTTAGTAGGACTTTTTGTATGTGCGGTTGCGCCATAACCAATTGGATGATTGGCTGGCATCTCTTTAACCAAAACTAATCTAGCGCGCACTTTCATTACCGGCTGAAGTGATTGATCTCGATTTAATGGCGATAAACCATACATAGCGATACCTACTCGAACCATGTCAAAGCGAGCCGATTGATTCGAAAGCGTCGCCGCGGTATTAGAAATATGGCGAATTGGAGAAATTCCCTTTTCCTTTAATTCATTTACGCGAATATTGAAGTTTTCAATTTGTAAATTATTTTGGGCTTCATTTGGTTCATCCGCACGGGCCAAATGAGTCATTACTCCTACTACTTTTACTAAATCGCGATTCATTAATTCGGACCATTCAGTAGAGAATCCGTTTCTGCCCATTCCGGTCTCAACCTTTAAATGAATACGTGCGCCATCAATTGCATTAATTTCTTCAAATACTTCAAGCGAAGAAACGCCTAAATCAATATCCGCTGCAACTGCGCGTTCATAATCCAATCCCGGTGGGTTTAGCCAAGCCAGAATTGGCGCTTTAATTCCAGCCTCTCGAAGTGCAAAAGCCTCTTCGAGAAGTGCAACTCCTAAATAATCTGCACCTGCTTCTACTGCGGCAGTTGCGCAAGGTATCAATCCGTGTCCATATGCGTCAGCTTTAACAATTGCGAGCACTGGAACTCCGGCATGAGCTTTGATTAATTTCAAATTTGCCTTCAAGGCAGCTAAATCAATCTCTACTTCTCTCATCTTTCAATCACAACCATCGCAGATGCAATGCCGGCGTCATGTGAGAGTGAAAGATGTACGTCGGCACCATCAATTAATTCAGCAATTTGATTATGAAATAAAAATACCGGGCGACCATTCTCAAGATTTATGACTTCGCAATCCTGCCAATTTAATCCAGCCGGCACATGTAAAGCTTTAGCTAATGCTTCTTTGGCGGCAAAGCGCGCGGCAAGAGATGCAATTCCTTTTGATTTCTCGCCTTCCGTGAATAAGCGATCTTTTAAACCAGGTGTACGTTCTAAAGATTCTTGGAAGCGTGCAATATCAACTACATCAATGCCAACGCCATCAATCATGCTGCACCGCTATCTAGTCTGCTTCTCAGAAGGAACGAATCTATCTACAGCGATAACCATAACTAATAGCGCGCCTCCGATAAATAAACCGCCAACCAGATCGCTAATCCAATGAGTATTTCTGAAGGCGGAAACTACGCAGACGCCTAATGTGAATATTCCGGCGAGAAAACCCATCGCATATGGATGCCAAGCGTTCGGATGTGAGTAGCGATAGAGAATGTATGCCAGTACTCCCCAAGTGAGAATTGCATTTGAGGCATGGCCAGATGGATAAGAAAGTCCGCCTGCATAAACCAAATCAACATTTAATCTTGGTTTAGTTCTGCCAATACCAAGCTTGGCCAGGCCAACTACCAAATTCAAAGCTAGAACTGCCAAGATTGAAAGGTTTAGCGGTCTCCAAGATTTAAATCTACGCGCAATAAAGAAGGCGGTAATTAATAAGATAGTCGCTGTAACGCCGCGAAGTCCAAGATTATCTATGCGAAGTAAAATCAATCTTTCCAGCGAAGTTAGCTTTGGTCGATCAGCATTGAAAACTATTGCATCAAGCTGAATTAAGGGGCCGTTGATAATTACTTGATGGGTTACTAAAACGAAACCAACAAACAGGGCGCCAGCCCATTTTAAAGCGCGATTAAATTGCTTGCGACGTGAGTCCACTTATTCCACCGTTACAGATTTTGCCAAATTGCGTGGCTGATCAACATCAGTTCCGCGCGCGCACGCCATTTCGTAGGCAAAAACTTGAAGCGGAACTGTTGCTAAAACTGGTTGCAACATTTGTGGAGAATTAGGAATTCTAATTATGTGCGCCGCACCCGGAATCTCAATTCCTTCTGATGCAATCGCAATTACCTTTGCGCCTCGCGCTCTGACTTCCTGAATATTTGAAAGCATTTTTTCATCTAAGCCGTGTTCGTGAGTATTAGGCACAATTGCAATTACTGGCGTGCCCTCTTCTATGAGCGCAATAGGGCCATGCTTTAGTTCGCCACCGGCAAAACCCTCTGCATGAATATAGGCAAGTTCTTTAAGTTTTAAAGCTCCTTCAAGTGCTACCGGGAAACCAACATGGCGGCCCAGAAATAACACCGTGTTCTTCTCTGCAAATTTACGAGTTAGTTCCCTTAAAGGCTCGACTGTTTCTAATATCTGTTCAAGTTTCGCTGGAAGTTCTAACATCTCATTATAAATTTCAGAAACTTGCGAAGAATTTAAAGATCCGCGAACTTCAGCTAAATGTAAGCCGATTAAGAAAGTGGCCACAATCTGGGTTAGCAGCGCCTTTGTAGATGCAACTGCAATCTCTGGGCCAGCGTGGGTATAAATAACCGCATCTGATTCACGTGGAATTGTTGAACTATTGGTGTTGCAGACCGCCAAAACTCGTGCTCCGAATTCTTTTGCGTGACGAAGCGCCATTAAAGTATCCATTGTTTCGCCAGACTGGGAAATTGCGATGACTAAAGTATTTTTATCAACAATTGGATCGCGATATCTAAATTCAGAGGCAAGTTCTACTTCTACGGGAATGTGTGCCCACTTTTCAATTGCATACTTAGCGACTAGTCCTGCGTGATATGCAGTACCACAAGCTAACACCACAATTTTCTGAAGAGATTTCAATTCGGCGTCACTTAGATTTAATTCATCAAGCGAAATCCGACCATCAATCATTCTGCCAAGCAATGTGTCTGCAACTGCTTTTGGTTGTTCAAAAATCTCTTTTAACATGAAATGTGGGTATCCACCCTTTTGAGCGGCTTCGGCATCCCAAGTAATTTGATATTCGCGTGGTTTTAAAACATTTCCTTCCAAATCTGTAATTGAAATAGATGTTGGAGTAATGGTGACAACTTCATCTTGTCCCAATTCAACCGCTCGCTTTGTGTATTCAATAAAAGCAGCCACATCTGAAGCCATGAAGTTTTCACCATCTCCCAAGCCGACTACTAATGGTGAATTTCGACGAACCCCAACAATCAAATCAGGTTGATCTGCATGAACTGCCAATAGCGTAAACGAACCACGTAAACGCTTAACTGCTTCACGCATCGCAATTGTTAAATTGCCATTATGTTCTTTTCTTAAGTCACTCAGGAGATGCGCAACTGATTCGGTGTCAGTTTCGGATTGAAATTTATGGCCATGCTTTTCTAGCTCCGCCTTAAGCTCTGAATAATTCTCAATAATTCCATTGTGAATTACGGCCAACTTTCCTTCATTATCTAAATGTGGATGTGCGTTTCGATCTGTAGGACCGCCATGTGTTGCCCAACGCGTGTGGCCAATTCCGGAATGCACCGCCGGAACCGAACCTAGGGCCGACTCTAAATTTGAGAGTTTTCCAGCTTTCTTTTCCACAAATAATTTATCTGAGGTTCCAAGTGCAATACCTGCAGAATCGTAACCTCGATATTCCAAACGGCGCAGGCCTTCAATTAAAGGTGTAACTGCAGATTGTGGCCCGGTATATCCCACAATTCCGCACACTTTAAGACCCCAGTTCTCGTTTAACTAACTCTGCCAATTCTGTTGCAACGCTAGAGGCAAGAGTATCAGTGGAAGCTTCAACCATCACGCGAACTAGCGGCTCAGTGCCAGAAGCCCGCAATAAAACACGTCCCTCGCCTTTTAATTCAGTTTCAAATTTATCGACTGCTTCCTTGATTACTGTCGATGATTCAAGTCGCTCTTTAGCAACATTTCTTACATTTATTAAAACCTGAGGGAATTTCTGCATAATTGCAGCAGCTTCTTTTAGCGATTTGTTTGAGCGCTTTAGCTCCTGAAGCAATAACAGCGCGGTCAAAATTCCATCACCAGTGTTAGCAAATTTGCGGTAAATGACATGGCCAGATTGTTCGCCACCTAGTACCAAATCATCTGCAAGTAGTTTTTCTAATACATAACGGTCGCCGACTGAGGTAACTTCAACTTTAATACCTGAAGTTTGCATAGCTTTAAAGAAACCAAGATTGCTCATGACGGTTGCTACTACCGTGGAATTCGGTAGTTCTGCCCTTGCATTTAATCCAGCTGCAAGAATTGCAATGATCTGATCGCCATCAACTTCGTTGCCATCTGCATCCACTGCTAAGCAGCGATCGGCATCTCCATCGTGTGCGATTCCAAGGTCTGCGTTATTCTTCTTAACTTCTGCCTTGAGGAAATCTAAATGGGTTGAGCCGACTCCATCGTTGATATTCCAACCATTTGGAGTATTTGCTACTGCTATTACCTCTGCTCCTGCTCGACGTAGAGTTTCTGGTGCCACAAAACTTGCCGCACCATTTGCGCAATCCACTACAACTTTCAAACCAGCTAACTTTTGATTGATTGTTGAGAGCAGATGTTCGATGTATCGATTTGCGGCATCTTTATCGTCAATTACTCGTCCTACTCCGCGCCCCGTTGGTCGCTCCCAAGGTTCGGACATTCGAGCTTGAATTTGATCTTCGATTGCATCATCTAATTTGCCACCACCGCGAGCAAATAATTTAATTCCGTTATCTGGCATTGGATTATGTGAAGCAGAGAGCATTACGCCCAAATCCGCACCAGATTCGCCAACTAAATATGCGATTGCAGGAGTTGGTAAAACCCCGACTCGGTAAACATCAACGCCGGCGCTGGTTAAGCCAGCTACAACAGCCGCTTCAAGAAATTCTCCAGATGCCCGAGAATCACTGCCCACAATTGCTTTTGGACGATTTCCTGTCGGATCTCCAATTTGCTCAACGAGAATATGCGCAGCAGCTACTGAGACATTTAGAGCTAACTCTGCAGTTAAATCGCGATTAGCAAGTCCACGAATACCATCGGTACCGAAGAGACGCTTCGCATCCATATTCGCGGATCTGCGATTCGAAATTAACGCTTTGAGTACTGTGAGCGCTTACGAGCCTTCTTTAGGCCGTACTTCTTGCGCTCAATTACACGTGCATCACGTGTTAAGAATCCAGCTTTCTTAAGCGCTGGACGATTTGCATCTACATCGATTGCATTTAGCGCACGAGCGATACCAAGACGAAGCGCGCCAGCTTGTCCAGAAACTCCACCACCATCAATACGAGCAAATACGTCGTACTGATTTTCAGCACCAACTGTGCGGAATGGTTCGGAAACTAACTGCTGGTGAACCTTATTTGGGAAATAATCAGGAAGAGCTTTGCCATTAACAACCCAGCGACCAGTACCTGGTGTTAGACGAACGCGAGCAACTGCTTCCTTGCGACGGCCGGTACCTGCACCTGGCGCCTTAACTGCTGGACGATTAGTTGCTGCAGCTGGTGTTGATGATGAGTAAGAAGTAGGAATTGAATCTTCTTCTAGCAAATTCTGATCTGACATTTATTTCTGTTCCTTACTTCTGATTTACTTCTTGACGATTTGTGAAACTTGATCGAATACGAATGGAATTGGAGCCTGTGCTGAATGTGGATGTTCTGCACCTGCGTAAACCTTTAGCTTGGTAGCTTGTGCGCGACCAATTGAATTCTTTGGCAACATTCCCTTGATTGCCTTCTCAACCGCACGTGTTGGATGCTTCTCAAGTAATTCACCGTAAACAGTTGAAGTTAAACCACCTGGGAAGTTTGAGTGGCGGTGTGCCATCTTCTGGGTGATCTTGTTTCCTGAAAGCGCGATCTTCTCGGCATTAATAACAATTACGAAGTCACCCATGTCCATGTGTGCTGCAAATGTTGGCTTGTGCTTGCCGCGTAGTAACGCAGCAGCATGAGTTGCCAGACGTCCAAGAACTACGTCCTCTGCATCGATGATGTACCACTTACGGACAGCATCGCCAGGCTTTGGGCTATATGTGCGCACGCTACTTACTCCTTCAATTACTGCTTTTATTGTGTGCGGCTTTTCGACCGCGCAGAGGGCAAACTTTACCTTTGAGCGTGAAATGGGTCAAAACGAGCCTGCTACGCTCACTTTTCTACTGCCTAATGGTCAAAAACAGGCTCATTGGACTCATAAACATGGCCATTTGCGCCGAAAATGAGGAACCTAGTGAAGCCGCGGCAGAACCAACGATCGTGAGTCACGGTTAGCACGGTTCCTTCATATTGATTAAGTGCATTTTCCAAACTCTCGGCGCTCGCTAAATCTAAGTTATCGGTTGGCTCATCAAGTAAAAGCAAGGTGTCGCCTGCAAGTTCCAGAAGTAAGACTTGGAATCTTGCCTGCTGACCACCAGATAATTGAGAAAATTTTTGATTTGCTGCCTGATCGATTTCGTATTTACCTAAAACTGATTTAGCGGCGCCTAATTGCAATGAATGTTCTTCCCATAAAATCTCTAGAAGCGTTTTATTTTCGAACTCTGGATGGGCATGCGTTTGTGCAAAATAACCAACTTCTACACGTGCACCATATTTGAAATCTCCGGTGTATTTAACCGTGCCATCTCCACCAATTAGACGTAAGAAGTGAGACTTACCGGTTCCGTTCTTTCCAAGCACTGCAACCCGATCTCCATAAAAAACTTCAAAATTAAATGGCTCAGTTAATCCATTAAGTGCAAAATTTTCGAAAGTTAAAGCACGAACTCCGGTGCGTCCGCCTTTAAGTGCCACTCGAACATTCTGTTCGATAGGTGGTGCAGGAGGCGCACCTAACTCTTCAAATTTACGTAAACGAGTCTGCATTGCTCGATATTTTGAGGCCATATCTGGTGAAGATTTCGCTTGATTACGAAGTGTCAAAACCAATTCTTTCAAGCGAGTATGTTCTTGTTCCCAACGCAATAAAACTTCTGCGAAACGTTCATTACGGGCACGTCGAGCCTCATGCCAAGTTGAGAATTTGCCGCCATGAACCCAGGCAGTATTTCCATTGTGTCCTTGTTCTAACGCAACAATTTTTGTTGCTACCTCTTCCAACAATTCACGATCGTGGCTAACAAAAAGCACGGTTTTCTTGGTCTCTTTAATTACCTGTTCTAGCCAACGTTTTGACGGAACATCTAAATAATTATCCGGCTCATCAAGTAGCAGCGTCTCTTCAGGGCCTTCCATCAGCGCGCGAACGACTAATTTCTTCTGCTCGCCGCCAGATAATGTATTTACTAGACGATCTTGAACTTTATCGAATGGTTTGCCCAGTGATTCGGTGCAGCAGGTATCCCAAATAACTTCAAAGTCATAACCGCCGGCATCGCCCCATTCAACAATCGCTTCGGCGTAAGCCATCTGGTCTTTCTCTTCTGCAGTTTCATACATGCGAGCTTCAGTCTCTTTTATTGCCGCAGCTGCATCGCGAATACGTTTTGGCGCAACCGAAAGCAATAAATCACGGACGGTTGAATCATCTCTAACGCTACCGATGAACTGGCGCATCACACCTAAACCACCGGTGATTGCAACGCTTCCCTCTTCTGGATCTAAGTCACCGGCAATCATTTTGAGCAAAGTTGTTTTTCCGGAACCGTTGGGGCCAATCAAAGCAACTTTATGGCCATCGCCAACGCGAAATGAGACTTCATTTAGTAGCACGCGGCCATCGGATAGCGAAAATTCCACTCCACTTACATCAATGTGGCCCAATTATTCGCCTTCCTCATCAACTGCATCATTTATAGAAAGTGCACGTTTTGCTAGCACTTTGTTGAATCTTTCGATCATCTCTACATCAGTCGGATAATCAACACCGACAAAAGTTAGACCATTCGCAGGGAAAACTACGGAATCTGAAGGTCGTTCTTTCTTATCCAATACTTCTTTAGCCCAAGAGACTGGAAATCTGCCCTCTCCGATGTAAACCATAGTTCCCACTAATGCTCGAACCATGTTGTAACAAAAGGCATCAGCGGTGATGTGCGAAATAATCACACCGTCATCCATCCGCTCGAAATCAAATCTCTGTAAATCACGAATGGTCGTGGCATTTGGGCGAAATTTCGCGTAGCTAAAGAAATCATTTTCACCAAGCAAAGAGGCTGCAGCTTGATTCATTAAATCAATATCTAAATCTCGATACCAAGGCGCTATATCTAGTCGCTTAATCGGTTCAACGATACCGTTTCCGTCTTGGATTTTGTAAACATAATGACGGCGAAGTGCCCCGTAGCGAGCATGAAAATTATTGCTTGCACGTTCAAAAGACTTAATTCTCATATCTTCAGGCAGAATTCGATTTAATCGATAAACCAAACTTTCGAATTCGAAACCAAAATCGCCTTCAGGTAAATCTGCATGCGCTACTTGGCCGGTTGCATGCACACCAGCATCTGTTCTACCTGCAACAACAGTTTCAATATTTTGGCGATATAGAGTGCTTAAGGCCGCCTCTAATTCACCTTGAACTGTTCGGACATCACTCTGCCTTCCCCAGCCAAAGAAATTAGTTCCGTCGTAACCCAAGAGAATTCGGGCACGAAAAAACCCACTCTCGGGTGCGAGAGTGGGTTGATTCATGACGGATACTTGGTTCGAGTTACAAAACCTCGATCACTGCCATAGGTGCGTTATCGCCCTTGCGTGGACCGATCTTTGTAATTCGTGTGTAACCACCGTTGCGATCTGCCATGCGTGGACCAATTTCAGTAAATAGTGTGTGCACTACTGACTTATTTGAGATCTTCGCAAGCACTTCGCGACGTGCAGCAAGGTCACCCTTCTTTGCAAAGGTAATTAGCTTCTCTGCGTATGGGCGCAGACGCTTTGCCTTTGTCTCAGTTGTAGTGATCTTGCCGTGCTGGAAAAGCTGTTCAGCGAGTGTTGCTAGAAGCAAACGCTCGTGAGCTGGACCGCTTCCGAGGCGTGGGCCTTTTGATGGTGTTGGCATTTTTCTTTTTCCTTACTTACTCGCCGTTATTCTGCAATCTCATCTTCATGAGCATTGTAATTTGCATGCTGAGTTGGATCGAAGCCTGCTGGGCTATCCTTCAATGAAAGTCCCATTGAAACCAGCTTTGCCTTTACTTCGTCAATCGACTTGCTTCCGAAGTTACGGATATCAAGTAGATCAGCCTCAGAACGATTTACTAATTCACCAACTGTGTGAATGCCTTCGCGCTTCAAGCAGTTATATGAACGAACTGTTAGATCAAGATCTTCGATTGGTAGCGCTAGGTCTGCTGCAAGAGCTGCATCCATAACAGATGGACCCATGTCGATACCTTCTGCATCAAGATTTAGTTCGCGTGCAAGACCAAATAGCTCAACCAATGTGTGGCCAGCTGATGCAACTGCATCGCGTGGCTTCATTGAAGCTTTTGTTTCGACATCTACAACTAGACGATCAAAGTCAGTGCGCTGTTCAACACGTGTTGCTTCAACTTTGTAAGTCACCTTTAGTACTGGCGAATAAATTGAATCAACTGGAATGCGACCGATCTCTGCACCAACTGCCTTATTTTGAACTGCAGTTACATAACCGCGTCCACGTTCGATAGTTAGTTCGATTTCTAGATTTGCCTTGCCATTAAGTGTTGCGATGTGAAGATCAGGATTATGAACTTCTACGCCTGCCGGAACTGCTACATCTGCACCAGTCACTGCGCCAGAACCTGACTTACGGATGTAAGCAGTCGCTGGCTCATCGTTCTCTGATGAAAGAACCAAGTTCTTGATGTTTAGAACAACTTCAGTTAAATCTTCCTTTACTCCTTCAAGAGTGGTGAACTCATGGAGGGCACCGGCAACGCGAATGCTGGTAACTGCTGCACCTGGGATAGATGAAAGCAGCGTACGACGCATTGAGTTGCCAAGTGTGTAACCAAAGCCTGGCTCCAGCGGTTCAATGATGAAACGTGAGCGGTGCTCTGATAGAACTTCTTCAGTAAGTGTTGGACGCTGTGCAATAAGCACGTTTTCTCCTCTTTCCTTTGAGGGGATCCACTATTTGATCCCCGTTCTGGGTTACTGCTTTTGGGCCAATTAATCCTTTTAAGAATTACTTTGAGTAAAGTTCAACGATTAGTTGTTCTTGTACCTGAGTATCGATCACTGAACGGTTTGGTAGTCCGTGAACGATGATGCGCATCTGTGATGGAACAACTTCCATCCAAGCTGGAACTGACTTCTCGCCGAATTCCGCACTTGCAACGATGAATGGTGTTAGGTCATGTGACTTTGGAAGAACATCAATCACATCGAATTGTGAAACGCGATATGAAGGAATGTTTACCTTCTTGCCGTTAACCAAGAAATGTCCGTGACGAACAAGCTGACGCGCCATGTCGCGGCTCTTTGCGAAACCTGCACGATAAACAACGTTATCTAAGCGAGTCTCAAGAAGGATAAGTAGGTTTTCACCAGTCTTACCTGCGCGGCGGTTAGCCTCTTCGTAATATGAACGGAACTGCTTCTCTAGTACACCGTAGATACGTGCAGTCTTCTGCTTTTCGCGCATCTGTAGTAGGTACTCAGATTCCTTACCGCGACCACGACCATGCTGTCCTGGTGGGTATGGACGAGATTCAATCGGGCACTTTGGTCCATCGCACTTAGATCCCTTTAGGAAAAGTTTTACCTTTTCGCGACGGCAGCGCTTGCAATCAGCACCTGTATAACGAGCCATTTATTTATATCTCCTTAAACGCGACGTGGCTTGGTAGGGCGGCAACCATTATGTGGAGCTGGAGTCACATCAGAGATTGACCCAACTTCAAGTCCTGCTGCCTGCAATGAACGGATAGCTGTTTCGCGTCCAGAACCTGGACCCTTAACAAATACATCCACCTTCTTCAAACCATGCTCTTGTGCACGACGAGCTGCAGCTTCTGCTGCCATCTGTGCTGCGTACGGTGTTGATTTACGTGAACCTTTAAATCCAACCTGACCTGATGAAGCCCATGAAATAACTGCACCAGTTGGATCAGTGATAGAGACGATTGTGTTGTTGAAGGTGCTCTTAATGTGAGCTTGTCCTGCAGCAACGTTCTTCTTCTCTTTCTTACGAAGCTTAACTTTGCCCTTAGCGCCACCCTTTGCTGGGGTTGCAGCTGCGGCTTTCTTAGGAGCAGCCATTACTTAGTCACCTTCTTCTTTCCTGCGATTGCTACACGTGGACCCTTACGAGTACGCGCATTTGTATGTGTGCGCTGGCCACGGACAGGAAGTCCCTTGCGGTGACGAATACCTTGGTAGCTTTGAATTTCAACTTTACGACGGATATCGCCTGCGATTTCACGGCGAAGATCACCTTCGATTTTGTAATTAGCTTCGATATATTCACGAAGCTTTGCTAGATCTGGCTCTTGTAAATCCTTAACGCGGATATCACCTGAGATACCAGTAGCCTTTAATGTTTCCTTTGAACGAGTAAGACCCATTCCAAAGATATAAGTTAGTGCGATCTCTAAACGCTTTTCGCGTGGAAGATCAACACCGACAAGACGTGCCATCTATATTCCTTTTAGTTCCCGATAGGTCCTCCGCGATGCTCATAATGTTTCTCAACATTATCTCCGGCCTATCGGACCGGAGGTCTTACTAATTAGATTTACATCTAACTAATAAGTCGCATCACGCGTACTTAGTTATTTCGATTTACGAAATTAACCTTGGCGCTGCTTATGGCGAAGGTTTTCGCAAATGACCATAACGCGTCCTTTGCGTCGAATGACCTTGCACTTATCGCAGATCTTCTTAACGCTTGGTTGCACCTTCATTTGTTCTCCTTCTTACTCACCATTATTTGTAACGGTAAATAATTCGACCCTTGGTAAGGTCGTACGGACTCATTTCTACAATCACTCGATCTGCAGGAAGAATGCGAATATAGTTTTTTCGCATCTTGCCACTGATGTGCGCAAGAACTTTATGTCCGTTTGATAACTCAACTCGGAACATTGCATTAGGTAAAGCTTCAGCAACAACGCCTTCCATTTCGATGGCGCTACCTTCTTTAGCCAAGACCCCTGCCTTTTTTGTTCCAAATCAACGTGCCCCACTTTGAGGCGCGAAGGGTAATTCTATTTCTGCGCCTAAAAACAACCAAATCGAGAGAAATAGGCGTTATTCGGCCGCAGATGCAACGAGGCTTGCGCCTAAAAGTGCGGCCATAGACCAGAAAACCGCCCCAACCCCGGCTCCATTTGCCAAGAGCCCTGCGGCCATCGGAAGTAGAAATTGCCCCAACCTATTGCCGGTCAATCTGGCGGATACTGCAAGTGCTCGTTCGTCCGCCTTTGTGCGAAGTGAAATTAGCGCCATCGTAAGTGGTTGGCCAAAACCAGATGCCAACCCCGCAATAAAAACCAACCCACCAAGCGTTAATGGATCCGAGGTATAAACCATTCCGACACAAGCAAACATGGTGACAGTGGTGGTAGAGATCAAGAGCGATTTGTCTTTTATTTTTCTACTTACATAACCGAGTGAAAATCTAGAAATCATAGACCCAACTGCTCGCAGCGAAATTATTAATCCGATTATTGCAGGATCAATTGCCCGCTCTTTACCGAGCAATGGCAAAAAGATCACAATTAAATCTAGCGTCGAAGAGATAGCCATTGAAATAAATACTGCTAATGAGATTTCTTTGCGAGAGAGCATCGATTTTGCAGCTGCCCAAGTATTGCTCTGCTCTTCTGCGGCTTTGATAGTAGGTGCATTTTTCCGCCAGGAGAATGTTGGTATTAATGCAATCGAGGCTAAAAGAATCGCAAATAAAAATGCATTATTACTCTCTCTTGGCATGCCATTTGCAAGGGAACCAGCAAGTAGACCGGCAAGAACTGGTCCAAAGGTATGGCCAAGTGAGGCGCTAAAGGTGTAGTACCCAAATAGTTTGTTGTATTCAGATTTAGGTGCACGTAAAGCCACCATAGTCTGTCCACCAACCATTAAAGCTAAGTGAGATAAGCCTGACAGTGCCGTGGCAATCGCCAAAGTCATGACACTGTTTGCAAAAAGTAATGAGGTGCAAGTTGCGACCAAAGAAATATTTCCGATTACCAGGAACTTTCCTTCACCATATTTGCCAACCCAGCTACCAAATTTCAAAGCTAACAAAACTGGAAAAAGCGCATAGATTGCACCTATCAAACCAATAGCAGTTGCGCCTGCATCAATTTCAATTGCGCGATATGTAATAAATGGGCGGACCACATACATGGTGGCTTGGGTAAAGGTAGAGCTAATTAATAAACGTTTAGCCCAAGCCTCTACTGCCATTGTTTCTTACTTATCTGTTGGGTATTTGATGCTGCGCTTCTTGATTGCACGCCAGATAAATGGTGTAAATACAATGACTGCGAGAAGTAAATAAAGCACTTTAGATAATGGGGTTGCATATAGCGCTGAGACGTCTCCTGCGCTAATTTGCAACGAACGTCGCATCTGAAGTTCAGCCATAGGACTCAAGATCAAACCAATAATCAGCGGTGTAATTGGCACACCAAATCTGCGGAATAAATAACCTACCACCGCTACTCCAAGTGCAATCCATAAATCGAAGATCGCATTGTTTGCGACATATGCACCCATAAGTGCAAAGGTGGTAATTCCGGCAAATAAATATGGTTTTGGGATATGTAGCAACTTAACCCAGACTTTCACAAATGGCAGATTAAGCACCAAAAGTAAAGTGTTACCAACAAAAAGTGCGGCAATTAAAGTCCAAACTACATCTGGATTTGTAGTGAAAAGTAGTGGACCGGCTTGAATGTTATAGGTTTGGAAGGCAACTAAAATAACGGCCGCTGTTGCAGAAGTCGGCAAACCAAGTGCAAGCAATGGCACCAATGCACCTGCAGCATTTGCATTGTTTGCAGCTTCCGGGCCAGCGACACCTTCAATGGCGCCTTTACCGAATTCTTCTTTATTTTTTGAAAGATTTTTCTCTACCGAATAACTTAAGAAAGTTGGAACTTCTGAACCACCGGCAGGGATTACGCCTAGCGGAAATCCGATCGCGGTACCGCGCAACCAAGGTTTCCAAGATCTACGAATGTCGCTCTTGGTCATCAACGCTTTGCCTTGCATTGCAACTATCGACCAACCACTCTCTTTTGCGCGGGCGGCGATATATAACGCTTCACCTAAAGCAAAAATAGAAACAATTACAGTTACGGTTTCGATGCCATCAATCGCATGAACATTTCCAAAAGTTAAACGGGTAGCTCCTGACTGCAGATCAGAGCCAACTAAACCAAGTGCCAGACCTACGGAAAGGGAGACCATGCCGCGGATCATTGAAGATCCAAGCAAAGAACCAACAGTCATAAATGCAACTAACATCAATGCAAAATAATCTGCAGCCGTAACTTCAATAGCCCAGTTGGCAAGAGATGGCGCTGCAAATGCCAGAATTCCCGTAGCTATAGTTCCAGCGACGAAGGAGCCAATCGCGGCAGTTGCAAGTGCCGCTCCGGCACGGCCGCGTTTAGCCATCTGATGACCCTCGAGCGCGGTAATCACAGAGCCAGATTCGCCTGGTGTATTTAAAAGAATTGAAGTTGTCGAGCCGCCATACATTGCGCCGTAATAAATCGCAGCGAACATAATCAAAGCTGATGCCGGATTAATTGAATATGTAATCGGAAGAAGCAGTGCGATTGCAAGTGCCGGTCCAATTCCTGGAAGCACGCCGACCAAAGTTCCTAAAATCGTGCCAAAAAGTCCAAACATTAAGTTTGTGAGTGTTAATGCGCTGGCAAAACCTTGGAGCAAGGACTCTATATTGTTCATAGCAGCCCCTTCAAAATACCGGCAGGCAAATTAACATTTAATAATTTAGTAAATGAAAGATAAACAACCAACGCAAAAATTATTGCAATTAATAAATTCTTAACTAATTTACGGGCACCATATGCAAACCCAACTCCGAAAAAGACCACGGTCGAAGCGACCACGAAGCCAGCGCTCTCAATTAAAAATGGATAGGTCAAAATTGAACCGGTTACCATTCCTAAAGTTTTCCAATCGGTTTTTGAATGAATCTCACCGAATTCAGTGCCTTCCGGTTGGCCATAATTGCCACGGAGGATTTCAACAGTTAGCGCAATTGCAACTAACACAATAAAAACACCAATGATGGTTGGGAACACTTGCGGTCCCACACTGCCAGATCCTGGCGGCACCAACATATTCTTGGCATCAAATAAAACTATTACTCCCAGCAGAAGAAGAGAGCCCGCAAATGCGAGCTCTCCCACTGCTTCTTTTTTGAACTTAAGCAATTGAATTGATTAAGCCAGACCCAGGCTTACCAAAAGCTTGGTGATTGATGTTGTCTGCTCCGAGATAAATGACTTGAAGTCATTTCCGCGGAATTCAAGATCGGTCCAATCTTTAGCCTTAAGTGTTGCCTTCCATGCATTACCTGCACGTACAACATCTGCAACCTTTGCCATGTTAAGACGTTCTGCTGGAGAAAGTGATCCAGGAGCGTCAAAACCGCGCCAGTTACCGAATGTCATATCGATTCCTTGCTGAATCAAAGTCTTACCCTTGATAGATGCAAGCGGCTTTGCAGATGAAAGAGCTAGAACGCGAAGCTTTCCAGCCTTTACATAAGATGCGAATTCAGAAGTTCCTGAAACACCAGCAACGGTCTGCTTTGAAAGCACAGAAGTTGTAACTTCTCCGCCACCTGCATAAGGAACATAATTCATTGCGGTTGCTTGAACGCCAACTTTCTCAACTAATAGACCCATAAATACATGGTCAACAGTTCCCTTTGAACCACCAGCAATTGGCATTCCCTTTGGATCTGCCTTGATGTCATCGAGTAGTTGATTAATGGTGCGGTACTTAGATGATGAAGGAACCACAATCGCTTCCCATTCACGCATTAAGCCTGAAATTTGCGTGTTATCGCTTAACTTTAACTTTGACTTTGTTGATGCAACACCAGCAACCATTGCAAAGCCATTGATGAATGCAACATCAGAACGATTCTTTTGATCCTGGAAATAGCCAAGTCCTACTGTTCCTGAACCACCAGACTTATATGAAACGGTGTAATCACCGAGCATGCCTTCTGCTTTCATAGCATCAGCAAATGCAATAGCGGTTGTGCCATAGCCACCGCCAACGCCCGAAGATGAAACCCACTCGAGCTTAGAAATTGGCTTCACATCTTTGTACCACCATTTGGTTTGGCCCTTTAGCGTTCCAGTTGGGACAACCATGCAAGTTAAATCTGTGCCATCAACGCCCTTACCTGGTGCGGTGGTTCCTTTTGCCGCTGCGGCTTCTGTGCAATCTGCGCCTACAGTTGCCTTCGATGCTGGCTTAGGAGCTGCATAAGATGTAGCAGTTCCACTAAGTACCAATGCTGAAGATGCAGCGATCGCGATTGCGCCAAAAAACTTCTTTGTTTTCATTAGCTCTTCTCTCTTGTTAATTACACTCCCAGCTAATTGGAGCGGGAATGGGGAGAATTTATAGGCTTATTAAGGGAAAATGAATGAAATTAAGTAACTTTTTTATTACTTATCGAAAATATCGGAAATTTCTACGCCCAAACGAGCAAGTTCTGCCTTGCCGCCATCTAGCGCAGTTAATACAAATGGCTTGCCGTCTGGGGCAATGCAATATGAATTCTCAAAATGCGAACCTCTTGATTTATCTTGGCTAACAACAGTCCAATCATCGCCAAGGACTTTGGTTTTATGTGTTCCGCGGGTGATCATGGGTTCGATTGCCAGGCAAATGCCTTCAACTAAATCAGGACCATTTCCAGGTTTTCCATAATTTAGGACATGGGGTTCCATGTGCATCGCAGTGCCAATTCCATGGCCACCGTATTCACGCAAGATTCCGTATTTACCTTGAGAATTTACATATTCTTCGATTGCATGTCCGATATCAGAAAGTTTGGCGCCTTTCTTTCCGGCTGCAATTCCGCGCCACATAGATTCTTCGCAGACATCTAACATCTTTTGATCTTCTGGATCCCCTACGCCGACAATTGTTGAGAAAGCGGCATCGCCATGCCAACCATCAATAATTGCACCACAATCTATTGAGACCACATCACCTTCGAGAATTACTCGATCTCCAGGAATTCCATGAACGATTTCATCATTAATTGAGACGCAGATTGTTGCTGGAAATCCATGGTAACCAAGAAAATTGGATTTACCGCCACCTCGTTTGATGTTTGCAGCAGCAACTGCATCAAGCGCTGAAGTGGTCATGCCAGGTTTGATTGTTTCGCGTAGTAGCTGCAGAGTTTCGCCAACTAATAAGCCTGCTTTGCGCATGCTCTTTAATTGATCAAGAGTCTTAAGCTCGATAGCCATAGCTCTTACAAACCTTTAATTAACGCGGCTTAGAGCTGCAATTGCAGAGTCAGTAATTTCATTGACTGGCCCTGATGCAGGAATCGTAATTAATAAACCTTCGTTGCGGTAAAAAGAGATGATTGGTTCGGTCTGCTCTGCATAAACTTCTAGACGTCGTTTAATTACTTCTGCTTTATCGTCTTCCCGCTGAATCAACTTGCCACCACATGAATCGCAAATCCCATCGACAGCAGGCTTCTCATTAACTACGTGATAAGGCTTCTGGCATTCAGAACATGAACGACGTCCAGAAAGACGGGTTACGATCTCTTCATGATCAACGCTTAATTCAAGTGCAGCGTGAAGCGGAGTTACTTTCTCAGCAAGAATCGCACGCAACACTTCTGCTTGTGCCACATTTCTTGGATAACCATCTAGCAGAAATCCATTTTGAAGGTCATTTTGGTTTAGACGATCTTTAACCATGTCATTAGTAACTGAGTCAGGAACTAATTCACCTTTATCCATATATTTCTTCGCTTCAATTCCAAGCGCAGTTTCACCTTTAAGGTTTGCGCGGAAAATATCTCCGGTAGAGATATGTGGAATTGCAAAGTGCGCGGCAAGAAATTGAGCTTGAGTTCCCTTACCTGCACCTGGTGGACCTACCAGGACTAATCGCATCTTATTTAAGGAATCCTTCGTAGCTACGCTGTTGTAGTTGTGATTCGATCTGCTTAGCAGTATCAAGACCAACGCCAACCACGATCAAAATCGCGGTGCCACCGAATGGGAAGTTTTGAGTTGCTCCGAAGAGAATCAAAGCTCCGATTGGAATAATCGCTACTAGCGCAAGGTATAGCGAACCTGGCGCAGTAATGCGTGAAAGTACATACTGTAGATATTCTGCAGTTGGCTTACCTGCGCGAATACCTGGAATAAATCCACCGTACTTCTTCATGTTCTCCGCAACCTCATCTGGATTGAAGGTAATTGCGACATAGAAGTAAGTGAAGAAAATAATAAGCAGCGCGTATGTTGCTACATAAATTGGATGATCGCCCTTCACGAAGTTTCGTGAAATCCAGACTGCCCAACCTGCAGTGCTATTTGTGAAGTTAACAATTAGCGATGGGATATAAAGCAATGAAGATGCGAAAATAACTGGGATAACGCCAGCTTGGTTAACCTTAATTGGAATGTAGGTGCTGGTTCCGCCATAAGTCTGGCGACCAACCATTCGCTTTGCATATTGAACTGGAATTCTTCGTTGCGCTTGTTCGACGAAAACTACCGCTGCCACAACCAGAATACCTACCGCAAGTACGAATAGGAATGCGAAGAGACCCTTCTGAACTTTGATGCTCCAAAGATTGCCAGGGAAACCTGCTGCAATTGAGGTGAAGATAAGAATAGACATACCGTTACCTACACCGCGATCAGTAATTAGTTCGCCTAACCACATGATTACAGAGGTGCCTGCAGTCATAACAAAAATCATGGTAACGATTCGCTGCCATGAAGTATCAGGAATGATTGGAAGCGAGCAACCACTTAGTAGACGGCCAGGTGTACGAGCTACCGCTACTAGACCAGTTGATTGCAGAACTGCAAGACCAATTGTTAAGTAACGGGTGTACTGAGTTAACTTTGCGGTTCCTGATTGACCTTCATTCTTCAATGCTTCAAAACGAGGAATAACAACTGTTAACAATTGAACAATAATTGAGCTGGTGATGTAAGGCATGATGCCAAGTGCGAATACTGAAAGCTGCAACAGCGCTCCACCAGAGAAAAGGTTGATTAGACCAAATAGTCCACCAGATTCAACTTGGTTTAGGCACTCTTGAACGTTTGTATATGAAACACCTGGAGTTGGCACAACTGATCCAAAGCGGAAAAGCGCCATGATAGAGAGAGTAAAGAAGATCTTCTTACGAAGGTCCGGTGTTTTAAAAGCCTTACCAAATGCTGAAAGCATTAGATCTTCTCCTACTCGCTATCTGAATTACGTATTTTAAGTTGAATCGCTTACAGAGTGTTGGTTGAACCGCCCGCAGCGGCAATCTTTTCAGCAGCTGATGCTGAGAATGCATGTGCGGTTACGTTTACCTTCACGCTGATTTCGCCGTTGCCAAGCACCTTAACGGGATAGCTATCGCGAACTGCGCCTGCTTTAATTAAATCTGCAACAGAAACATCGCCACCCTTAGGGAATAGCTCATTGATTGTTGAGACATTAACTGCCTGATATTCAACTCGCGCAGGATTCTTAAATCCACGAAGTTTAGGAAGACGCATTACTAATGGAAGTTGTCCACCTTCGAAGCCAGCACGAACCACGTTACGAGCACGTGTTCCCTTGCCACCACGACCTGCAGTCTTTCCCTTTGATGCTTCACCGCGACCCTTACGAGTCTTAGCTTTCTTAGCACCAGGTGCTGGACGTAAATGATGAAGTTTTAGTGTCATTCTTATTCAACCTCCTCGACCTTGATCAAGTGGCGAACAGCGTGAACCATTCCACGGATCTCTGGACGATCTTCTTTAACAACTACATCGTTGATGCGCTTTAGGCCAAGTGAACGCAATGTGTCGCGTAGCTCTGGCTTATTGCCTACCTTCGAACGAATTTGGGTAACTTTCAAACGTGGCATTACGCACCTACCTTGTCAGTAGCTTTATCAGTGACCTTCTCACTTGGTTGTTGTGATGCGCGAATAATCGCTGCAGGAGCAACATCCTCAAGTGGTCGGTTACGACGAGCTGCAATTGTTGATGGAGCTTCAAGTTGCTTAAGAGCAACAGCTGTCGCATGCACCATGTTGATTGCATTGTTTGAACCGAGTGACTTTGTAAGAACGTCTGTAATACCTGCGCACTCAAGTACTGCACGAACTGGACCACCAGCGATAACACCGGTACCAGGAGCAGCTGGGCGAAGCAATACGATTCCTGCCGCCTTTTCACCTTGAACAGGGTGAGGAATTGTTCCTTGAATACGTGGGACCTTGAAGAATGACTTCTTCGCTTCTTCAACAGCCTTTGAGATTGCTTGCGGAACTTCTTTGCTCTTTCCGTAACCAACACCAACAAGACCGTTGCCATCGCCAACAACTACTAGAGCTGTAAACGCAAAGCGACGTCCACCCTTAACAACCTTTGAAACGCGGTTGATGAATACAACGCGCTCGATGTATGGGCTCTTCTCACGTGGAGACTCTTCGCGACGATCGCGACCGCGGCCGCCACGCTTTCCGCGTGTATCGTCTTTTGTCTCTTCAGTTGAAGTAACTGGAGTATTCGCCATTAGAAGACCAACCCATTCTCTCGTGCGCTATCAGCAAGTGCTGCAATGCGACCGTGGTACTTATTTCCACCGCGATCAAAGACAACTTCGGTAACGCCAGCATCTTTGCCACGCTTAGCAATAAGCGCGCCAACTTCTTTTGACTTACCTGTCTTATCTGCAGATGACTTACGTAGCGCATCTTCCATTGTTGATGCGTATGCAAGTGTCTTGCCTTGTGAATCATCAACAATCTGCACAAATAAGTGACGTGCAGAGCGTGATACAACTAAACGTGGGCGTGCAGCTGTTCCGGAAATCTTCTTACGAAGACGGAAGTGACGGCGAGCGCGTGCATTTGTTGACGAACCCTTACGAACCTTTACCGAAATTCCCATTACTTCTTACCTGCCTTTCCAGCTTTACGACGAACTGGTTCTCCAAGAAGACGTAGACCCTTACCCTTATATGGATCAGCCTTACGTAGCTTCTTGATCTTTGCAGCTGTCTCTCCAACTAACTGCTTATCGATACCAGTAATAGTTAATTCAGTCTGTGAAGGAGCTTTGAAAGTAATTCCTTCTGGTGCCTGGAAAAGAATTGGATGTGAGTAACCAAGCTGGAACTCAAGATCCTTACCCTTTTCTGCAACACGGTAACCAACACCAACGATGTTGATCTGTAGTGAATAACCATTTGTTACGCCTTCAATTGCATTAGCAATCAAAGTACGTGATAAACCATGAAGTGAACGTGATAGACGTTCGTCGTTTGGACGAACTACTGTTAACACATCGCCTTCTTTTGAAACCTTAATTGGTTCTGTAATCGCAACAGACAATGAACCCTTTGGTCCCTTAACTGCAACATCATTTCCATTGATTGTTACTTCAACACCTGAAGGAACGGTGATTGGCTTACGACCGATACGTGACATCTGTAATCACCATACGAAGGCGAGAACTTCTCCGCCTACGCCCTGCTTGTTGGCTTGCTTGTCAGTAAGCAATCCAGATGAAGTTGAAATAATCGCAATACCCAAACCACCAAGAACCTTTGGTAGTGAGGTTGACTTTGCGTAAACGCGAAGACCTGGCTTAGAAACACGGCGTAGACCTGCGATTGAACGTTCGCGATTTGGACCGAACTTCAAATCAAGTACAAGTGTCTTACCGACGCTATTTGCATTGTCTTCAACGCGGAAACCTGCGATATAGCCCTCGCGCTGCAAAATTTCAGCGATGCGAGCTTTTACCGATGATGACGGCATTGAAACCGAATCATGGTACGCAGCATTTGCGTTACGCAGACGTGCAAGCATGTCTGCGATTGGATCTGTCATTGTCATTTATTTTTATTCTTTCTCAAAGCAGTTTCCCTAGAGAGTTTCTCTGGGGACATACTTCGTAGGGTTTACCAAGAAGCCTTTGTGATACCTGGAAGTTCACCGCGGTGCGCCATTTCACGGAAGCAGACGCGGCAGATTCCAAATTTCTGATACACAGCATGTGGACGTCCACAACGCTGGCAACGTGTATAACCGCGAACCTTGAACTTTGGCTTACGGCTTGCTTTCACCTTTAGTGATGTTTTAGCCATTTTTTATGCCTCCTTGAATGGGAAACCAAGCAGCTTAAGAAGTGCGCGGCCCTCATCGTCGTTAGTTGCAGTAGTAACAATTGTGATGTCCATACCACGTGGACGATCTACCTTGTCTTGTTCGATCTCTGGAAATACAACCTGCTCGGTTAAACCGAAGGTGTAATTACCTTTACCGTCGAATTGCTTTGGTGATAAACCACGGAAGTCGCGGATACGAGGTAGTGAGATTGAAAGTAGGCGATCCATGAATTCCCACATGCGATCGTTGCGAAGTGTTACGTGAGCGCCAATTGGCTGACCTTCACGAAGCTTGAACTGCGCGATTGATTTCTTTGCACGAGTTACAAGTGGCTTCTGTCCAGTGATTGTTGTTAGATCGCGAATCGCTCCTTCGATTAACTTTGAATCACGAGCAGCTTCGCCAACACCCATGTTCACAACAACTTTTGAAAGTGTTGGAATCTGCATGACGTTTGCGAAGTTGAATTCCTTCTGTAGCGCAGGAACTACTTCTGCTTTGTAACGCGCCTTTAGGCGTACATCAACAGCGGTTGACATTAGATGTCCTTTCCGGTGCGACGTGAAATGCGCACATTCTTGCCTTCGTCATTCTTGCGTGAGCCGATGCGAGTTGCTTTGCCGTCGTCTCCTACAACCATGACATTTGAAATATGGATTGCGCGTTCGACATGAAGAATTCCGCCAACCTTCGCACCGCGATCACCAGTTGTTTCCTTGGTGTGCTTTGTTACGCGATTAACGCCTTCAATCAAAATGCGATCAGCATCTACAGATAGAACTTTGCCAGTCTGGCCTTTGTCCTTACCTGCGATTACTTGAACAGTATCGCCCTTGCGAATCTTCGCCATTACAACACCTCCGGTGCTAATGAGATGATCTTCATGAATCGCTTATCGCGAAGTTCACGTGCAACTGGTCCGAA
>JACCDX010573278.1_pt1 | contig 27823 bp, 24 predicted proteins | sample 7449681 | NCBI WGS metagenome assembly JACCDX01 (sample SAMN15323450, study PRJNA562643) | freshwater metagenome | isolation source: river surface water | place: USA:Blue River Watershed | collected 2017-08-18
CGTACTGCAGAACAAATTAAAATTCATGTGGGTGCTGCATTAAAAGATTTAGACAATCCACCAGAAGATATGCCAGTAAATGGTAGAGATTTGGTGACAGGTATTCCAAAACAAATCATGGTCTCTTACCAAGAAGTGGCAGAGGCATTAGATAAAAGTATTTTCAAAATCGAAGAAGCGATCTTGAAAGCTTTAGAGACTACACCTCCAGAACTCGCTGCAGACATCTATCGTAGAGGTTTGTACATTACAGGTGGTGGTTCACTTTTAAGAGGCTTGGATAAAAGATTAAGTGCAAAAATTAAATTACCAGTTCATGTAGCCGACGACCCTTTAAAGAGCGTTGTACGTGGAACAGGCATTGCATTGAAAAACTACCAACGTTTTCCATTTATTATGAGATAATACCTAATGAAGAATATCATTGGCTTTATACGACAGAACTTTACTTTTTTTAGCTTCCTGATACTTCAAATTGTATCGTTGGTCATGTTGTCTTCTTACAGTAAATCACACGAAACATTTTTTGGCAATTGGAATAACGCGATTGCTGGAAAAGTCAATTCCTACTACAATGAATGGGCTTACTTTTTTGATTTAAAAGCCACCAATGCAAAATTAGTTGCAGAGAATGTAGCTCTCAGAAATGAACTTGCTCAAAATTTTGTGCCCTACGATACGAGTGTAAAATCTGGTACATTGATTTTGAGAAAAGATAGTTTAGAAAAAATTAGAAAATTCTTTTACTACCCAGCTAAAGTGGTGGGCAACAGTTTTACACTTCAAAAAAATTATATCACTATTGAACGTGGCGCATTAGAAGGTGTTAAAAAAGATATGGCTGCAATAAGTCCTGATGGATCGATTGTTGGTGTGGTCGTAGAAGTAAGTGACCACTATAGTAAAATCATGAGCTTATTACATCGCAATAGTAAAGTAAGTGCGATGTTAAAAAGAGACCGTATAGCTGGTAGTATAGAATGGGATGGAAATAGTCCAGAAATTTTATTGTTGAAAAATATTTCAAAAAGTGCCTTACCAAAAATAGGTGACACCGTATTGACAAGCCCTTACTCCTCCAGCTTCCCAGCTCAATTGATGATTGGTAGGGTAACAAGTATCATAAAAGACCCCTCTAGCAATTACTTGACTTTAAATATTAAATCTGCCACCAATTTTTACAATTTAGAATTTGTATACTTGGTTGAAAATAAAAGAATGGAGGCTCAAACCAATATTGAGCAAAAGGAGGAAGTCAATGAATAATATCTTAAAAAATAGTGCCAGATTTATACTATTCTTATTGATACAGATTATCATTTTAAATGAGATCCCGCCTATTCATCAATTTATCACCCCCTATTTGTATTTTATTTTTATCCTTTGGTTACCATTTGGAACTAGCAGGATAGCAACTACATTATTAGGTTTTGGGCTTGGATATGGCTTAGACATGTTTGCCAATACACCAGGACTCCACGCAGCAGCAGCTACATTGGTTGGGTACCTTAGACCAACTATTTTAAATATTCTATTAGCCCAAGAATTATCCGAGGAAGTAAGCAAAGAACCAAGCATTGGAACCATGGGTTGGGGACCATTTATGTTTTACATTTTTTCACTCACGTTCATACATCACTTTTATTTAGTGTTATTGGAGTGGTTACAATTTGGCAGCTTTAGCTATTTCATAGGCAAAGTATTTTTCACAACTGGGATGAGTATGCTATTAATTTTATTAGTAGAACTCTTACTGAACAGAAGGAAGCTAAAAAGATAATCCATGTCAGTATACAACCAGAATCGAGGCGGCATCATTCAAATCATCATTGGTACTATTTTTTTCCTGATTGTAGCTCAATTAGTGAGCCTTCAAGTGGTATCCAATAAATACAAATTGGCTGCAGACAATAATGCCATTTTTAGAAAAATCATTTACCCAGATCGTGGCATTATTTTCGACAGAAAGAAGCGGGCCCTTTTAGAAAATACCATTAGCTATGACTTAGTGGTGATTCCTAATGAGGCTAAAGGGGTGGACACGGCTGCATTATGTGCTATCCTACATATAGATAAAGCAGAGTATAACAAAAGAATTGTGGAAGCGATTATTAAAAATACAAGGGTAAAAGCTGGCGTCTTTGAGCCATTTTTAACACCTGAACTTTATGCGCAATTGAACGAAAACTTATATCGATTCCCAGGCTTTTCTTTATCAGAGCGTTCTATCAGAAGCTATCCTTACAATACTGCAGCACATGTATTGGGCTATGTGGCAGAAGTTGATGTGAATTTTTTAAAGAAGCATGAAGAAGAAGGCTATGAGATGGGGGATTATGCAGGCATGACTGGATTAGAGAAAAATTATGAAGCAGTGTTGATGGGTCAAAGAGGTGTAAAAAGATATTTAAGAGACAATAAAGGAAAGATACAAGGCCCTTATGAAAAAGGAGCATTTGATACCGTCGCTATTGCAGGAAAAAATTTATATACAAGTGTGGATGTGCAAGTACAACAACTTGCAGAAAAATTATTACAAAATAAAATTGGAAGTGCGGTTGCAATCAATCCTAAAACAGGTGGCGTGATTGCGATGGCTTCTAGTCCTGGTTATAATCCAAATTTATTGACAGGTAGTCAAAGAAGAAAAACAATTGGTAGATTGCTTTTAGATACGGCTAGGCCTATCTACAATCGCGCAATTAAAGGACAATATCCACCAGGCTCTACTTTTAAACCTTTAGGTGCATTAATTGCTTTAGATGAAGGATTAATCACACCTAATTTTGGTTACAACTGTTTTGGATCTTATGGTGCCTGTGGTGATCCAAGAAAATGTGAGCACCATAATGCAGGACACGCCGCTAATTTACAATTGGCATTGGCATATTCTTGTAACTCCTATTTTTTACAGGTATTTAGAATGGCCATTGACAATCCAAAATATAAATCAGCAAAAGGCGGATACGTAAAGTGGAAAGAATACATGAACGCTTTTGGATTTGGACGTAAACTTGGTATAGACTTACCTAGTGAAAACAAAGCCAATATTCCTGACACTGCACAATACAGTAAAGACTTTGGGAATCCAAAATATTGGAATAGCTGTTATATGTTGACCCTTGGAATTGGTCAAGATAGAATGACCGCAACCCCTTTGCAATTAGCCAATTCAATGGCATTCATTGCAAACGATGGGTATTATTATACACCGCATTTTGTAGATAGTATTGAATCTGAAACACAAGAAGAAGCGGCTCAATTAGCACCATTTAGAAAAAAACAAAAAGTCACTAAAATCCCTAAGGAATATTTTGATGTGATTAAGGAAGGGATGCATGATGTAACTGTGTATGGTACTGCTGCATTCATAAAAGTACCAGGTCATGAATATTGTGCTAAAACTGGAACGGCACAAAATCCGCACGGGAAAAACCACTCCTTATTTGTTTGCTTTGCACCAAAAGACAATCCTAAAATTGCTGTGGCAGTCATTGTAGAAAATGCAGGTTACGGATCTACATGGGCTGGACCAATTGGTGGATTATTAATGGAACAATATTTAAATGATACCCTCACAACAGAAAGTCAATTGAAAGCAGATAACCTTGCTCAAGTTGACTTAATGCCACAGGCCATTAAGAATTGGTATGTTCAAAATAATAAGTCTGCCTACCTCACTCCTATCGAATACAATAACGATGAATTATCAGACGTTTGGGATATGGAGATGTTAGCAGAAGGTGTGGTGAAAACAAAAACAAAAGATACTACCCCACCTGCCCCATTGCCAAATACAGATAAAACAAATAAGGATAGCTTGATTCCAAATACGGATAAAAAGAAAAAGCTCATTCCATAAACTATGGCCTCTAACTACGATAATAATTTTTCTAAAGGAACAGATCTTGCTGTCATTGTTTTATATATGCTGATGGCATGTATAGGTATCCTTGCTATTTTTATGGTTGAATACAACCCTAATACCGATTGGACAACTAGTTTTATTAGTGGTAAAACGAGTTATAGTAAACAATTCTTTTTTTTAATTTTTTGTTCCTTTGTGGGGATTTTTATTTTACTAATGGACAGTAAAGTTTTTACTGCATTGGCTAATATCCTTTTTGTGAGCGGTCTCTTTTTAATGTTGGCCACTTTTGTGATTGGAAAAGAAATCAATGGTTCTAAAAGTTGGATCCCAATTGCTGGCGGATTTAATTTACAACCAGCCGAATTGTGTAAAATTTTCACAGCCCTCGCTTTAGCTAAATTTATCTCAAGGCCAGAAACCGATTTTACTAAATTTAAATCCCATTTAATTGCAGGGGCGATGATTGCATTGCCAGCAATACTATCCATTGGTCAACATGAACTAGGACTAGCACTGGTATACAGCGCATTTATATTTGCCATGTATAGAGAGGGTTTGCCACCATTTATACTCATTATTTTATTGTCATTTGCAATACTTGTCATTGCAACATTATTAATTGAACCAACGCTTTTAGCGATCATTTTATCTGTTATTGCAGGACTTATTTTATTGTATTTGCGTAAACGTTTAAAACGCAATAAACAACTTATCATTATCATTATCAGTATTTGGATGGTTTGTGTAGGAACCGTTCGTTTTGCAGTACCTTATATCTTTAACAATGTTTTTGAATGTTATCAAACAACAAGAATTTATAGCATGGTTGGAAAAGAGTACGATTGTGGTTTGAATCAAAAAGCAGCTGCTAGTTTTGTTGAAAGTGGCAAAAAAAGCCGAAAACCAGACGACTACAATGTGAAGCAAAGTAAAATTGCAATAGGTTCCGGAGGCTTTTGGGGAAGAGGCTTTTTAAAAGGCACGCAAACTAGGGGTAAATATGTGCCTGAGCAAAATACAGATTTCATTTTCACATCCATTGGTGAAGCATTTGGATTTGTAGGTACGTTTACTTTTTTAGGCCTTTACTTATTTTTCTTGTTTAGATTAATCCGAATTGCAGAACGACAAAGAAGTACGTTCTCTAGAGTCTATGCGTATAGCGTTGTTGGGATTTTCTTTTTTCATATTGCAGTCAATATCAGCATGACGATTGGATTATTCCCTGTTGTGGGTATCCCATTGCCTTTAATCAGTTATGGTGGATCCTCCTTACTTACATTTACTGCCTTGGTATTTATTTTACTAAGATTAGATGCAGATAGGCAAATGGTACTTCGATAATTGTATTTTTGCAGTATGCGTATTCATCCATTATCCGAAGGCAGTTTTAGCATTGACCAAACCAAAGTATTTATTCCGTTTGATACCCAAAGAGAACAAATACAAGATCGTCCAAAAGGAAGCATTCTTGTAGAGATTCAGCCGTTTGTAGTGATTACCGAAAAGGATATTATTTTATTGGATACAGGCTTGGGGTATATGAATAAGCAAGGGGTCTTGCAAATCCATGAAAATTTAATGGCCATTGGAATCAATCCAAGTTCGGTGACGAAAGTGTTTATGAGTCACTTACATAAGGACCATGCAGGGGGGATGAGTTATATTGATCCTACTACTCAAGCGCGTTATGTGAGTTTTCCATATGCTACTTATTATGTTCAAAAAAGAGAATTTGATTTGGCCATGACCAATCCTACTGCCTCCTATATTAAAGAACAATTTGAATTCTTAACTGATTTTTCAAAAGTGGTTTGGCTAGATGATGACCATGGCGTGATTGATGATAGCATTCATTATTTACGCACAGGCGGACATTGCCCTTTTCATCAAGTGGCGTGGATTAAAGAGGATGGCGCACAATTTTTCTTTGGTGCAGATGTAGCACCGCAATTGCAACAACTCAAATCAAAGTTTGTAGCCAAGTATGATATGGATGGAAAATTGGCCATGGAATGGAGACAAAAATGGTGGGAACAAGGACAAGAAGATGGTTGGCAATTTGCGTTTTACCACGATATCAAACATCCATTATACAAAGCCAGCAAGTAGTTTTAACTATTATAGTATATACTTAAATAGCTCCTTGGTCCTTCCATTGCCATAAATGCAAACAGGCATAACTGCTATAAGGTGTATACTTACTTGAAATAGCCAGCATCTTAGCATGTAATTCCTTCTTGGTCTCATACTTTATTTTATACAACCTGATCATAGCTTGTTGTATACCTAAATCATCCACAGCAAAAACATCTTCTTGTCCCAGGCTAAATAACATCAACATTTGGACCGTCCATTTACCTACTCCTTTAATTTGCGTTAACAAATCTATAATGGCCGCTGGTTCCATCGCATACAATTGCTTATCGGTAATCTTATTTGCAATAAAAAATTGGGCGACATTTTGGATATAATGCACTTTAGATTGACTCAATCCAATGGATCTAAGTTGGTCATTCGTACATTTTAATACCTGCTCACAACTAGGTTCTTTGCCATCAAATAAAGCTAAAAAACGACTAAAAATAATCGCAGCCACTTTTGTACTCAATTGCTGACTTATAATACTAGCCATTAAACGAACAGGCGTGTTTTTTCTTTTCTTGATCGTATGGTTCGCTTCGGCTAATAAAGGGGCAAATTTTTTATCCTTTTTTAAATGTAGTTGATAGTCCATAGATGCAAATTAAGCTGAAATACTTATTTTGAGTCAAGTTTAAACCAACAAAACCTAAAATCATGCTAAAGAAAATACTCATTTTATTACTTGTATGCATTGCACAAAATGCAATTGCACAAAATAAAGACAAACAAGAAATATTAAAATTATTAGCTGCACAAGTAGAATTTTGGAATAAGGGGGATGTCAACCAATTCATGCAAGGCTATTGGGAAAGCGATAGTTTAATGTTTGTTGGAAAAAATGGTGTGACTTACGGATACAATAAAACCCTAGCGAACTATAAAAAGAATTACCCAGATAAGGCCAATATGGGTGAACTTAAATTTACACTTTTATCAGTTGAACCCTTAGACAAACAATATTATAGTGTGATTGGGAAATGGGAGTTGACTAGAACAGTTGGAAATATAGGCGGGCATTATACCTTGTTATTTAAAAAAATAAATGGGCAATGGAAGATCATTTTAGATCATAGTAGTTAAGTACTATTTAGTTTGAGAAACCAATCGGATCTTTCCATGTTTTGTAGAGTAAAAATAAATAGGCGCCTGTGCTAAGCATTAAGAAAATATAATACAGGTAATTAAACCATTGCCAGTCTGCTTCTACAAAAGCATAGCCTAGCATGATCCCTAATGTGGAATTGAGTCCCATCCATACCAGCGTAAAACCAATGGTTCTGGATATTCGATTTAAAAATGCCATTACTTCTGGATCCATTAGTCTAAGCTTTGTTTATTTGCTGCAGCTTCTTTTAATAAGCGATCAAATTGCGCAGGCGTTAAATCATTGAAGAAATAATAGACAGGATCTACTTTGGCGCCTCGCTTTATCACTTCATAATGCAAATGCGGTCCAGTGCTTTTTCCAGTACTTCCAACATAGCCAATCACTTCTCCCCTTTTAACAGACTGCCCCACTTTTGCTTTCACCCTAACCATATGTGCATATAAAGTTTGGAAACCATAGCCGTGATTGATGACTACTTTATTGCCATAGCCGTCGGTATTGAATCCAGCAATTTGCACCACACCGTCAGAGGTAGCATAAATTGGCGTTCCAGTTGGTGCAGAGAAATCTAATCCAGGATGTAATCTAAAATCTTTATAAAGAGGATCTATTCGATAACCAAATCCTGAAGCAACACGTTTCATATTTTTATTGCTAATTGGTTGTATGGCTGGAATAGCTCTTAATAATTTTTCTTTATTCTTCACCATCACAGTAATTTCAGTAAATGATTGGTCTTGAAAAGACATCCTTAAACTTAAATTATTTAATTGATTACGCATGTTCTCGATCAGGGCTGTATTGGATAAGCTTTGAATCAATCGAATCTCGTTTTTAGCCAACATCTCTTTTACCCTTGCACTATCCGGAATGGGGGTTGCTTCAAAAATGGAACGATACACTTCATTGTCTCTTTGTTCTAATTCCGACATTTGCAACTCCAATTGCTTCATACGTTCTTGCAAAACGGCATAGCTCTCTTTGTAGGCAGTATTTTGTTGTCTTAATAACCTTTCTTTTGGAGAGTCGATAAATTTAAATAAAATGGCCACAAAAAGGACGCCCACTGCAAGAGATGCAATGACAAAACCGATGGTTTGCAAAAGCCTTACTTTAAGGGGTACTTCGATTTTTTCGAACCTTAAAGTATGTGTGTTAAAGAAATATTTTATTTTCTTCATGAAGCGTGATTATTTGCCTTCTAAAGTCTCAAAAAAAGGCTCAAATGCTTACCTTTGGGGACGATTAGAAACGCTACAAAGATAGCTTTTTAATTTAGCTCAAAGCTTAAAAAAACGTCCCATGATGAAGAGTTCAGAAATAAGACAAAAGTTTTTAGATTTTTTTGAATCTAAAGGACATGTCATTGTCCCATCGGCACCTATCGTTGTAAAAAATGACCCAACATTATTGTTTACTAATTCGGGCATGAACCAATTCAAGGATTATTTTTTAGGCAACCTACAACCCAAGCATCCTAAAGTTGCAGATACCCAAAAATGTTTAAGGGTGAGTGGCAAGCACAACGATTTAGAGGAAGTAGGTGTAGATACCTACCACCATACCATGTTTGAAATGTTGGGCAACTGGAGTTTCGGAGATTATTTTAAAGCCGAAGCCATTGCATGGAGCTGGGAATTGTTAACTAAAGTATATCAACTAGACCCCAATAAATTATATGTATCCGTATTCGAAGGGGACGCGTCAGAAAACCTACCTCCTTCTACTGTTGCCTTAGAAGAATGGAAGAAATGGGTTACAGAAGACAAGATCATTTACGGTAATAAAAAAGATAATTTTTGGGAAATGGGTGATACTGGTCCATGTGGGCCATGTAGTGAAATCCATATTGACATGCGCTCTGACGAAGAGATTGCATTGATCCCTGGTCGTGAATTAGTGAATAAGGACCATCCTCAAGTCATAGAAATATGGAACAATGTTTTTATGCAATACAATCGTAAAAAAGATGGTAGCCTAGAACCCTTGCCTAATAAGCATGTGGACACAGGGATGGGTTTTGAAAGATTGGTTCGTGCAATACAAAAAAAGAAAAGCAATTACGATACAGATGTATTTACAGGCACCATTGACGCTGTTGCTGCTATCACAGGTAAGGTCTATGATTTTGGGGATAGTAAAGAAGCGGTTGCATTTCGTGTGATAGCAGATCATATTCGTGCCATTGCATTTGCGATTGCGGACGGTCAACTACCTTCTAATACCGGCGCTGGCTATGTGATTCGAAGAATCTTAAGAAGGGCTGTACGTTACTATTATTCTTATTTGGATTATAAGCGCCCATTGTTGTTTCAATTAATGCCTTTGTTAGCAAAACAATTCGAGCATGTGTTCCCAGAATTAAATCAACAATTAGAATTTGTAACTAAAGTGATTAAAGAGGAAGAAGAAGGTTTTTTAAGAACTTTAGAAAAGGGATTGAAGCGCATGGATGATATCATTCATACCCAAGCTAAAAATAGTGTGGTCGAAGGTCAATTGGTGTTTGAATTATTTGACACTTTCGGATTCCCAGTTGACTTAACAAGGTTGATTGCAAGTGAAAATGAACTTTCAATAGACGAGGCAGGTTTCGAACAAGAGATGCAACAACAAAAAGATAGAAGTAGAGCTGCTACAGCTATTGATACAGGAGATTGGATGCAAGTGGGTGAAGACGCAGTTACAACATTCATAGGTTATACCGCTACAGAAGCGATTGCACCTATTGTTAAGTACAGAAGTGTCAAGGCAAAAGGTAAAGAAGCTTACCAATGGGTTTTAGCAACCACGCCATTTTATGCCGAAAGTGGTGGTCAGGTGGGTGACAAGGGGCAACTTACATTTGAAGATGGCACCGTGCTTGCAGTAACAGATACTAAAAAAGAAAACAATTTATTCATTCATTTTACAGACAGCTTACCTGCTAATATTGGTAGCACTGTAAAAGCAACAGTGGATTCAACATTACGAAAGCATACCACTCAACACCATTCTGCCACGCATTTATTACATGCTGCTTTAAGAACAGTATTAGGAAAGCATGTTGCACAAAAAGGAAGTTTAGTACATGCAGAACAATTACGTTTTGACTTTTCTCATTTTGCAAAAATGACCAACGAGGAAATTGAGGCTGTTGCAAAATTGGTGAATGAAAAAGTGAAAGAAAATGTACCTGTAGTCATTAAAGAAATGAGTAAAGACGAGGCGATTGCCCTTGGTGCGATGGCTTTATTTGGTGAAAAATATGGCGATACTGTTCGTGTTGTGGTAATGGATCCAAATTACTCGATTGAATTATGCGGTGGAACGCATGTTGGAACCACCGGCGAAATTGGGCATTTTGTAATTAAAGCAGAATCCTCTGTAGCAGCAGGTGTAAGAAGAATTGAAGCGGTTGTAGGACATGCTGCAGAAGCATTTCAAGCAGAAGCAAAAGATAAATTAAGAAAACAAGTTGCTCAATTAGAAGAAGCGAATGCAATGATTGCTGCAAGCTTAAATAAAAAAGAAGCAAGCATAGACACCAGTGCTTATTCAATGGAACAACTTTCGACTTATATAGTTGAGTTACAAAATCAACAAAAGGAACTCAAGAAAGCATTAGAGAGTAAAGAAGCGATTCTTGTTAACGAATTGGTGGAAGCACAACAAAATAATTTCGAAATGATTGGTGGTGTGCATTATCTTGGGCTAAAGGTTCAGCTAAGTCAAATGGATCAATATAAGAAAGCGGCTCAATTATTGACTCAAACAAAAACGGGCGAAGTGATGGTTTTACTTGTTGGCTCAGAAGGAGAAAAAGCTTTTGCTGCCATCTCCATGAGTGAAGCCTTGGTTACTGCTAAAAAATGGGAGGCACCACAATTGATCAAAACCCATGTTGCTGCATTGATTAAAGGTGGAGGCGGAGGTCAAAAGACCTTAGCTGCAGCTGGTGGACAGGATGCGAGTCAATTAGACCAAGTATTGTCTACAATCAAATCACTTTTATAGTGTAATGCCAAATAAGACGCTATATCAAGCAGTCATTGGATTAGAAATTCATGCACAATTAGCCACAGATAGTAAGCTTTTCTGTGGTGATGCAACTAGTTTTGGCGCTGCACCAAATACACATATAAGCCCCATTACATTAGGATATCCGGGTACTTTGCCAAAAACAAATGCGAAAGCAGTTGAATTTGCAGTTAAAATGGGATTGGCTTGCGGCTCAACCATTTCAAAAGAAAATTATTTTGCAAGAAAAAATTATTTCTACGCTGATTTGCCAAAAGGGTATCAAATCTCACAAGATAAAACGCCTATTTGTGTAGGTGGTCAAGTCACTATTCAAACCAAAGATGGTGAAAAGCAAATACAATTAAACAGAATTCATTTGGAGGAGGATGCTGGAAAAAGCATACACGACTTCTCTCCTACTGATACATTGATAGATTTAAATAGAGCAGGTACGCCATTGATAGAAATTGTAACAGAACCTTGTATACATAGCGCAGAAGATGCTTTTTTATATGTAACAGAAGTACGTAAACTAGTTAGATGGCTTGGCATTTGTGATGGGAATATGGAGGAAGGCAGTTTAAGATGTGATGCAAATATTTCGGTTCGATTAAATGGCGACAATACATTAGGTACCAGGGTAGAGGTAAAGAATTTAAATTCAATTCGCAATATTAAAAAAGCAATTGAATTTGAAATTGAACGTTTGATTGGACTTGTTGAAAATGGAACGCCTATCATTCAGCAAACAAGAAGTTTTGATGCAAGCAATGATACCACATTTGCAATTAGAGACAAGGAAGACGCCAATGACTATCGATATTTTCCCGATCCCGACCTTGCACCACTTCAAATAACGGATGCCTATTTGCAATCCATTCAATCTAATTTACCTAGCTTACCGAATAGGTTGAAAAAAGAATGGACTGTGCAATTTGGCCTAAACGCCTATGATGTAGATCAGCTTTGTGACAATAAACAGGAGGCAGATTTTTATTTATTATGGACCAAGCATACCAACTTATATAAAGCTGCTGCTAATTTTATCATTGGCCCAATTCGTGCTTATTTGAATATACAGGACAAAACTTATAGCGATTTAATCCCTTTGTTACCAAAGCTTTCTGAATTATTGGCAATGGTAGATCAACAATTATTAAGTTTTTCTGTAGCAACAGAAAAAGTATTGCCAGCAGTTTTAAAAGATGGCGAATCTCCCACTAACTTTGCTAATACAAATGCATTGTTACAAAATAGCAACGAAGGTGCATTGACCGCATGGATACAAGAAGTACTTAGCAAGCACCCAGACAAAGTAGACGCCTATAAAAAAGGGAAAAAAGGACTCATTGGTGTATTTGTTGGAGAAGTAAAAAAAATGAGTAAGGGCCAAGCAGACCCACAAAAAACAACAAAAATTTTAGAAGCAATATTATCAAATTAGAAATTTTATTTTATGATAAAAAATATAAGCATCGCGTTATTAGGTTTTTTGGTTTTCATACTACCAGGATGTAAAGGCAAAAACCAAGATGCGCGTTATAGTATCTCTGGAACCATTAAAAATGCAGCTAACAAACCGTTGCTCTTGCAAGAAATTCCATACGGAGGAAAGCCAATCGTTACATTGGACTCTATCACACTGGATGCCAATGGAAAATACAATTTTGAATTCATTGCAAAACAAGAAGGTATCTACCGACTAAGTAGCGGAGATGACTTAGATATTAGCTTTATCAATGATGAGGAGCAAATACAGATCAATGCTGATGCGACCAATGTTGCTAGCTATACTGTCAAAGGCTCTCCTAATAGTGAAGCAATGATTCAATACATGAAATCCTACAGGTCAAAAGATTCTTCCTTATTTTCGACGCTTTACGCATTAGATAATTTGCAAGAAAGCAATGGCAAAGACAGTACTATTTTTTATCTACAACAACAGAAAGATAAAAAGATCAAAGCATTGAATGATCATGTTGAAAATACCATCAACAGTTCTAACAGCCCAGCGCTTATTTATTTCGCTTTAGGTATGGCTTTAAGATCCATGGAAATTAATAAGGTATTAGCAATGGCGAAGGCAGTTGCCGAAAAAACCAAAGCCGAACCACTCATTGAATTTGTGACTATATTAAATGGCCAAGTGCAGGCTGCTAGTCCAGCAAGTGCCATCACAGTTGGTTCAATGGCCCCAGAAATTGCATTACAAGATGCATCAGGCAAAATCATCACATTGAGTAGCTTAAAAGGTAAATATGTATTGGTTGACTTTTGGGCTAGTTGGTGCGGACCTTGTAGAAGAGAAAATCCAAATGTGGTTGCTGCATATGAGCAATACAAACTTAAAAATTTCACCATTCTTGGGGTTTCATTGGATGATGATAAAGAAGATTGGTTAGAAGCTGTAAAGCAAGATAAATTAAATTGGATACAAATTAGTGACCTAAAAAAATGGGAAAGTACTGTTGTAAATACCTACCAAATTCAAGGCATTCCATTCAATGTACTATTGGATCCAACAGGAAAAATTATTGCAACCGACCTTAGAGGTAGTGCTTTACAAAACACATTAAAACAATTGCTTCCTTAGCATATCAAAATATCGAAGGATACTTTAAGTGAATTCGTTTTAAAAAAACAGCGCTTCATTTACTTAGCGCTGTTTTTTTATGTATGACTCAATGTTTTATCAAATTTACTTTGACTTAATAAAGGATTTTATTAGGGCTGGTAGTAATACTAAGTTCGTGAGTGTACTTACCACTAAAGTGATCGAGGTCAACCAGCCCAATGCTTTCGTTCCTCCAAAATCACTAAAACAGAATATAATAAATCCAGCTACCAATACTAAAGAGGTGTAGATGATACTAATTCCCGTATGCTTGATTGTTTGCACCAATGTGGTATGCACTTGAAAATTTAAATGCGGCAATTCCTGCTTATAGTTCACTAAAAAACGAATGGTCACATCTATTGCTATACCCAATGCCACACTAAATACCAATACGGTAGATGGCTTTAAAGCAACACCCGTCCATCCCATAATACCTGCTGTAATAAATAGAGGCACTATATTAGGTATCAAAGAACAAATTAAAATAGGGAAAGACCTAAATAAGAATATCATACAAATTGCAATCAATAAAAAGGCCCAGAATATAGATTCTCCCAATCCCTTTACAATAAAATTACTTCCCTCTAAAAATGTGACACTACTACCTGTAATCACTACATTGTACTTAGCGGTATCAAAAATAGCGACAGATGCGCTATCTATCTTTTGCAATAAAACTGGAAGCTTAGCACTTCCAATATCCTTCATATTCACACTGATTCTTGTTTGGCGCTTAGCAGTATCAATAAATTTATTCAATAATTGTACTGGATTATTGGCCGATGGTTTAACACCCTCTTTTGGAGCTGCACTTGCAAAATAAGGGCCGATGAATGCCATTTCTGTTCCTGTTGGCACTGCATAGGATAAACTATCTCCATCATAAAAGGCTTGCTTAGCAAATTTAATGCCTTCTAATAAACCCAATGGCTTACCTAATTCTGGTTGCGCTAACAGGAAGGTATTGAACTCGTCTATTTGTTCTAAAGGCTTGATGGATCTAATTAAACCATTTGGTTTTTTGGTGTCTACTAATATTTCTAAAGGCATCACCCCACCCGCATGTTGTTCAAACCATTTTAAATCGGTATACAATTTATCTTGCTTTGGCAAATCATCTACAATAAATGCTTCTTTTTTAATTTGTAAAACACCTACCAATGAAATCAGTATTGCAAGAATGGTCATTCCAAAGACCCACTTGGTGTGGGTAAATGCCCAACGTTCTATCTTAACCAATATCCTTTCTAAATATAGATTGTCAAGATAACGAACATGCTTGGCTTTTGGTGCTGGTAAATATGAGAGTACTGGAGGGATAAAAAATAAACTTATGAAAAATAAAATCATAATGTTCAATCCAGATACCCAGCCAAATTCTTTAAGCAACGGACTCTTGGTTAATGCAAATACAAAGAAACCAATGGCCGCAGTGATATTACAAAATAAAGTTACTACCCCCATCCTGCCAACCATCTGTACAAGTGCCTTATCCTTGTCATTGGTCTCCTTATAAGACGTATGGTATTTATTTAAAAAGTAGATGCAGTTTGGAATGCCAATCACCACAATCAATGGCGGAATCAATGCGGTTAATAAAGTAATCTTTTGTCCCAATAACACCATCGTACCTAAACTCCATATTACGCCCATTAAAACCACCGCCAGACTCATGATGGTAGCAGAAACTGATCTAAAGAAAACCAATAGTGTAATGGCTGATAAAATAAGCGACCCAATCAAAAACCATAGCATTTCTTTTTTGATACGATCTGCCATGATGGTTCTAATAAAAGGTAAACCACTTATGTGCACTTCCGTCTTGGTAGATTGACTAAAGCGGTCTAATTCATTTTGAATCGATCCTATGATTTTGGTTCTGGAAATACTATTGATAGAATCGGCAATAAACGAGATCGCCATGATATAACTACTGCTATCTGGATTGTAATATAAATTTTGATAGAAAGGCAGGTTCTCAAAAATCCTTCGGTCTGCTAGCAATACGCTATCCGATGTATATGGTGCATGAAATATTTTTGCAGCGTTGAACTTGGTATCGATACTGTCCTTTGAAATCGTGTAGGCAGTTGGAATACTCATTACCTCTGCGACTGCACTATTTTGCTTAATCGACTTATGCAAAGCATCTACTTGATTAAAGAAATCCTTTGTATAAAAACGGTCAGTCTTAAATCCTACGACAACAGTCGTTCCATCTACACCATATTTTTTTACGAATTCGTTGTAGACAATAAATTTAGGATTGTCCGAAGGTATCGCTTTGGTATACTCATAACTTAATTTAATTTGTACAGCAAAATAACCCATTACAACCGTACTAAGGAGTATAAAAAACAAATAGGTTTTTTTATACTTTAAAATATTTTGTCCTAAACGATACCACATACGATATAATTTTTTAATTTAAACTACCCACAAATAAGCGGCCACCTGAGTGAGCACTCCTATGAACAAACCCACCACTAATTCTTTTTTTGTATGGTCACTTACAACCAATCTTGCACTAATGACCAATGCTGTTAAAAGTATAGCCAATAGTACCCAAACTGCATTATTCACTGGATAAAATACACTCACTAAAATAACTGCAGTCGTCAAACCAGCGATACCCATTGCATGCAAACTTACTTTCATGAAATTATTCACCGTCATGCCAATCGCACTTGCCACAAATATGCCTAAATAAAAGAATTTTAAAGCAATGGGTTGGTCTGTGAAATTTCTACTGAGGTAATACATCCACCAATAAAAAAACATGGTGATCACATAAGGTATAATTCTTTCCTTTTGTGTTCTTAAAAAAATACTATCGCTTAATTTCAATCTCCATAATAAGAATACGGCAAATGCAGGAAAAAATGCTGTCAACCAGGCGACGCTAAATAAACGCATTTTTAATTGCCATTCCGAAATGCCCACAAATTCAAATGGCAATACTTGCATTAAAAAAAGAAAAAAATAGGTAGGGATAAAAAGCGGATGCAAAACATAGGACAATAAATGTGCTATGTATTTTACGATTTTGGGTTGGGAATTTTCCATATTTGTATTAACTACCATTCTTTTCTAAGTCTAGCGACTGGTATATTTAAAAGTTCTCTATATTTTGCGACTGTTCTTCTTGCAATATTGTAGCCTTTCTCTTGCAACTGATCGGTTAACTCATCATCACTCAATGGCTTTAATTTATCTTCCCCTTCTATTAATTCCCTTAGGATTGCTTTTACCTCTTTTGTACTTACTTCCTCACCGCTATCTGTGGTTAATGATTCACTAAAGAAATACTTTAATAAATAGGTGCCAAATTCGGTTTGTACATACTTACTATTGGCCACCCTGCTCACGGTGGAGACATCTAAATTGGTTTTTTCTGCAATATCTTTTAAAATCATTGGACGAAGGGATGTGGTATCACCACTCAAGAAAAACGCAGACTGATAATCCAAAATTGCATTCATCGTTAACAATAAGGTTTGTTGTCTTTGCAGGATCATCTCGATAAACCATTTTGCTGAATCAATCTTTTGCTTAATGAAAAAGACCGCTTCTTTTTGTGACTTATCTTGTTTTTTTCCGCCCTCATATTCTTTCAACATCAACTTATAATCATCACTGATGACCAACGGAGGTGCATTGCGGCTATTTAAGGTTAATTCTAATTTACCATTGTTGATTAGTACTGTAAAGTCAGGAATGATATACATTTCTGCCTCATTGGTATAGCTCGTCTCCGCACCTGGCTTTGGATTGAGTGTAAGAATCTGATGCAACACTTCCTTCATTCCAGATTCATCTAGGTGAAGACTCTTTTGAATTTTATCGTAGTGCTTTCTAGTAAACTCTTCAAAGTATTTTTCTAAAATAAGGATGGCAATTTTTCTTGCTTCGTCATCGGAATATAATTTTCCTCTGCTATCCGACAAATGTGCCGACTCGCCTTCTCCCTTTCTTCGTAACTGAATTAATAAACATTCTTTTAAATCTCTTGCAGCAATACCAACTGGTTCAAAAGTTTGAACCTGTTTTAATATTTGTTCAATTTCTTTTTCCTCTACCCACATGCTTTGCTTAAAAGCCAAGTCATCTGCAATTGACTGCATGGCCCTTCTTAAATATCCATCGTCATCTAAACTACCTATAATTTGTTCAGCAATTTTAAATGCCCTTTCATCTAAAGCAAGCATACTTAACTGATCCATCAACACTTCGTGTAAACTCATTTCCGCTTTAATCGGAATCACTTTATCATGATCTAGTTCAGGGTAAAAATCGTCTCTGGTTTTATAATCTGCTACTTCATCGTCATAACTGTACTCACTTAACTCTTCATTGCTCATCTCAAATTCATCTACAGGCACTGCTTCTTCGTCATCATGCATGTCTTGCAGCAATTCATCATTCATTTCTTCTGGTGATGTAAAGTCTGATTCGAGTAAAGCAACATCCACTTCTAGAGCTGGATTCTCTTCTAATTCTTCTTTAATTCTTTGCTCAATCTGCGCACTAGGAATTTGCAACAATTTCATCAATTGGATTTGCTGAGGTGACAATCTTTGTAATTGTCTTTGCTGCATGGATTGTCCTAGTGCCATAACCTTAGCTTATGCTAACACTTTTTTTAAAACAGCAAGCATCGCTGTACCTTTTTCATGGATTTGCTCCTCTGTCCATACTAAACTAATTGCTGTAGAAATACATCTACTCATTACTGCATCACTCTTAGAAAAATCGGTGCTTTGTAATGCAATCAATGCGCTTTGTTGCGCTTCGGATAAAGGATATAAACTGGTTGCATTTTTTAAATGATCCCATTTTCTGATATAGTGCCAGTTGTTTCCGTACCAATAAAAATTACCAGCAAGTATGCCGGCTTCTTTGAATGCAGCAATCGCATTTTCCGTGTGTTGTTGACTTGGCAAGAACCAAGTTAAAAAACTATGACTATCTCCAGCTGGGTCAGGCACCACTCTAAATTGAATGCCTGGCACTTGCTCTAAATAAGAACGTAAAATTTGGTTGTGCTTTTTTTGAATCGCTAAAAAAGTATCTAATTTTTTTATTTGTGCTAAACCCACCGCCGCATGTAATTCACTGATACGAAAGTTATAACCCAATGCAGGATGTAAATCTGCCCCTCTGTCTACTCCTAAATGATCATGCCCATGATCCGTGAATGCATCCGACTTCGTATACACTTCTTTATCGTTGGTCATCACGACGCCACCTTCTCCACAAGTAATTGTTTTTACAAAATCAAAAGAGAATGTGCCTGCATGTCCAATGGTTCCTAAGTGCTTTCCTTTATAACTACCCCCGATACTTTGACAAGCATCTTCTAATAAAATTAAATTGTGTTCTTTACAAATAGTTACCAATGCATCCATATCAGCCATGCTTCCACACATATGAACAGGCATCACACATTTTGTTTTTGGCGTAATAGCTGCTTTCACTGCTGCGGGTGATAAAGTCAAACTTTCGTCTATATCCACCAAAACTGGGATGGCACCCATGCTTAAGATTGCTTCGAAACTTGCCACAAATGTAAATGAAGGCATAATCACCTCGTCTCCTGCACCTACGCCTAAGGCAGCCATTGCTGTAGTCAAAGCGGCTGTTCCACTAGAGGTAAGTTGTGCATATGTTGAACCAAAAGTCGAGCAAACGGCTGATTCTAACTCCTTGGATTTCCAAATTCCTTTTCTTGGACCATCAAATCCATAGCGCATTAAAATACCTGTCTCTAAGACTTCATTTACTTCTTTCTTTTCTTCTGCTCCAAATAATTCAAAACCGGGCATATGCTTGATTTTTAATGATAAACAAAGGTAGTTTAAAAAATGAAAATTGAGGGTTTTTCCGTATTTTGCGTTCCTAAAAAAAGACTAGAACCCATGGAGTATAACAAATTGATTTCCGTTTCAGGCATGTCAGGTTTATTTGAATTATTAACCAGCAAAAGTGATGGTGCAATCGCTAGATCCTTAGAGACAAATGCCACCCAATTCATCAGTTCTAGAGCCTACCAATTCTCTCATTTAGAGAGCATTGAAGTGTTTACAACCAAAGAGAATGTGTTTTTGGCAGAGGTGTTTATTGCAATGGGTAAGTCAAAAGAGGCGCTCCCTAATGAAAAAGATGCAAAAGCCACTCAAGCTTACTTTAAGAAAGTATTCCCTAACATGGATTTTGAGCGTGTATATGCTAGCGATATGAAGAAAATGGTGAAATGGTTTGCTCAATTACAACAACATAATGTGACCCCAACCTTACCAGAATTGGATGAGGAAAATACAGAAGCATAAGGATCTGTTGTTTCTGAAGCAACGCTCATAAAAAATAGCTAAAAAAAGGCTTACCAATCATCGGTAAGCCTTTTTTTATCCTTAAATTGCCGTATATAAATTCGATATGAAAAAAGTAATCTTGGGCAGTTTATTATTGGTTGGATTGGCCACTAGCATTCAGGCACAAAAAATGAGTGAAAAAAAATGGGTTAGAAAACAATTTTCTGCACTAAACTTAAATGAAAAAATTGGCCAGTTGATGGTCATTAGAGCTCATAGCAATTGGTCACAAAATAAAATTGACTCAATTGCAAACTTAATTCAACAATACAATGTAGGTGGACTTTGCTTTTTTCAAGGTGGTCCTGTTCGACAAGCCATGCAAACCAATGCGTATCAAAGTATTGCTAAAACCCCTTTATTCATTGCAATTGACGCAGAATGGGGATTAGGTATGCGCTTGGACAGTGTGGAGTCTTTTCCAAGACAACTTTCGATGGGCGCATTTGCTTCTAGCAATTCAGTGTACCAAATGGGTGCGGCGATTGCAGCACAATTAAAAAGATTGGGCATTCAAATTAATTATGGTCCAGTAGTTGATGTCAATAACAATCCATCCAATCCAGTCATCAATGATCGTAGTTTTGGTCAGAGTAAGGCACAGGTGATTCAACAAGGTATTGCTTATATGAAAGGAATGCAAGACAATGGTATCATGGCCACTGCTAAACATTTTCCTGGACATGGTGATGTGAATGTAGATTCCCATTATGATTTACCTGTCATTAATAAGTCAAAAGCGGAATTAGATAGCCTTGAGCTTGTCCCATTTAAAGCATTGATTGATGCAGGCATTGAATCCATCATGGTAGCGCATTTATCGGTTCCTGCAATTGATGATAGACCAAAATATGCCACTTCCATCTCTCCTAATGCAGTGAATGGATTATTGAAAAAAGAGTTAGGATTTAAAGGCATTAGTGTAACGGATGCGATGGATATGAAGGCGATTGCGAATTATTTTCCACAAGGAGAAGCCAATGTACAAGCCATTCTTGCAGGAAACGATATGTTATGTTTGCCAGGCGATCTTGGACAATCCATCCAAAAAATCAGATCAGCTATTAAAGAAAGAAGACTTAAGCGTTCAGATATCAATGCAAGAGTTAAAAAAATCTTGACGGCAAAATACAAGTATGGTTTGAATATCCCACAACAAATTGATACCAACAATATTGTTGCAGACTTGAATCAATCAGTAGGTACTATCAATGCAGAAATGGCACAACAATCGCTTACTTTTTTAAGAGCTACAAATAGTCCTGCATTAAATAATAAGACTGCTTATATTGCTTTTAATGCAAAATCTGCGAATGTATTTACAACTTCAATCGCAAATACATATGGCGTAAAGGTTTTCTATACAACTGGTAAAGACGCCAATGAATTGGCAATGATCAATGATAGCTTAAAAGCATATGATCAAGTACTTGTTGGCCTTCACGGATATAGCAGAAGACCAGCAAATCATTTTGAAATACCAGCAGCCACCTTAGCATTCTTAAATGAAAAGGGACATGAAAATTGGATCCATCTAATTTTTGGTAACCCTTATGCTGTTGGAGATTTTAGCAAAATCAATAATATTTTATTTGCTTTTGAAGATACAAAATACAGTCATGCGGCTGTACAAAAATGGCTTGAAGGCAAATTACAAGCAAGTGGTACTTTGCCAGTAACCATCAGTCCTGAATTGAAATATGGAACGCTTTCTGAAGCCTTATTAAAAAAAAAATTCTAGCATCAGAAGCTCCTCCAGTAACTATTGATCAGACGCAGCTGGTAAAAATAGATTCCATTGTTGCTGATGCCATTCTGAAAGGCGCTATACCTGGCTGTCAGGTATTAGTGGCTAAAGACAATCAAATTGTTTTCAATAAAAGCTATGGTACCATTGCTGGAGCGCAAAGTCCTCAAGTGACGAATGCCACTTTATATGACCTTGCTTCTATGACAAAGACAAGTGCAACAACTGTTGCGATTATGAAATTGGTGGAGGAAGGTAAAGTAGATATTGAAAAAACAATTGGTGATTATTTACCTTGGGTAGTTGGGAATGCAAAAGCAACAATTCGTTTAAAGGATTTGTTGATACATGAAGCTGGATTGTACCCCTATATTAAATTTTACGAAGCACTTTTAAACCCAGACGGTAGTATCAATTCAAAATGGATTGTTCCCGTTCAAGATGCGACACACCAATTAATGGTGACCCCAGGTAAATACCTTGCCAATCATTGGATGGATAGCATTCGAATGAAAATATTGAATAGCCCAGTAACTGCGCCAGGTAAATACGTTTATAGTGACAATGATTTTATTTTTTTAGGCAATATCGTTGAGCAAGTGACAGGGATGAACCTCCAGGATTATTGTACAAAAACTTTTTATGGCCCAATGCAAATGCGCAGTACAGGATTTTTACCACTTGAAAGAGCAGACAAATCCAATATTGCAGCATCAGAATTAGACAATTATTTTAGAAAAGAACTCATTCAAGGTTCTGTTCATGACGAAGGTGCTTCTACGATGGGCGGCATCGCAGGACATGCTGGTTTATTTAGCAATGCAACTGATATTGCAAAATTATATATGATGCTATTGAATGGTGGACAATGGGATGGTCAAAGCTATTTAAAACCGGCCACCATCAATTTGTTTACTAGTTACCAATCATCAACTAGCAGAAGAGGGCTTGGATTTGATAAAACTGCAAGAGACAATGCCAGTTCAAAAGATCCTTATCCTAGCTTAAGTGCTCCAGCTAGCGTGTTTGGACATACAGGATTCACTGGAACATGTGTTTGGGCAGACCCAGATAATCAACTTTTGTATGTATTTCTTTCTAATAGGGTTTACCCAACAAGAGATAATAAAGCTTTTAGCACGCTAAACCTTAGAGCAAAAATTCAAGAACAAATTTATCAATCGATAAAAAAATAAGATGCAAAAATGGTTTCTGATATTGATTGGTTTGATGCTTACTGCAAAGCCTTTGCATGCACAATGGCAATTAGGCCCAACTGGCACATGGCGTGCGCATTTTTCCAATGAGTCAATCGGGCAAATCGTCAAAGGGGATCAGCTATATGTTGTAGCAGCAAATCAAATTATTCAAATTGATGCAAAAAAAGAAACAACTTATCTCAATACCACAACTGGTTTACATGCAATAGGGATTCATAAAATCGCATGGCACCCCATCGAAAATCAACTTGTCATTGTTTATAAAAATAGTCGTGTTGATATTGTACAGAGAGATCAAGTCACCCTGATTGACGACATTCAAATGTCTAATTTATACGCCGATAAAGCCATTAACGACTTAATTGTATTTAATAATAAGGCCTACCTATCCTGTAATTTCGGAATCGTTGTCTTAGACTTATTAAAAAAAGAAATTAAAGCCACCTACTTCCCAAATAACAATCGTAAAACCGTAAAAGTCTTGCAAACAATTGTACATCAAAATAAATTATTTGCATTAACAGAGAATGGGATCTGGTCCAATACAGTAGACCAAAATAGTAGTTGGATACAAGAAGATACAATGGGTGTTTCTGGAATAAAAAATATGTTTGTATTTAAAAACCAACTGTATTTTAACAACCAACAAAAAATTTATCCTTACAAAACCAATATAGCAAGTTTTCAAATCACATCAGGTACTATTGAGACGATTACTGTGGATGAAGACCGAATTTTGGCAGGCGTATCCTATGTCAACAATGGCGCATTGATTCAATTCAATAGTAATCTACCCAACACAGTACTTGTAGATTCTACGATATTGGCTCAACCCATCGGAATACTTAAGGACGGTAATACTATTTGGGTAGCAGACGCAAAAAAAGGGCTTTATGAAAAAAGTGATCAATCAAAATGGTTTGCGTTAGGCGGTCCATTAAGTGCAGCATACGGAAGTATTGCGTTCTCAGACAAACAACTACTCATGAGCTATGGGGCTGATAAAAATGGGCTCTCCAGTTTGAATGAAAAAGGATGGGTTAATTTTTCACAACTTGAAAATATAAAAATCAATTTTGTAGAATCCTTATCAATAGATCCTAAGGATCAAAGTTGGTGGATTGGCATGGGCAACCAATTAATTAATTATGATCGCAACAAAAAAACAATAGAACAAACGATTCCGAATCCACCCAATGGTGCAATTAAATCGATACAACAAAAAACAGATGGTACTTTTGCGCTATTGAAAGAAGGATTTGGTGTGGTTATCAAAGAAAACAACCAATGGAACAGTTATCCAATACAACAAGGATTTAGCGCCACCAATTTTAAAAAAATAGTGGTGGGCGATAATGGTTTGAGCTGGATCATCGGGCCAAAGCAACAAGGTGTTTTATTATTTCAAAAAATAAATAGCAAAGAAAATTGGAGGCAATTAAATACCGGAAAAGGATCTGGTAATTTACCAAGTATGGAAGTCACTGCTATTGCTGAAGATAAAGATGGTACTATTTGGGTTGGCACAGACTATGGTATTGCCATTTTTCAATGCAATTCTATTAATGATGCATGCGATGCCTATATACCAATTGTAGAGAGCAATGGATTCAATGGGTATTTATTTCAAAGAGAAACCATTCATTGCATCAGTATAGATGGAGGAAATAGAAAATGGATTGGTACCAATAATGGTGCATGGTTAATTAGCAAGGATGGCACTGAAGTACTTCAACATTTTACTACTGAAAATAGTCCGCTTCCAAGTAATACGGTCTTATCCATAGGCATTGAGCCAAGCGAAGGTGATGTATTCTTTTTTACAAAAAATGAAATCATCAGCTATAAAGGAAATGCCACCGAGCCCTCAGCGACACAATCTGCAATAAAAATTTATCCTAACCCTATTGCACCAAATTACAATGGGCCTATTTTGATTAAAAATTTGGTGAACAATGCCTTAGTGAAAATTACAGATATCAATGGGCAACTCATGATGCAAACTAGGGCAATTGGAGGTCAAGCCATATGGAATGGAAGAAATCAGTATCAGCAAAAAGTTGCTTCGGGTATTTATTTAATCTTTGTGCGAGACGATTTGGGCAACGAAAAAGCAGTAGGAAAAATAATGATTGCTGCTGGATATTAGTTGGCGGTTAATTCAAATTGTTTAAACATTTTAAACTTCCAAGAATCACGCTCACCTTGTACCACACGATACATCAACTGTCTAATCTTATTGGTTGGCTCTTTGATAGTGGTATCTGCAGGATACACAGGAAACTTTCTAAATAAAACACCTTCTACTAGCTTGTATTCATCCTTCCCTCTGTAGCCTTTACTTAATTCCATATCATTGTAAATATCGGGGAATAAAATGGGTGCAATTCTTTCATTGTCTTGTGAGCAAATTGGGAAAATACTTTTTTTACCTGCAGCATCTTCAATAAAAATAATCAAGTCTGGAAATCCATCGTTGTTTAAATCATCAATTTCAGCGCCTAGTACCCTAGCCTTTAATTCTATCGATGCTTCTCTAGAATCAGATTTAAATCCTATTGGTCTAATATTCAATACATTTTTTTCTGGCGACCTATTTAAACAGGAAATTCTATAACCAGCTTTACCAATTTTCATGGTGCTGTCATATTTAGTCCAAGCTTGTCCAATCAGTTGTCCCGAAAAAATGATAAAGCAGAAAAATAAAATAGTACGCATAGTTCACACTTATTTAATAATAGCTGTAATACTAATTTCAACATTCACATTTCTAGGTAATGTTTTCACAGCTACCGTTTCACGTGCAGGAAAATCAGCACTGAAATAACTGCCATATACTTGATTCACTGCAGCAAATAAATCCATACTACTTAAAAATATACTCGTCTTAACAATATGCTCAAAATTGATGTTCGCCTCATCTAATATAGCTTTGATATTTTCCATCACCTGTGTGGTTTCAGCCTCGATAGACGATAAAACCAACTCACCAGTAGCTGGATCAAAAGCGATTTGACCACTAGCAAATAAAAAACCATTGGCAATCACAGCTTGACTATAAGGACCAATAGGTGCAGGTACTTTATTACTTTGGATGATTTGTTTAGACATATATTTTATTTAGAATTGCAATTTCTAATTTTTTGGGCAAATCCAACCTATTTTTGCACTATAAATTTATGACTTGGCTACATTTTTAATCATAGACACTGCTTTGGAAGAAGCCATTGTGGCATTAGGCAAGGATGGCAAGATCATCGGCGAATTGACCAATAAGGAGACGCATAGCCATGCCAGCTTTATTCAAGTAGCAATTGCCAATATGTTGGAGGGGCAACAAATGGCGATGAACGAAATAGATGCTATTGTAGTGACCTTAGGGCCTGGAAGTTATACAGGTTTAAGGGTTGGGCTAGCCACTGCAAAAGGAATGGCCTATGCCTTAGAAAAGCCACTTATAGGATTGTCCACTTTGAAAGTTTTAGCAGCTGCTGCTATTCAAAGTTCATCAACAAAAATAGATGCCTCGACCCAAATTTTTTCAATGATAGATGCAAGGAGGATGGAGGTTTTTGGCGCCATCTATGATGCATCACTCAGCCCAATCCTGCCAGAACAGGCCCTGGTGCTAGATCAGACAAAATGGGATAGCTTAATCCCACAACCCACCATTTGTATTGGGAACGGACATTTAAAAACAAAGGATTTTACCTCCACAGTTGAAGTAACTTACTTAGATGGAAATTACTCGAGCCAAGTGCTACTTGATTTGGCGATGGCAAAATGGACCGAAGGACAATTTGAGAACTTGGCCTATGTGGGTCCAAATTATCTAAAAGAAGTGTACATCCTGCCTAAAAAAATGTAACATATTAAAAAATATTATGTATTAATTATTCATTAACTTTACACTGTAATACAATTCATAACCCCCAATATGTAATTTGTCATGAATCAATCATTATCCTTGCTACAATTAGACAATGGTGCCACACCATTAAAAGTGGATTTAATCCATAGCAAAAAAGCTGCTATGATTTTAAGAGCACTGAATCACAAACTTCGTCAACAAATTTTAAAACTAATTGACGAGCATCAAAAAATGACCGTAACCGAGATCTATGTAAAACTTAGATTAGAACAATCGGTTGCCTCGCAGCATTTAGCCATTTTAAGAAGAGCCGGAATTGTTGTTACAGTGCGTGAAGGAAAGTTCATTTTTTATATGGTGGACTATAATCGTCTTGAGCAAGTGAACCAATTTGTAGAACAATTAGTTGGATAATATGGTTTTAAGCTTAGCTCAATTTTTATCTTTATCTCAAGATGAATCAGTACAAATTATTGATACACGAATTGATGCTGAATTTTTACAAGGTTACATTCCAGGATCCATCCATGTTGCGTTAGACGAAATCAAAACATTGAATGCCCTCAAAATTATTGAACAGGATTGTCCAATAATTTTAGTCTGCGATCAAGGTACAGAAGAGATTTTGATAAAGCGTTTTGAATTGCTAGGATATACCCAGGTGAAAGGTTATTTAGAAGGTGGTTTTTCAACCTGGACAGCAGCAGGAGAAAAAATAGATTTAATCATTGAAGTAGAGGTGGATGAACTCGCCATGGATATTCCATTCGACGAATACCTAATGATTTTAGATATTCGTACAGAAGAGGTCTATGACAAAGCGCATATTAAAGATTCCATCAATCTTCCATTGATTGAATTTGGTGACCCA
>JACCDX011398615.1_pt1 | contig 27816 bp, 24 predicted proteins | sample 7449681 | NCBI WGS metagenome assembly JACCDX01 (sample SAMN15323450, study PRJNA562643) | freshwater metagenome | isolation source: river surface water | place: USA:Blue River Watershed | collected 2017-08-18
CAAATCTGTTGGCCCGAAATAAGAAACTTGACGCGTTGCACTAAGCCAGACCTTTCTTACTTTAAATAACTCTTCGGCCGTTATACCTTTTAATTGAGCGTTTGACAAAATATAAGTACGAGGATTGAATGCTCCGTACTTCATGTAGTTACTTAATGCACCAGCAATGGCCTGTGGATTTGTCTTGCTGTTTTCACGAGACTGAAGAATATCAGAAACCAATTCTTCTAAAACCTCTTTGTTTTTCTCTGGAGAATTGATCAAAGATGTCAATAAAATCATTGCAGAATCCATATTTTCTTGTGGTCCAGATAAGGTTATGAATGAGTGTTCATTTCCAACAGAAACAGAATAATTACAACCCCAATGATAAAACTTTTTAGAAATTTGCTCAGCAGTTAACTTTCCGTTTCCAATCAACGAAAAATACGAACCCAACATTCCAGCCGTTAGATTGTGGTATTGACCATAGTTCAAACGCACACTCAAATTGAACAACCTATTTTCAGTGTTTTTAACCGTATAAATGGGGGTATTTTTAACCATTCTCGTATCAATCTTTCCATCAAAAAATTCCGGCTCAATATCTTTGGGTTTTTTAGTCAACCAATTAGCTAAAAACTCACTTTGTTTGTCTCTATTAAGTTCAACAGGATTGATTTCAGGTTTAACAATCTTGACGTTCACTGGAGTTTCACCTTTATATTTATAGATTGCCACTCGGTCATTTCCGAAATATTCATTGGCAACCCTGATAATTTCTTCCTTAGAAATTTGCGACATTTCCCACAACTCATTGATGGCCTTTTGATGATCAATACCTTTGATGAAATTATCCATCAAAAACATGCAACGTGTTCCATTATCCTTGTATGCATTCAATTCGCTGATCTCTTTGTTTAAAATAATGTCTTTAACCAAATTAAAATCAAATTCTCCGCGCTTCAAACGTTCAATTTCATTTAATACCAATGACTTAACTGTATCTAATGATTGACCAGATTTAGGTTGACCGTATATATAAAACAAGGAATGGTCTTTCATGTCTTCAATAGAACTTCCCGCTTCCAAAACCAGTTGTTTTTGGTTCAGGTTTAAATCAATCAATCCAGCATTGGAATTACTTAAAATTAAATCAACCAATTTAGCCGTTATCAAGTCTTTTGTACCCGCCGCAGGAAGTTTATATCCGAGCATAATCATCTCTTGACTCGGACCAGTAACTTCTACTTTGCGTTCTACATTTCTTGGTTCCTCATCTTCAAATTTATACTCTGGAACATCCTTGCTTTGCATGTACGCAAATTGCTCGTATACCTTATTTGCAACTTCATCCGCATTAAAGTCCCCAGAAAGAATAATCGCCATATTATTGGGCACATAATAGGTCTCGTAATACTCTCTTATGGCTTTTAACGAAGGATTTTTCAAATGTTCAATGGTTCCAATGGTGGTTTGTTTGCCGTAGTTATGGTTCTTGAAAAGTTCCGCAAACAACTGTTCCCAAACTTGCGACATATCTCTATCGATGGAAATATTCTTTTCTTCATAAACCGCTTCCAACTCGGTGTGGAACAATCTAAATACCGGATTTCTATACCTTTCAGATTCCAGGCTCAACCACTGATCAACCGCATTCGATGGAATATCGTTGATATAAACGGTCATATCATTTGATGTAAACGCATTGGTTCCTTGGGCACCCATTGCTTGACACATTTTATCAAATTCATTGGCAATAGAATGCTTTGCAGCCAACTGACTCACGCTATCAATCTGACGATAAATATTCTTACGAACACCTTCATCGGTGGTATGGTTATATTTTTCATAAAGAGCTTCAATTTGATCCAAAAAAGGCTTCTCCTTACTAAAATCTTGCGTTCCGTATTTATCTGTACCCTTAAACAGCAAATGCTCCAAATAATGCGCCAATCCGGTATGATCAGCCGGGTCATTCTTCGAACCCGTTTTCACCGCAACCATGGTATAGATTCTTGGTGAACGCTTATTTTCAGATGTAATCAATGTCAAACCATTATTTTTAAAAGTATAATGACGCGTCTTCATTGGGTCGTTATTGTAAACCCTAACATCCCATTTATCATTGCTCGAAGTACTATATGAACTGATTCTATTTTGGCTCTGAAGGATATTAACAGCCCCTATAAACCAGAGAACTACAACAAAAATTGATTTTCTGAACATACTACAAATCTAAGATATTATCTTTGAAATGGTAGCGGGTAGCGGGTACCGGGTACCGGGTGCCGGGTAACGTGACCCAGACCAATGACCATAGACCATAGACCATGTACCATTTACCATGTACCATAGACCATGTACCAGGTACCATAGACCAGGTACCATAGACCATAGACCAATGTTCACCCTACTCTCAACCGGAAGCAACCAAGGAAACTCTCTCGAAATTTTGAGTAAAGCAAATACGCTAATCGAAAAACATGCAGGTATCATTACTAAACAATCGTATGTATACAAAACTGCTGCTTGGGGAAAAACCGACCAACCTGATTTTTACAATCAAGCATTAGCCGTCGAAACACCGTTTTCACCTTTACTGCTATTTAGAAAATTACAACACATTGAACAACAATTAGGCAGAAAGAGAATAGAAAAATGGGGACCGCGAATTATCGATATTGATATCATATTCTTCGATAAGTACATTCTAAAAAATGATTTATTGACGGTTCCGCACCCCGAAATGCAAAATCGCAATTTTGTACTGTTCCCTTTAGCCGAAATTGCGCCCAAATTTATTCATCCCACGCTAAAAATATCACTTGAAACCCTTGCACAAAAATCAGATGATCATTTAAAAGCTGAGAAAATCTATGTTTATTGATTCGGTTTTTCCATCAGTTGAGTGGTATTCAAATAGAATTGAAGAAAAATCTTTTGGAATAAATCCATACGAAAACACGCCGCATTCAGTTCATCACTATCAAATTGCAACGGCACAAGGTCCACAAACATTGATCATCCCGTTGTTAAAAGATACCAAGTATCAACCGTGGGCCTACAGAAAAATCAGCTATCAACATAAATGGATCAAAGAACACCAAAATGCTCTTCAAACCGCTTACGGTAAAAGTCCATTTTTTGAATTTTACGATTATAAAATTTTTCAGGTTTGGAAAAACGAACCCGAAAACATAGGAGAATTATTCATCCAAACGGCGCAAATAATTCACCCCTATTTGGGGTTGGCTCACTTAAATCTTGATTGGGCTGAATCTGAAATCAAAAAAAAGAAAGAAAAAATATCCCCCGAAAAAGAAAAAATATATCCGCAAGTTTTTGCTGATGTGATTGGTTTTCTTCCACATATGAGCATCATAGACCTATTGTTTAATCTCGGCCCAGAGGCGCCTGAACATTGGATTTAAATCTTTGGCACGGTATTTGAAAAACACCAATTCAACTTAGAAACTTAGATTCCTTTTGAACTCAAACTGTGGAAGAGGCTCCCCTAACAGGAAGCCTCTTTTTTTTATTATAACTCGTACCTTTGTTTCATGTCGGGAATTCGGAAATTAGCCTCGCAAACAGCGGTTTACGGCCTAAGTACTATGTTGGGTAGACTGCTGAATTACTTGCTCGTTCCTCTGTATACGGGAATTCTTGCTGAAGTTGCTGATTATGGAGTTGTGGGTGTCATGTTCAGTTATGCTAGCTTGTTTGCTGTACTTTTCATGTTTGGACTAGAAACAGCATTTTTTCATTTTTCTCAAAAAAGCGATGAACCCAATCGAGTATTCTCAACTGCCGCAAATTTCTTGATATTCACTGGTTTTATTTGGATCATTCTTGCTCGCACCTTTTCTCAACAAATCATGGATTTTGTTGAATACCCAACTCACCCAGAATATGCAGTTTGGTTTGCAATAATTTTAACTGCAGATGCCATAACCAGTATAGGTTTTGCCAGACTTCGACAAAATGAACAACCCTGGACCTTCGCCATCATAAAGTTTGGTAACATATTCATTAACATTGGTTTAAATGTATTTTTCTTGGTGGTTTGTCCGTATTTTGCATCCAAAGGTCAACTTTGGGCTCAAGATTTGGTTTATTCTAGAAACCAAGTTTCGTTTATTTTCATGGCCAATGTAATTGCAAGTTTAGCCACCTTTGTAATGCTTCTTAAAACTTGGAAAACCATTCGATTAGGAATTGACATAGACTTGCTCAAACGCATGTTAAAGTATAGCTATCCCCTGATTTTTATTGGGTTAGCTGGCATGATCAACGAAACATTTGATAGAATACTATTGAAAAAACTGCTTCCCGATAACATCGCAGACCACGAAGTCAGCATTTACAGTGCATTTTATAAGCTCAGCCTAGTTTTAACGCTCTTTGTTCAGGCCTTCAGATTTGCTGTTGAGCCTTATTTTTTCAAGCAAGCAAAACAATTGAATCCCCAACAGAGCTACGCATATGTCATGAAGTATTTTATTTATGCCGTGACTTTAATCTATTTAGGTACCATCGCAATCTTGCCTTACATCGCCCCAATTTTTATTCAAAATCCTGATTATTTCGCTGATACCAGGGGCATGGAAATTGTACCCATCTTGTTAGCAGCCAACCTGTTTCTAGGAATTTACTATACCCTTTCTGTTTGGTATAAGGTAAGCGAACAGACCAAAATTGGCTCGCTACCTGCTTTTGCTGGTGCTACAATCACCTTGATACTCAATCTCTTTCTCATTCCTAAATTTGGGTTTGTGGGCTCGGCTTATACCACCCTCATCACATACATAGTTATGGTTTTGGCCGGATTCCTACTCAGTCGTAAATATTACCCCATTCCCTACAACCTTAAGCTCATTCTTCCTTTACTCTTGGGATGTTTTCTCTTGGGATGGGTTATTCAACAAATGCCTTCTGATATTTTGGGTGTTTTTTACAGATCTGTTTTGTTTTTCGTCTTTTTCGGGGGAATATACCTCGCCGAAAAGAAGTCGTTAGCTAAAATATAAGTACCATGAGCCAAAAATTAGCCGTTAAAATTATTAACCAATCCAACAATCCCCTTCCAAAATATCAGACCTCACAAAGTGCAGGTATGGACCTTCATGCTAATCTCTCTGAAACAATAACGCTGCATCCTGGTGAACGCAAATTAATTCCAACAGGGTTGTTCATGGAATTACCCGAAGGATATGAAGCGCAGGTACGTCCGCGTAGCGGACTAGCCCTAAAACACGGCATTAGCGTGTTAAATTCCCCCGGAACCATAGACGCAGATTACCGCGGAGAGATTCAAGTATTACTGATAAATCACTCTCAAGTAGACTTCATAATTAACCACGGTGAACGCATTGCGCAAATGGTTATTGCCAAACACGAACAGGTAAAATGGATTGAAAATGAAGTCCTAAACAACACAGAAAGAGGTGCCGGTGGTTATGGCAGTTCGGGTAAATAACCCGCTATTAATGATTTTTTAACAAAGTATCCCTTAATTTGCAGTCCTTTTTTTGATACGAATACACGCATGAGATTGATCATACCAATGGCCGGAATGGGTAAACGCATGAGACCCCATACCCTTACAACTCCAAAACCTCTTTTAAAAGTTGCTGGAAAGTCAATTGTACATTGGCTGATTGAAGATATCGCCGCAGTTTGCGGTGAAACCATCGAAGAAATTGGTTTTGTAGTAGGTCGTTTTGGTGAAGAAACCGAAAAAGAACTCATCAGCATTGCTGAATCAGTGGGTGCTCAAGGAAAAATCTTTTACCAAGACAAAGCAGAAGGCACAGGTCATGCCATTCTTTGTGCACGTGAATGCCTCAAAGGGGATGTCATTGTTGCATTTGCAGATACCCTATTCCGTACCAAATTCAATTTAGACAAAACCAAAGACGGTGTTATTTGGGTGCATAAAGTAGAAAATCCCAGTTCTTTCGGTGTTGTTAAATACAACTCAGACAACATCATTACAGATTTTGTAGAAAAACCCCAAGAATTTGTTTCTGATCTCGCAATTATAGGAATTTATTACTTCCAAAGTGGTGAAACTTTAGAAAGCGAACTACAATTTCTCATTGATAACGATATCAAAGAAAAGGGAGAATACCAATTAACCAACGCCATGGAAAACATGAAAAATAAAGGCATGTTATTCGTACCTGGTGCTGTTGATGAATGGTTGGATTGTGGAAATTACAGTGCAACTGTTTACACCAATCAAAGGGTATTGGTAAATAAATCAACTCAATTTGAAGGCGTTGCAAAACGTTTCGGAAACGATGTAGTGATTCACGAACCTTGTTTTATTGGTGATGACGTTCAACTTAAAAATTGCGAAATTGGTCCGTTTGTGAGCATTGGGAACAATTCAAAACTAGAAAATTGCGTTATTCGCAACAGTATCATACAAGAGTCTTGCGATATCAAAGAATTTGAATGCGAGAACTCCATGATTGGTAATTACGTATGTTTGAACGGAAAAACAAAAGAATACAGCCTTGGCGACTACTCAGTTTTAGCTTAGTAGTACTGCTGTTTTCTCTGTTTTCAACAACAGATAATCTTTTTTTTCAAAGACTATCTGCCCAGCCATTTACCCCCCTTCCTGAGCCAAAATTTCCCCCTCCTGCAAAAAAAGTAGCTTGGGAAGATTCATTCCGAAAAGCCGAAACGCTTCGAATGAACTCACCGTTTGATGCCCATTCAATTTACCTACGAATCTCTCAATACTGCACCGATTCCATGGTTAAAGCCCTTTCGCTTTATCGACTGGCACAATCTGAAAATCAGCTTACTTACGCTGAAAGCTACATCAACAAAGCGCTTGAACTTTACCCCAAACAAGAAGATTTTCTCATGTCTAAAGCAGATGTCTTAGAAAAATCGTTCAAATACAATGAGGCTTGGCCCATAAGAAGCCAACTGATACGCCAAAAACCAAGATTCATTAGTAGGTATAGACAAGGTATTTACACAGCTACCATGGCAGGGTTTGAGGATAGTGCTGAACATTTGCGAATAATTTGGAAGTCAGAATTTGGAGGAACCCCGCCCGAAGGATTCATAAAATTTAAGAAAACTCCATTGTCAGATAAAACGGTTCAAACAGTTCACAATGAAATCCATGATTTTGAAACGAAAATACTTTCCATTTTCAGTCAACGAGAAATTGCCACTTTCATACAACTGACCGAAGAATTTGAAGTAACCTATCCCTTTTTAACTAATCACCACAAATGTCATTCAGCTATGTTAATGGAATTGAATCAAAAATGTGAAGAAGCAAAAAAAATGTGGCATGAAATTAGTGCTAAACCAGATAATATTCCTTCAAATTATAAATCCCTCCAACATTTATGTCCATGAATAAATTCAAATTAATCATAATAATCTTGATTCTCACTCTTACTTCAAAAAGTGGATTGCATGCTCAAGACCTTAATTTCAACAACGATAATTGGAATCATATAACCGCTAGTTATTTGGTTGATCTCAATCTTGACGGAAACGAAATGGCGGGAAAAATGTCCATCAGAATGCGAAAAGACAGCATCGTTTGGTTCTCGATTTCTGCAAGTATTGGAATTCAGATAGCTAAGGGCATCATCAACAAAGATTCTATTCACTTTCTTGATCTTTACAACAGACATTATTATGCACAAGGAATTAAAGATCTACCTCTAGCAATTCCACAAACAGATTCAGGCATTTATGCCTTAAGATTTATACAAGGTATCTTTACTGGAAGCATTGCCAACGGTGGTCAGTTTAATTATGAGAATGGCTTCGGAAAAGCCAATATTGCTTATGATTCTGCCTCAAATTCGTTTCCTCCACCCAACTTTTATATCAAAGTAGAAGGAAAAAGCCCCGAAAAAGCTCAAAATGGCCTGAATAACATACGCTTGGATGCTGAGTTAAAAACTGTTCGTTTTGATGCTATACCTTCGTACCCATTCTCGGTGTCTGCCGATTATGAACGAAAATGAGAATTTGGAATTTTTTGATCATTCTATTAGCATTACCCTCAATGGGTTATGGACAGTCTCGCAAGACATTAGAAGCGAGGCGATTAAAAATTGAAAAAGAACTAGCCGAAAGTCAAAAAATACTCAAATCCACACAAAAAGAAAAAAACGCCACCCTTCATCAACTCAATACTATAAGTCGCATCATTGAACAGCGCGAGGTATTGATATCCAATTTAAACATTGAAGTTGTTGCTGCTGAATCGGAAATTCAACACCAATCCCGTCTTTTAGACACACTGATTGCTCATTTACAAATTGAAAAATTAAAACTCAGTAAGACGGTAAGAAAGGCCTATAAAACCAGAAAGTCAGGAAGAGAAGTGGCATTTGTTTTCACTTCAACTAACCTAAAACAAGCGCTACGTCGCTGGAAATACCTGAGAAAACTATCCGATTACCGAAGATATCAGATTTCTCAATTAAATACACAACAAACCGAAGTGGAGTCCGCTTTGAACAAACTGAATGTCATCAAAGCCGAAAAAACTTCATTGCTTGGATCTAAGGAGCAAGAAAAACAAAAACTAGAAGTAGACAAAGAATCAAAGGTACAAATAGTCAAAACTCTTTCTGCAAAGGAAGATGAACTCCAAGATAAAATCAGGCAAAAACGCAAACAAATGGCAAAACTCGACCGAGCCATTAAACTTGCCATTGCCAAAGAAATAGAAGCTGAGCGAAAAAGACAAGTTAGAAATTCACAACGCAATTCTACTGCTTCAAAATCAAGTGGAACAACCAAATCTGATCGAACTGAAACTTCCCTTACACCAGAATCAAGAGCCCTAAGCAATTCATTTTCTTCTAATAGAGGTGGGCTTCCATGGCCGGTAGATCGCGGATATATTTCACAACGTTTTGGTGTACATGCCCACCCTGAATTTAAAAATATCACCCTTGAAAATAACGGGGTAGACATTACAACCTCATCCGGTTCTAGGGCCAAAGCAGTATTTAAAGGTACAGTCAGTGCCATTCTCTCCATTCCCGGACAAGGAGAAGCCGTTTTAGTAAACCATGGCGAATATTTTACTGTTTACTCCCGGTTGAGTAGTGTAACCGTTTCTAAAGGTGAACAAATCAGTACCGGCACAACCATCGGTCAAATCATGGAAGACGATGACGGGAAATTTGTTTTGCAATTCCAAGTATGGCAAGGTCAAGACAAACAAAATCCTGAAGGCTGGTTAAAATCTCGTTAAATTTGTAATATGAAGACGGTAGCAATTATTGGTTCTGGTGTTATGGGATCAGGTATTGCGCTTTGCTCGGCGCAAAGTGGCTATGAAACCATGGTTTACGACATCAACACTGATGCGTTAAACAAAGCTAAAGCCTACATAAATCAACTTATTGATACGTCCATTTCTAAGGGAAAATCAACCGAGGAACAAAAAATAAATACCCTCTCAAAATTAAAATTCACTAATAACTTTGAAGAGCTCGAGGCTGACTTAATTCTTGAGGCTATACTTGAAAAACTACCTCTGAAACAAGATCTCTTCCAAAAGTTAGAAGTACAAAATAGCCCAAATTGTATATTTGCTACAAATACTTCTTCAATTCCAATCACCCAAATTGCCTCGGTGCTTAAATACCCCGAAAGATTGGTTGGTGTTCACTTTTTCAATCCAGCTCATTTGATGAAACTAGTGGAAATCATCAAAGGCGCGGCAACTTCTGATTCAATAGCTGCAACCGCGTTTGACTGGGCAATATCCCTCGGGAAAACTGCTGTTTACGCTCAAGACTCTCCCGGTTTTATTGTAAATAGAGTTGCTCGGCATTACTATGTAGAAGCCCTAAAAGCTCTAGAAGAAGGCGTTTCAGATTTCGAAACTATAGATCGTTTAATGGAAAGTATCGGATTCAAGATGGGCCCTTTCAGGTTGATGGACTTAATTGGGGTTGAAACCAATTATTCGGTTACGAGCTCTATGTTTGAGCAATTTCAATTTGATCCTAAATTCAGACCCAGCAGAATTCAGAAACAGAAAGTAGATGCCGGTTTTCATGGCCGAAAAACTAAAAAAGGATTCTACAATTATGAATAAATCAACTCTTTGGGCAGTTCTATTGTTCAGTATTCTATCTGTGTTTTCTGGGTGCGATAAATCACGCAGAGTAACCGAGAACATTCCCAAAGGATTGGTTAATATTGTTATTGATCTAGATTTACCCTCATACATGCATCTCAGTAATGTTGGAACACATGCCTATTTTGATGGAGGTGTTAGAGGAGTGCTTGTCATTCATGATTTTGATGATCAGTGGTATGCATTTGAAAGAACCTGTGCCTATCAACCTGGAAATCAATGCTCAAACATTTGGGTTGACTCTATAAATATTCAATTGAAATGTGGAAATTACAAGGGAACCGAATTTGAACCTTGCTGTAAAAGCACCTATATGTATCAAGGTTTTCCACTTTCTGGTCCGGCCGCTGGCCGACTCGCACAATACACGATTTCTCGAAACGGCAATATTGTACAGGTATATAACTAAGTTCTTTAGTATTACCCCAAAATTTTCAAGCATTCTGGTTTTATCCCAAAAAAAATGTGGTAAACCTGTGTAAAATTTTCAAAAATCCTTTTTTTTAATATTGAGTTTCCTATATTTGTCAACTACTATATCTATAAACAACCAAAAAAATCGGACGGAATATGATTAAACACTACCTTAAGCATTCCTTCATCGCTTGTCTATCCTTGGTCTCAGCATCAGGATTTTCACAAGCTCCCGGAACACACAGCATTGAAATAAATGGTGGATTAAGAGAGTATATTGGAGACATGGGTTCTTCATTATTCTTTTCTAAAGCACCAAACTATCAAGGCGCTGGCGCTGCCTTCGCTTATTACATTAGCCCAAGCATTGATGCGGTGGTTAATTTAAGTGCCGGTGAAGTTGGTTTCAGCCAAGACATCTCAAATTTCGTTGCTGAAAGAGACATCCTTTGGCGTAGTTTCCGTGCTCAAACTGGAGATCTCATTTTTGGAGCACGTTATAAACTAAACAACGGAAGCATCTTAGCTGAAGACGCTAAATTTGCTCCGTACGTATACGGTGGAGCCGGTGCATATTACACCCACTCTACAATCAAATGGGGTCCACACCCTTACACAGCTGCTAACCGCCCAGACCAATGGGGCAATGATCATTTGGTTCAAAATACCATCACTGATTTAGGTTTTGCACTTCAAGGTGGTTTAGGATTTAAATTCTTCATCAATGATGCACTTGCTCTTCACTGGCAATACACTTTGACATATACCTACAATGACCGTTGGGATGGTGCAAACTATGCTGATCCAAATCCTTCACCTGATAAACCTTTGGTAAATCAATTGTATCGTACTAACGATGCTTGGGGTTATCATGCTTTAGGTTTCTCTTATGCCATTGGCGAAGGTGGAATGTCTGGCGGAGGTTCTAAGCGCATGAAAGACGAAGACGAAGATGGAGTTCCGAACAAATACGATAAGTGCAAGAAAACACTTCCAAAATACAGAAAATTTGTTGACTCAGAAGGTTGTCCCGTTGATACAGACCAAGACGGTGTGTTAGATGGAGATGACGAATGTATCGACATCAAAGGATATCCTAACTTAAATGGTTGCCCAGACGCTGATGGTGACAGTATCCCAGATAAAAATGATGCTTGTCCTAAAATTGCTGGTTTGCCCGAGTTCAAAGGTTGCCCTGACACCGATGGTGACAAAGTAGCTGATAACTTAGACCGTTGTCCAACAGTTGCAGGTTTGGCTAGCATGAAAGGTTGTCCTGATAAAGACGGCGATAACGTAGCTGACATTGACGATAAGTGTCCTGAAAAACCAGGTACAGCAGGTTCAGAAGGTTGCCCAGATACAGATGGCGACGGAGTATTTGACAATGTTGACCGTTGTTTAGACAAACCAGGTAAAGCTGAAAGCAAAGGCTGCCCAGTAATTGAAGAGAAAGTACTTGAACAAGTGAAAAAATACACTCAAGGTATCAACTTCGAAAACAACAGTGCAGTAATTGCTGCTGCTTCAAACAAGAGCTTGGATGCTTTGGTTGACATTTTGAATAACTATCCAGAAGCTATGGTTGAAGTTCAAGGCCACACAGACAACGTAGGTGATGCTGCGGCTAACAAACAGTTAAGCCAAGATCGCGCTGCTGCCGTTGTTAATTACCTTACTGGTAAAGGCGTAAACGGTGCTCGTTTGAAAGCTGTAGGATACGGACAAGAAATGCCAATCGCTGATAACTCTACAAAAGCGGGTAAAACCAAAAACCGCAGAGTTGATTTTGTATTGACTTACTAAGACACAACAACAACCAAACTATACCAATAAGAGGAGGGAGTTTTCGGACTCCCTCTTTTTTTTGATATAGCAACCACCAATATCGGGACCATTACCATAATTTTGAACCATGAGTAATTTCTTCGCTCACCCAACCGCCATCATTGATGAGGGTGCACAAATTGGTGAAGGTTCAAAAATTTGGCATTTCAGCCATGTAATGTCAAAATCTACTTTAGGCAAAAACTGCAACATTGGGCAAAACGTGTATATTGACAATAACGTCAACATTGGTAACGGAGTAAAAATTCAAAATAACGTTTCAGTGTACGCAAATGTAACTGTTGAAGATGACTGTTTTTTAGGTCCAAGCATGGTCTTTACCAATGTGATGAACCCAAGAGCCTTTGTGGAAAGGAAACATGAATTTAGAAATACCTTGTTGAAAAAAGGCTGTAGCGTGGGTGCTAATGCCACCATTGTTTGTGGTTCAACCTTGGGTGAATACTGTTTTGTAGGTGCCGGATCTGTTGTCAATAAAGATGTACCACCATATGCTATGGTTGTAGGTGTACCCATGAGAATCATCGGATGGATGAGCAAACACGGAGAAAAACTCATATTTGATCAAAATGGCTTTGCCACTTGCCCAACTACAGGTGAGAAATATCAGAAAATAGGCCCTGAACAGGTAATTTCCTTATAAATGAAACAAAAAATTCTCGTTACAGGAGGCCTAGGTTTTATTGGTTCTCATACTGTTGTTGCTCTACATGAAGCTGGTTTTGAACCCATAATCATTGATAATTTAAGCAATACCAACATTGCAGTCTTAGATGGCTTAGAAAAACTGATTGGCCACAAACCCATCTGCATCATTGGCGATGTCATTAATGGCCAAATTCTTTCCAAATTATTCAGCGAACATCAGCCCTTAGCTACCATACATTTCGCTGCATATAAAGCCGTTGGGGAAAGTGTAGAAAAACCGCTTGAATACTATCAAAATAATGTGGGTGGACTGTTAAGTCTTCTTGAAGCCATGAAAATGGCAAATTCTGACAACATAGTTTTTAGTTCCAGTTGTACCGTTTATGGTGAACCTGATGAAATCCCTGTAAAAGAGTCCACCAAAACAAAACCCGCTGAATCACCCTATGGAGCAACCAAACAAATGGGTGAGGTGATATTAAAAGACAACCAAAATTGGCTCAAAACCCAATGTTTGAGATATTTTAATCCTATTGGTGCCCACCCCTCAGGGATAATAGGTGAACTTCCTTTGGGAATACCCAATAATCTCATACCTTACCTCACGCAAGCGGTTGCTGGAATAAGAGGCGAATTGACCATTCATGGCAATGACTATGACACCCCTGATGGCACGTGCATTCGAGATTATATTCATGTAGTTGACCTTGCCGAAGCACACGTTCACGCTCTTAAACGTCTCTTAAAATCTCAATTTGAGCACAATTTTGAAGTGTTTAATATTGGAACAGGAAATGGAAGTTCAGTTTTAGAGGTGATTCAAACCTTCGAACAGGTAAACAATCTAAAAGTCCCTTATAAAATGGGTCCAAGACGACCCGGAGATGTGGTAAAAGTTTGGGCTGAAACCACTAAAGTTGAAACTGTTTTGGGCTGGAAGGCAAAAAAAGATTTGAGCGACATGCTCAAAGACGCTTGGCAATGGCAATCGCTCCAAAAAGCAAGTACATAAACAACAAAACGCCAATCACTATCAAATCATTGATTTTGGAATAAAATGTACTAATCTCATTTGCAAAGATGTTCTGAACAACGCATTTCTTCTCGTACCAATCCGTTTTTTGATATTCAGCGCCCGTTGGATCAATAAATCCACTGATTCCAGTATTGGCAGACCTTGCTACCCATTTGCGCGTCTCTATGGCCCTCAAACGAGCATACGAAAAGTGTTGTTTGTAACCTGGCGTATTTTCCCACCAAGCATCGTTGGTGATTATTCCCAACCACTGAGCCCCGTTTTTAACGTAATCACTTACATATTCACCATAAATACTCTCATAACAAATAATGGGAGCAACGGAATTTTTCACTCCAAGTGCTGAAGCACTATCACTGACTCCTAAACTTCCCGTTGTGCTGTTTTCATCTAAGGTAACAGCCAATTTTTCTAAAATTGGAAACGTCTGAATGAATGGCATCTGCTCGGTACCTGGTACCAACTTACTTTTATGATACACTTGTGGAGCAGCAGAATTGTTCAAAAACAACGCCGAATTATACAAATTCAAATACACACTACTATCATACCTACTCTTTCTTGCGCTGCGATTGGGTTTAACTGTAGTGTTGTAATAACGAATTCCTGAAAAACCCGTTAGAAGGCTCAAATTTGGATTCAAACTGTCTTGCAGTAAATACCTCCTCAATAAAGCTACTTGATAATTGCTTTCAATTTGATCAACGTCTACACTATTCACCAGACACGTTTCTGGCCATAAAAGCCAATCTACAGAATCTCCTGCATCATCCATACTCTGTTTTGAAATTCGAAGCATTTCATTTTGCATATCAACCGGGTCTCTGACAAACTTTTCATTCCATGGATCAAAACTTGGCTGCAAAACTGCCACCTTTATTTTTTCTCCCTGTTGGATATTTTTTTCTGCTAGATTCCCAAGAATCAAAGAAAAGGAAATGGGTAAAATCCAAAACAAGGGCACTAGAACTTTTGAACTGCGATTAATTTTACTCGTCGGTGAATAAGCGATCAATAGTCGATATAAAATAATATTTCCGCATAGCACCCAAAACGAACCGCCCAGAGTACCGGTAAATTCATACCATTGAACAAACGGAATGGCCGTTGAAAATCCATTTCCCAATGCAAGCCAAGGCCAACTCAAATCCCATCGGTGATGCCCATATTCATAAAACAACCAGGAGAAAATGAATATTCCCCATACAAAAAACTCACTTTTCAAATTATTGCCATCATTCAGCCTCCGTTTAATGAATCTCCAGATTCCAAAAGGAATCAACATAAACAAAGAGTTCAAAATGAGCATACTCACCGCACCCCAGGCAGATGCAAACCAAACCCACCAGGTAGTAGAAATATTCCAACCCAAAATAGCTAAATACAGAAAGCCATAAAATTTTGCTTTGGAATTAAAATATCCTGAATATCGTTCCCCCAAAAGAAATAACGGAATAAAAGAAACGAACAATAAGGGCCAAATTCCAATGGGCTCCCAGGCTAAAACAAATAAAATTGCGGGCAATAGAACCAATGCCCATGTAGGCAATGTTCTGAACTTATTCATCATCTGATTCATTTTGGTCTAACTTGGAATAATCCTTGCCTTCCAAAACTACAACAAATTCTCCTTTGGGTGCATGCTCTTTAAAATGCGATAGCACCTCGTTTAACGTTCCCGTAACCGTTTCTTCAAACTTCTTGGTTAACTCTCTTGAAACACTAATTCTTCGATGTGCCTCACACAAAGAGGCTAAGGCTTCCAATGATTTTAACAGTTTATGTGGACTCTCATAAAATGCCACCGTATCTTTTGAGTTTACCAATTCTTGAATTTTGGTTTGACGGCCTTTTTTCTGAGGAAGAAATCCCTCAAAAGTAAATCGATGCAGCGCAAACCCACTTTTTACCAATGCCGGAACAAAAGCAGTAGCTCCTGGAAGAACTTCAACAGCAATACCGTTTTCCAAAGCAGCTCTAACAAGCAAAAACCCCGGATCTGAAATGGCCGGGGTTCCTGCATCTGATATCTGGGCCAAAACGACCCCAGATTGTAATTCTTGAATGTATTTTGCTAAGCGGGAATGTTCATTATGAAGATGAAAGCTCTCTAAAGGCGTTGTAATTTGATAATGATTTAACAACACTTTTGAGGTTCGGGTATCTTCAGCCAGTACTTTAGATACTGATTTAAGAACTTCTACCGCCCGGTAAGTCATATCGCCCAAATTGCCAATAGGCGTAGGAACAATATAAAGCTTACCTGACATTTTGATCTTATTTAGCTACGCCTACAGAACGCTTCTCACGAATCACGGTAATCTTCACTTGGCCAGGATAGCGCATCTCAGTCATGATTCTGTTGGAAAGCTCAAATGCCAGAGTATCTGCTTGATCATCGGTTGTTTTTTCAGCACCCATGATTATACGAAGCTCACGACCTGCTTGAATAGCAAAGGCTTTTTCAACTCCAGGGTAACTTAAGGCCATGTTTTCCATTTCCTTAATACGCTCAAGATATTGTTCATCTCCACGACGTGCACCAGGGCGAGATCCGCTAATTGCATCACATGCTTGAATGATAGGACTCAATAAGCTGGTCATTTCTATTTCATCGTGGTGGGCTCCAACAGCATTCACTACTTCAGGGTGTTCACCGTACTTTTCGCACAACTTCATACCCAACAAAGCGTGTGGAGTTTCCTCGTCGTTATCAGGGCATTTTCCAATGTCATGCAATAATCCTGCGCGTTTTGCTAGTTTTACGTTCAAGCCCATTTCAGCAGCCATTGTTGCACATAAACGAGCTACTTCACGGCTGTGCTTTAGTAGGTTTTGTCCATATGAACTTCTGAAACGCATTCTTCCAACGTATCGAATCAATTCAGGGTGTAAACCGGTAATACCTAAATCAACTACAGTTCTTTCTCCCCATTCAATGACTTCTTCTTCAATTTGTTTTTTGGTTTTTTCAACCACTTCTTCAATACGCGCTGGGTGAATTCTACCATCGCGAATCAAACGTTCCAATGAAACTCGGGCAACCTCTCTTCTGATGGGGTCATAACAACTCAATACAATGGTTTCTGGGGTGTCATCAATCAAAATTTCTACACCAGTTGCGGCTTCAAACGCTTTGATATTTCTGCCCTCTCTACCAATAATACGGCCTTTAACATCGTCAGATTCCAATGGGAATGCAGTAACTGTATTGTCAATAGCCAATTCAGCTGCTGTTCTTTGGATGGTTTGAAGTACAATCCTCTTAGCCTCTCTGGTTGCACCCAATTTAGCTTCCTCTACAATGTTCTTTGCAATGGTTAGACCTTCAGAGTGCGACTTCGCCTTGATTGTTTCAATCATTTGGTCTTTGGCATCATTTTGCGACAAACCAGCAATTGATTCTAATTTAGCCAATTGTTGCTCTCGGAGGGTTGCTAATTCTTTTTCTTTTGTTTTGTAAGCTTCAATTTGGGCGTCTAAACGTTGACTTTTCTGAGCAGTCTCATCTTCTTTCTGTTTAAGACTCTTCATTTTGTCATCCAAAGATTGCTCTTTCTGCCGAAGTCTATTTTCAGCATTTGACAACTCTGAATTTCGCTTGTTTGTTTCACGCTCGTATTCTGAACGAAGCTGCATGTACTTCTCTTTTGCTTCAACAATACGGTCCTTTTTGAGAGATTCTCCTTGTGATTTTGCCTCTTCGAGGATGCGAGTTCGCTCGCTTTCTAACTGATTTTTTCTTGCCGATACGAATACTACGTACCCTAAGCCTAATCCACCGACTAGACCTGCAAGGATGAACACGATAACTTCCATTTTCTTTTTATTATATTATAATGGAGCACCGTCTGTTAATTGAAATATTATATATGGCTGAGCAAGGTTTCTATCTCCTCCAAAACTCTCAATGAATTATCATCATTTTCAGTCTTAGGGATTGAAGGAGACGTTTGTCTAAGCAGTTCCCCTGCTAAATCTAAAGAAGCCCAAGACAAGCGATCAAGCGGATTGCTTGTTCCAAATCTTTTGAATCCTTCGATTCTATTATTCAGCAACTCGGCAGCTTTCATAACCTGAGCCTCATCTTTTTCAGCCACCCTAAGTCTTATTGGATGGTTATCTATATTTAATGAGACTAAAACGGTCTGACTACTGTCCATATTACATTATTCGTTTAACAAATCAATGCACCGGTCAATGTCGCGAACCAACTCATTAATCTTGATTTTTAAGTCATGATTAGAAGACGAAGATTCGTTAGACATTTCTTTTGCAATTTTAATCAATTTATTCTGTTCTGTTAAATCATTGATGGTATTTTTCTGAATTTGGATGATGTTTTCGTTCAAAGCCCTTTGTTCTTCGCTCTCCGACAATCTGCCTTTCAACAAATCAACTTCATGCAACAACGCATTGTTTTGAACTTCGAGGGCACGATTTTTTTGAAGAAGTTTTAAAACCTTCTCCTTAATCAAACCCAATCTTTGTTCCATTTCAGACATCAATATTTAAATGCTGTAAGTTTTTATACTAATGATTTTCTCTAAATAAACCCCGTAGCCACTTTTTTTCAAAGGTTGCGCAATTTCAAGAAGTTGTTCGGTGGTGATGAATCCCTGTCTCCAAGCAATTTCCTCAATGCATCCAACTTTCATTCCTTGACGTTCTTCAATAACCTCTACAAATTGACCCGCTTGCATCAAGCTCGCAAAAGTTCCTGTATCTAACCACGCTGTACCGCGGCTCATGATACGAACTTGCAATTTGCCTTGTTCGAGATAAATCTTATTTACGTCGGTAATCTCCAATTCACCCCTTGCAGATGGTTTTAGATTTTTTGCGATTTCTACAATAGAATTATCGTAAAAATACAAACCCGGTACCGCAAAATTTGACTTGGGAACCGCAGGTTTCTCTTCAATGCTTAAAGCTTTCAAGTCATCATCAAAATCAACCACTCCGTATCTTTCAGGGTCTGAAACATGATAGGCGAACACAATACCTCCTTCGGGATCTTTACAGCTTTTTAAAGTCTGATTTAAATTTGATCCATAAAAAATATTATCTCCTAAAATCAATGCTACACTATCATCTCCGATGAAATCGGCACCCAAAACAAATGCTTGTGCCAAGCCATCTGGACTTGGTTGAACACAATATTCAAACCTGCAACCAATTCTTGATCCATCGCCCAACAGGCGCTCAAAATGAGGAAGATCATGCGGCGTTGAAATGATTAAGATTTCCCGAATTCCCGCCATCATCAGTACGGATAACGGATAATATATCATGGGTTTATCGTAAACAGGCATCAACTGTTTACTCACCGCCATGGTTAATGGGTACAATCTAGTACCTGAACCACCGGCAAGAATTATTCCTTTCATGAATCAAAGATAATGACTATTGAACTTCTATTACAAAGTAGTTCTTCTTTCCTTTCTGAGCAATGAGGAAACGTTTGTGAATCAAATAACCAAAATCAATTCTACCATCAACATCTGAAAATTTCTCTTTATTGATGGAAAAACCGTTGGCTGATATCATTTTTCTGGCTTCTCCCTTGGAAGGAAAAATTGAAGTTTCAACAGCCATAAGATCCAGGATAGATATTCCTGCTTCAATAACTGAACGCGAAATCACAAACTTTTCCATTCCATGTAAACTTGATTCTAAGGTTGACTCATCCAATGACAATAAATCTTCTTTAGTACCATTTCCAAAAAAGACTTGAGTAGCCTTTACGGCCAAATCTAAGGCAGATTTAGAATGGACCCTTTCTGTCATCTCTTCAGCAAGAGCGCGTTGAAGATTTCTTTGGAATTCGTTTCCTTCATGAGCAGCAATCAATGATTCAATTTCTTCTCGAGATTTTAAAGAATATATCTTTATAAACCGCTTTGCATCTTCATCAGCTATGTTAAGCCAAAACTGATAAAAAGCAAATGGTGAAGTCTTTTTTGGATCGAGCCAAATGTTTCCGCCTTCACTTTTTCCAAATTTGGTTCCATCTGATTTTGTAATCAACGTAGCGGTTACAGCATAGGCTTCACCGCCAGCCTTTCTTCTGATTAACTCAGTTCCCGTAGTGATATTTCCCCATTGGTCCGAACCGCCCATTTGAAGTTTGCAGCCCATGTTTTGATACAAATGATAGAAATCATAACCCTGCACCAACTGATAACTAAACTCTGTAAATGACAATCCACCAGACTCCAACCTATTCCTTACGCTGTCTTTCGACATCATATAGCTTACCGTGATGTGTTTACCAACATCTCTAATAAAATCCAAAAAATGCCAATCTTTAAACCAATCATAGTTATTGACAATGCCAGCAGCATTTGGAACGTTTTCGAAATCCAAAAATTTCATCAATTGATTTTTTTGGCCTTCCAAATTTTTATTCAAAGTTTCTAAATCCAATAGTTGGCGTTCAGCACTTTTACCACTTGGGTCACCAACCATACCCGTAGCACCGCCAACCAAAGCAACAGGTTTATGACCTGCACGCTGAAACAAAGTCAACATCATTATGGGCACCATGTTTCCAATGTGCAATGAATCTGCAGTTGGGTCAAAACCGATATAGGCTGTAACTTGCTCTTTGTTTAGCAAGTCTTGGGTTCCGGGAATGGCGTCATGCAACAAACCACGCCACTTAAGTTCTTCAATAAAGTCAAAGTTGGGTTTAAAGCTCATTGTTTTTTTCTCTCTCCTCTATAATATCTGAAATGGTTTGCTTCATTTTCTCAGCGTCTTCGTCTGAAAGTCCACTGGTGGGAAAACTCACCACTTGTGCTGTCTCTTTTAACATAAAATTAATTTCAAAGACCAAGTAATCTATTCGCTGAATGAATTTCCAGGGAATAAATTTATAGTTTGAAAAAAAATGATCCCTCCAAGAGACACCGTCTTTATCTACCAATACGAAGTAATCTCCTTTTCTTTTTACATAAAGCCAAAACACCAATGATAGCGCTACAGCTAAATAAATGAAGCTACCTGCCCAACCAAAAATGCCAAAATGAAAGGCAAAACCCACCATCACCATGACGATGATGACAATCATTGCAGGAAGTTCAGCTTTTGACTTTGGGATAATAACGTGAAATCGATTTTCTGCCATGAATTACTCCACTACCAATTTTTGTGAAGTTCCATTAGCCAAAACCAAATACATTCCTGATTTCCAATCGGAAACATTGATTTGGTAAACCCCATTATCTGAATTCAACCATGAAATGGCTAACTCTCTTCCAGTCAAATCAAAAATTCTAGGTTGAGATTTTGCAAGAATTTGAACTTCTCCGTTTGCAGGGTTAGGATATATTTTTAAACCTCTAAGATTATTTAAATTCATCACATTCGCAGCTCCTCCTTCAATAGTTAAAACATAATTTCTCAAAGTATCTGGCTGAGCTACAGGAATAGATCCAAAAACTTTAGCAAATACTTGAACGGGTATTTTCAATGGAAAAACGCCTCCTTCGGTTGGAGTTCCATTTAATTCAACACAACTCAAAGTCATAGGTAAAAATACACATTTGTAATTTTTACAGATATATCCCATTCCAGAGGGCAATCCATCAATAGATTTCATCACCATAGAATCAATTTTAGCTAGAACTGGGGCACCTTGAAGAATAACATTGGTATCTTTAAAAAGCATAACAGTAATCCTCTCGCTGTAAGGAGTATTTATGTTGCCTTTCGGTAAAGAAGCAGGTAAAATTCCAGGTATAGTCAAAGCAGGATCAGGGGTACAATTCTGTGCTTGTAACTGAGGAGAAACAACTGCTAACATTCCGATAGCAATTATCCATGCAAACTTCCGTATCATTGTAGTTTTAGATTGGTTACACGAAAATACATGGAAATTGCCAAACCTTTTAAATGTTTCTTTTGGATAGCTTGTTTTTGCAGCACTAAAATTAGCTATGCGCAGCAAAATCAACTTCAACGATTGGTAGATTCACTGAGAAATGATTCAGAATTTGAGTTTTTGGAACAAGTGGTTATTTCCAACAATAAAGACCTGTCAAAAATCAAGGAAAGTACTGTAGGTGTTTCTGTAATTAAACCTTACCTCATTCAAAATAGAGTTACTACAAATGCTCGAACTGCCTTCGAACAAGTTCCTGGATTGGTAGTCAATGATGACCAAATAAACATTAGAAACGGCAGCGGTTGGAGTTACGGCGCAGGAAGCAGAGTCATGGTTACCTTAGATGAAATGCCTATGCTTTCTGGGGATGTTGGATCGGTTCCCTTCTCGTTTCTTCCGGTGGAAATTGTTGACGGAGTAGAAGTTATAAAAAGTGCGGGTTCTGTGCTTTATGGTTCTTCCGCTTTAAACGGTGTGGTCAATCTTTCTAGCGAACCCATTTCATACCGTGGAAAAGGTAAAATGAATGTTCTTGCCGGTTTCTATGATATACCCGACCAGTACAAATACACTCAAAAACGAAGATCATTTTACGGAATCAACGGGCAATATACCGAACGAATCAAACAACACTCCTTTGGCGCAAACTGGAATCAGCTTAACGATGACGGATATAAATATAGCGGACAAGATTACCGAGTTCGTATGGGATGGCGTTACGGATTTCAACCATCCCGACTTCCGCAGTTAAAAATCAAAATCAACGGAAACATCCAAAAAGGCGAAAGTGGCAATTTCTTGGTATGGGAAAGTGCCGAACAAGGGTATCTCAACAATGACACCGTTCTTGGTAAAAACCTTTTGCGCAGATTTAATGTAGACCCTAGCATCACCTGGAACGGGAAAAAATGGCAGCACAAACTACAACATCGTTTTTTTAGGGTTAAAAATGACATAGACAGTTTAGCCTCCAGTGGCGAGAATCAAGACAATTCTAGTGACTTTTATTATTCTGAACTGCGCAGCAGTCGGTCATTTAAATCCATAAAAAAACCTCAAAATTATTTGAGATTTACTGGCGGTATTGTATCAACTTATACCCTTTCACAATCACCCCTTTTTCAAGGTGATCATAAAGCATTCAATCACGCCGCTTATACTCAACTTAAATATAAAACAAAGAAATGGGTTATTGAGGGCGGTGCTCGATATGAATACTTTGATTTAGACGGAGTGGTTCGATCCAAACCCGTGATTCGCGCTGGACTAAATAGACAATTAGGATCAGGTACGTTTGCTCGTCTTTCTTACGGCGAAGGTTTCAGATTCCCCAGCATGGCTGAGCTTTTCACAAAAACCACGAGCGCCGGTGTTTCCGTTTTACCAAACCCAAATCTAGAACCAGAATTCTCTAGAAACATTGAATTGGGTGTTAAGCAAGGTATAAAAATTAAAAATATACAAGCCTATGTTGATGCATCTCTGTTTTACATGAACATCGACAATTTGATGGAATACACATTTGGTGTTTATACCTCAAAAACAAATCCTTTTGGAGATGCCGGATTCAAAAGCTTAAATGTAAGCAATGCACAGATTTCAGGATTTGAAATAGAAAGCGCTGGCCAATGGAAAATTAATAATAAATCAGTAAGATGGTTAACGGGTTATACCTATTCTATTCCAAATGTAACAAGTCCCAATGATACATTCGGGTATGGAAGTGTTCTAGGACAACCCTACCCAATAACTTTTGCGAGTACGCGTTCAAATGAATCTGATTTCATGAAATACAGAAACAGACATGTTTTAAGAGGTGACTTAGAATTTAAAATTGAAGACAAATTCTTTGTAGGAATTAGTTATCGATACCAATCTGCATTTGAAAATATTGATATTCAGTTTTTTGATGCCATCCCGGGAGTTAAAAAACAATTTAGAGAAGGAAAAAATAGCGGACATATATTTGATATAAGAGCGGGAGTTCCTGTAAATGAACTTTTAGACCTAACCATTCAAATTAGAAATATCACCAATACCATTTACATGGGTCGACCTGCTGATTTAAGTCCACCTAGAAGTGTACAAATTCAGTTCACTTATGACTTAGATATGTAAAGCTGCTTATTTAGCCAAATAAAATAGTTCGATACGAAAATCAGTCCGCCCAAACCTTGCATTCTACTGCCAATAATCCAGTATCGGGTTTCAAGGGAGAACAACTCAAAGAAAATTACCGCTCCTAACATCCCCAGAGATAAAACAAAAATTAAGGACTGTAAATTGAACCAAGATTTAAAATCAAAAGACCCATTTTCATCGACAAATTGATTCACCCAATTAAAGACTAAAAACACGACGCTGGGAATTAAAAAAGCAAACGAATAATCGCGTTGATGGGGAAACACCAATGGAATGGCCGCGGTAAAAACGGATATTCCCACCCACAATTTATGCTCTAATTGTGATTGCTTTATTTTAAAATAAATCAATGTCACAATACCCATTACAAACAGTCTCAAGGCCATGGTGATTTTAAAAATGGTATCATGAGATAATTCCGTGATGCAAGCCATAGGTTCATTGGGAATCTCATACCGCGTGAAAAACTTGACCACCATTGCACCCAAATCTACAAATCCACCCTCACCAACCGTAATAACATGATTTGATTTTAAAGGATTTACTGCTTGTAGCCAATTTGAAGTTTGACCAAGTATAAAATCATAAGGGTAAACCAGAAAGGGTACTGCAATGAAGAACAACACCCAAGCTACAATGATTAATCCCTTTTTCACATCTAGATCGAGTCCTAATTTTCCGAATAAAAACAAGGGTAAAATCTTGATATTGAGCGACAATGACATTGGTGCCAATTGCAACCATCGAAACCTATTCCATTTAGCCACCAAACTTTCTAAAATGGTCCAGAGAACGAAAACCGTTAATTGTCCATACCAAAGATTCATGAAAAACCAACGGTAGCAGAAAACCATGCAAAGTCCCCAAAACCAAGCCTCTTTTGCAGGAGAATTCAAGGCAAATTGCGACTTTACAATTGCAATGATTCGGTAAATGAAGAAAAAGGTCAACAATCCCCAAACCGTTTTTACAAAAACCAAGTCGTATAAAATATCGGGAAGCATGCTTTCATGAGCGAATGAAAGTCCCCTGAAAACGGTAAATGGCTGTAAAAACCAAGCAAAAAGCGGTGAATAATAGTAATATAAACCATTCAAATGGGGCTGTAAGTACATATCTGACCCATCTTTGAGTGCATAAGCCGCTCTAATAAAAATATCAAAGTCATTTCCACTTCCCAAAGCGTGCATAGCAGGCCAAAATATAAGGGCTGAAAACACCCACAAAAACACTTTAATTGGTTTTGACATGTTCAGATTTGCTCCAAAGATAGCGCCCAAATTTAGGTTCTTCAACTTGAACCGCTTAAGTTTGTATAAGTTGCTAGCTATGAGATATCGATTTTTAACCCTATTCCTGTGGTTGGTCAGTGCCTTTGATTTGAACGCGCAGATAATTAAGCATCCTAAATTGCCTACCCCACAAGTAGTTGATTACAATACAGAATTACCAGTAGACCAGTACAAAAATATTTTCAATAAACTTGCTCAGTTATCTGAAAATAGCCAGTGGCAACTTATTAATTCCATTGGTGATCAATTGAATCAAACCCATCGCAGATACCAACAGTATTTCAATGGGGTTAGGGTTGAATTAGGTGTTGGCATCACACATTCCAACAATAATGGGATTTTTAGAATTAACGGAGATTTCATTCCTGAAAATTGGATAAAAGGGAACCAACAACTCAATGAAAAACAAGCACTTGATAAAGCTTTATCCCTGTATCCCTCCGATAATTACTATTGGCTGCAACCGGGAATGAATGAAATTCTAAAAACTGTTACAAAGAACCCTGATACGAGCTACTTCCCAAAAGCAAGCTTAGTCTATTGTTCCAAAAACTTCAAATTAGATACCATTCAGCAACTTTGCTACCAGTTTAAAATCTATTCATCCAGACCTTTGTTTGGAAAAAGTGTATACATTTCTGCTGAAACCGGTGAATTAGTCGCTGAACAGAATCTCATTTTACACACCGAAGTAACAGGTTCTGCAGTAACCGCCTACAGCGGCACTAGATCCATTCAAACAGATTCAACTGCACCAGGAAATTATAGATTGCGTGAATTCAATAGAGGTAACGGTATCATAACCCTCAATATGAAAAAAGGCACCGTTTACGGGAATGCTGTTGACTTTACAGATGCAAATAATATTTGGAACAACAACAATGCCGACAAAGATCATGTGGCTACCGATGCGCATTGGGGGGCAGAAATGACCCATGACTATTTCCAACAGGAGCACGGAAGAAATAGCTTTGATAACAATGGAGCTACCATTTATTCATTTATTCATTACGATGTGAATATGGGTAATGCTTTTTGGAATGGATCTGTAATGACCTATGGTGATGGTGATCCTAGTACAATCTTAAATGTACCCCTCACCTCATTGGATGTTTGCGGACATGAAATTGCACACGCCGTAACCAATTATTCTGCTGATTTAGTTTACCAAGATGAGAGTGGACAACTCAACGAAAGTTTTAGTGATATTTTTGGACAAAGCATTGAAATTTGGAGTCGGCCATTGCAATGGAGTTGGAAAATTGGCGAAGATATTACCTCAACTGGTAATGGAATTCGCAACATGCAAAATCCCAACCTAAACAATCAACCCAAATATTATAAAGGAAATTTGTGGTACAGCGGCACTGGCGACAATGGCGGTGTTCATTACAATTCCGGAGTTCAAAATTATTGGTTCTACCTCATCACATCGGGTGCATCAGGAACCAATGAAGTGGGGAATACTTTTAATATTTCTCAGTTAGGACTTACCAAATCAGCCGCTATAGCATACAGAAATTTAACGGCATACCTCACCAAATCATCCACTCATGCAGACGCTCGTTTGTACAGCATCATTTCCACAGGTGACCTCTATGGAACTTGTTCTCCAGAGGTAATCAATGTTACCAATGCCTGGTGGGTTTGCGGTGTTGGTGCAAAATTTGATTCTGCCTTGGTGACCACTAATTTTAGATCCGATACCTTGAAATGCAAGGCCCCAGCAACCATAAACTTTACCAACCTTTCAGTGAATGCAAAAAATGCAGGTTGGAAATTTGGCGACGGGAATACCTCTAACACCTATTCGCCCTCTCATACCTATAACAACTATGGTAAATACACCGTTTCATTGATTGCAGAAAGTTGCTTCAAAAACAAATACGATACTACCATTGCTACCATTCATATCGATAGCACCTTCGATATTTGTGAAGGCGTTTTACTCCCCAAGAAAGGAAGTAGCACCAGTAACCAATGTCATGGCTTCGTCTATGATGACGGAGGCGAAGACAATTACGGTCCTTCAAAAATTGTTAAACTCACGCTCCAAATTCCTGGAGCAGACTCTATTCGCTACCGCTTTGTTGAATTGGATTACGAAAACGGATTTGACTCCTTGGTCTTCTTCCACACCGATACCACGCAAGCCAAGAAAATTGGCCGATACACGGGCACAACTCTGCCTTTTGCGGGTAAATGGCAGAAAACAACTTCAAATACCTTGATTTTTAAGCAATATTCAGACCCAATGGTTGAAGGCAAAGGGTTCAAATTGGAATACATGGCTTATCGCCCTACCCTCAATGTAAAATTTGCTACTGATTCAATCACCATTTGTTATGGTGACTCGGCACTATTAAACCCCACTTACACAGGCACCACGACCAACCCCGATGTTCGATTC